>OHBA01000789.1_pt1 | contig 14591 bp, 10 predicted proteins | sample 1577281 | NCBI WGS metagenome assembly OHBA01 (sample SAMEA3879579, study PRJEB24766) | human gut metagenome | biome: human-associated habitat; feature: feces | place: USA | collected 1985/1987
AAGAGACGCTCACGACCATCAATAAGTTCTTTGAGAACAGCCTGAATGTTTCCGAGACATCAAGACAGCTGTATATTCACAGAAATACACTGGTGTACCGTCTTGACAAACTGCAGAAGAGCACAGGACTGGATCTGCGCGTATTTGAGGACGCAATCACATTTAAGATCGCGCTGATGGTAGTCAAATATATGAAATACATGGAAAACCTGGATTATTAAGCCAAATTGCTGTGGCGGGGAGGAAGATTGCCTTTGCCGCAGCAATTTCATTTGGAGAATTGAAAAAGAGGATTTACGCATGATAGAGGTTAAAAATCTCACCAAGACGTACAAGACGGGGAATAAAGCCTTAAAGGGAATCAATATTCAGATTCAGGACGGCGAGTTTGTTTTCATTATGGGACGAAGCGGCTCCGGCAAATCGACGCTTTTAAAGCTTCTTTTGAAGGAGCTGGAGCCGACTTCTGGCCAGATTATCGTCAACGATATGGATCTGGAAAAGATGCCGAGGCGCTACATCCCGAAGTACCGCAGACGGCTGGGAATGGTGTTTCAGGATTTCCGTCTGTTGAAGGATAAAACAGTATATGAAAATGTCGCGTTTGCACAGCGGGTCATCGGCGTATCGCCCCGTGAGATTAAGAAAAATGTGCCGGAAATGCTCCGACTGGTAGGGCTTTCTTCAAAATATAAAGCATACCCGAACCAGCTCTCGGGCGGCGAGCAGCAGCGTGTTGCGATTGCCCGTGCGCTGATTAACTCGCCGGAGATACTTCTGGCGGACGAGCCGACGGGAAACCTGGATGTACATAATTCCATGGAGATCATGGAGCTTCTGGAGGAGATAAACCGGCGCGGGACGACGGTGCTTGTGGTAACGCACAGCCGGGAGATCGTAGCAGAGATGGGAAAACGTGTGATCACGCTGACGCGCGGCGTGCTGACGGGAGATCAAAAAGGCGGTATCTGGCATGAAAATTAGTACATTGATTTACTGCACCAAAGAGGGCATGCGCAATATCATCCGGAATATCTGGTTTTCACTGGCGTCGGTGGCGATTATTTCGGCATGTATTTTCCTGTTCTGTATGTTTTTTGGCTTGATTGCCAACGTACAGTATATGGTGCGGAATGCAGAATCTACAGTAGGAATCACGGTTTTCTTCAATGAAGATATGAGTGAGGACGATATACAGAAAATCGGGGATGAGATACGCGCCCGCGATGAGGTCAAGGAAGTAAAGTATGTTTCTGCCGAGGAGGCATGGGAGAATTTTAAGAAAGAATATTTTAAGGGAGTCGAGGATCTGGCAGAAGGATTTGCGGATGACAACCCGTTAGCCGGTTCGGCGTCCTACGAGATCTATCTGAAAGACATTGACATGCAGGATGACATGGTTGCATGGCTTGGCACGGTGCAGGGAATCCGGAAGATCAATTATTCGAGCGATACGGCGTCCGGGCTTTCGAGCTTCAACAAGATGCTGGGACTTTTGTCGGCGGTGATCATCGCTATTCTGCTGGCAGTTGCTATCTTCCTTATCAGCAATACGATCACGACGGCAGCTGCATTTAGACGGGAGGAAAACCGGATCATGCGCCTGATCGGTGCGACGAATTTCATGATCCGTGCGCCGTTCGTTGTACAGGGTGTGATGATCGGTCTGGTTGGCGCGCTGATTCCGCTGGCGATCACGTATTTTCTGTACCGCCAGGCGGTTGTATATATGATGGAACGGTTTGATATCTTGTCGAACCTGATTGAATTTATCCCGATTCAGACCATTTTCCCGAGCATGGTAGCCGTGGCGATGGCGCTGGGCGTGGGAATCGGTTTTGTCGGAAGTTTCTTTACGATCCGCAGACATTTAAAGGTGTAAGAAACATTGGCGGCTGCTGTAGGAGAATGCGGCGGCAGCGGAAATTTGCGGTAAAAAGGATGAGAACATGAAAAAACAGGGATTAAAAATACGTGCGGCTCTGTTCCTTGTGACGGCGGCGCTGGCGTCTTCCCCAGTGCTGACCTCGGTGGCGGCAGCGACGAAAAAGGATGTAAGCAGCGCCAAGGATAAGAAAAGCGCCCTGGAACAGGAGAAAAAGAAGACCGAGGAGGCGATCAAAAGCCTTCAGGGTCTGAAAAGTAACACCGAGAGCTATGTCAAGGAGCTGGACACGAAGATGAATGATCTGCAGTCGCAGGTCACGAAGCTGGAAAATAATATTTCCAGCAAGCAGAAAAGCATCGATGAGACGGCGGTAAAGCTGGAAGAAGCGCAGAAAACTGAAAAAAAGCAGTATGCTTCGATGAAAATGCGTATCAAATATATGTATGAGAAGGGCGACAGCAGCTACTTAAATCTGCTTCTGGAAGCCCGTTCGCTCTCGGAGCTTTTAAACCGGGCAGAGTATGTTTCAAAGATTTCGGAGTATGACCGGAAGATGCTCGACCAGTATGTGGCGACGAAAGAGTCCATCGCGGACAGCAAGAAAAAGCTGGAGACGGAGAAGGCAGAGCTGCAGGAGATGAAGACGCAGACGGAGGCAAAGCAGGATTCAGTTCAGCTTCTCCTGAATGAGAAAAATAAAGAACTCCAGAACGTCAACGCGCAGATCGGCGAGAAATCAGCGCAGGCGAAGGCGTATGAGGACGATATCAAGGCGCAGGAAGCCAAGATCGCGCAGATGGAGGCGGAGATTAAGAAGAAGGAAGCGGAAGAGGCGGCGAAAAAAGCGGCAGAGGAAGCTGCCAGAAAAGCTGCCGCAGCGGGAAAGACGAATAATTCGACCGCGAAAGGGAATACTGGCAGTACGACTACCACTTCGACGGGAAGTTCTTCGCTGCGCTGGCCGTGCCCTGCAAGCGGACGCATTACATCTGGATACGGAAAACGTAAATCACCGACGGCGGGCGCGTCCTCGAACCATAAGGGCATTGATATCAGCGCTTCGACCGGCAGCAGCATCGTGGCAGCCGCCGGAGGAACGGTTTCGATTGCAACCTACAGTTATTCGGCTGGAAATTATGTTGTGGTCAACCATGGAAATGGACTTTCAACCGTGTATATGCACTGTTCCCAGCTTCTGGTATCGGCAGGGGATACGGTAAAAGCCGGACAGACGATCGCGAAGGTAGGTTCGACCGGATATTCGACAGGTTCTCATCTGCATTTTGCAGTCCGCAAGAACGGAAGTTATGTAAACCCTTCGAGCTATGTAAGTCCGTAGTGCGGAAAGTATCAGGTGGCTGCAAAAGATGAAATCCGGAAGGAATAGACAGGAATCAGGAGGCATAAGAGATGGACAGTAAAAATAAATTCTGGCGCGGTGTGATGGTCGGTGTGCTGGTGACAGCACTGGTGTGTCTGATCACGGTCGGTGCTTCGGCGGGTATTTACATGTTTGGACGCCGTGTGATCGATAACCAGACACAGGTACAGGTACAGACCGAGGGAACACCGTCGCAGGCACAGGAGCCGCTCAATTTTGAGAATGTCACGAAAAAGCTGGAGCAGATACAGGATATTATCGATAAAAAGTACCTGTTTGAGGAAAAAATTGATACATCCGAGGAGGAAGCCGGCATTTATCAGGGCTTTTTGAGTGGTTTAAATGATCCGTATGCGGTTTACTATACGCCGGACGAGCTGACAAGCTTCCTGGATGAGACAAATGGTTCTTACTGCGGCATCGGCGCTCTGGTATCCCAGAATGTCCAGACCGGCGTCAGCACGATCGTGCGCGTCTTTGAGGGCAGCCCGGCCGAGGAGGCAGGCATCCTTCCGGGTGATGCGCTTTATAAGGTAGACGGCACCGAGGTGATTGGCATGGATCTGTCGCTTCTGGTCAATAATTACGTCAAGGGCGAGGAAGGCAGCCAGCTGACGATCACGGTTTATCGTGAAAATAGCGACGAGTACAAGGATATCACCCTGACCCGCCGACCGATTGATGTGCAGACGGTGTCAGGCAAGATGCTGGATGAAGAGATCGGATATATTTCCGTTGTGGAGTTTGACCGTGTGACTGCTGATCAGTTTAAATCCAAGATCGAGGAACTGCAGGGCGAGGGCATGAAGCGCCTGATCATCGATCTGCGGAACAACCCGGGCGGCGAGGTGACGACGGTTGTCTCAATGGCGGATTATATCCTGAAGGATGGCGGACGGATCCTGACCGTGGCAAATAAGAAGGGCACGGAGGAGACATACGACGCTGAGGATGGACACAGCCTGGAGATCCCGATGGTTGTGCTGGTAAATGGCAATTCCGCCAGCGCGTCGGAGGTATTTACCGGTGCGATGAAGGATTACGGCGTGGCGACGATCGTCGGAACGAAGACTTTCGGTAAAGGTATCGTTCAGACGCTGATGCCGCTTTCGGATGGAAGCGCGATCAAGCTGACGACCGACCATTATTATACGCCGAATGGAAATGATATCCATGGAAAAGGCATCGAGCCGGATCTCGAGGTGGAGCTGGATGAAGAGGCGGCGCAGGAAGTCGTGATTCCAGAGGAGAAGGATAATCAGCTGCAGAAGGCGGTTGAGGTTGTGAAGGGAAAGTAACTTCTTATTTACACGACCCCAAAACTTACGGCACTTTCGGTTCCAAAAGTGCCTATCCGTGAACAGTAACTTTAAAAGTATCGAGAAAAATAAGTGCGTTAGATCCTGAAACAGCTTGAAAAAGTGGCAGTTTCAGGATTTAACGCTTAAAGTCGTGTCTGTTTTGGCTTTTTGAGAAAGACGATGAGTGAAGAATCTGGTATTTTTGATACTATAGAAAAAGAGGGAGAAATAGAATTATGTATGTAATTGCAGGACTTGGAAATCCGGGAAGAGAATATGAGGGAACACGCCACAATGTGGGATTTATGACGCTGGATGCACTGGCGGACAAGTATAACATTGATGTCCGGGAGAAAGCATTTAAGGGACTGATCGGAAAAGGCATGATCGAGGGAAATAAGGTCATTCTGGTAAAGCCGCAGACGTATATGAACCTGAGCGGCGAGTGCATCCGTCAGGTGATGGATTATTATAAGGTAGATCCATCGGAGTTTATCGTGATTTATGACGATATCAGCCTGGTTCCGGGCGGCATCCGGATCCGCAAAAAAGGCAGCGCGGGCGGCCACAATGGAATCAAAAATATCATTGCCCATCTGGGAACGCAGGAATTTCCACGCGTGCGGATCGGTGTGGGCGAGAAGCCGGCGCGCATGGATCTGGCAGACTATGTGCTGGGACATTTTCCGAAAGAGGAAGCCGAAACGATGACGACGGCGTTTAAGGACGGTGCGGCGGCAGTCGTGGATATGATGACAGAGGGCGTTGAGGCGGCGATGAACCATTTTAACGGCGCGGCGCGCGGAGAGAAGGAGAAGCTAGAGAAGCAGAAGGCGGAGAGGAAGGAGGAAGTCAAGACACAATGAGCGATTTATTTGCAAATCCGTTAGAGGAGATGATCGAGTTCCAGGATCTCAAGACGGATTTACAGCGCGGACAGGGACCGCTTCTTGTCACGGGATGCCTGGATTCGCAGAAGGTGCATCTGCTGTCCGAGCTTTCGGATCTGACGCCCTGGAAGCTGATTGTCACCTACGATGATTCGAGGGCGCGGGAGATCTGTGAGGATTACCGGTGCTTTGATACGGATATTTCGCTGTACCCGGCGAGGGATCTGCTGTTTTATACGTCGGATATCCACGGAAACCTGCTGACGAAACAGCGGATTCAGGTCATGCGGCGGGTCCTGGAGAGTTCCGGCGGCGTGGTGGTCACGACGATCGACGGGCTGATGGAACATCTGCTGCCGCTTGCGTGGATGAAAGAGCGGAGTCTTACGATCGGGGCAGAAGATGTGGTCGAGGTCGGAAAGCTGACGCACGCCCTGGCAGAAATGGGATATGAGAAGGTCGCGCAGGTTGAGGGATCAGGGCAGTTTTCGGTGCGCGGCGGTATCATTGACATTTTCCCGCTGACGGAGGAGGTGCCGTACCGGATCGAGCTGTGGGGCGATGAGGTCGATTCGATCCGTACCTTCGACCCGGAAAGCCAGCGATCGATCGAGCAGGTGGACGAGGCAGTGATCTATCCGGCGACGGAGATGGCGCTGACGCCGGAGCAGATTCAGGATGGAACCGAGGCGATCGAGAAAGACCGCAGGAAATACGTGAAAAAGCTCCGGGATGCCATGAAGACGGAAGAGGCGTACCGGATGGATTCGGCTGTCTCGGAGGTCTTAGAGGGGCTTCGCGAGGGCTTCCGGGTGCATGGGCTGGGAAGCTATATCCGGTATTTCTGCAAGGAAACGGTATCGTTTTTAAACTATTTTCCAGTCGATGAGCTGACGATTTTCCTGGATGAGCCGCTGCGCTTGAAGGAAAAAGCAGAGACGACCGAGACGGAGTTCCGGGAGAGCATGTCGCACCGTCTCGAGGGCGGCTATCTGCTTCCGGGGCAGACTTCCTTCCTCTATTCGGCGAAGGAGACGCTGGCGATGGCAATGCGTCCGCGCACTCTTTTACTGCTGGGGCTGGATCAGAAGCTCTCCGGCATGACGGTTAAGAAAAAATACAGTCTGAGCGTTAAAAATGTCAATTCCTACCAGAATGGATTTGAGCTTTTAATCAGCGATCTGGCGCGCTGGAAGAAGGAAAAATACCGGGTGGTATTGCTGGCTGGTTCGCGGACGCGCGCGAGCCGTCTGGCGGGCGATCTGCGGGAGTATGATTTAAGCGCCTTCTGCCCGGATGAGGGCGAAAACACCGTGAAACCGGGTGAAATCCTGGTGACTTACGGAAAGCTGCATCGGGGATTTGAATATCCGCTGATTAAGTTCGTCGTGATCACCGAGGGAGACATGTTCGGCGGCGGACGGGGGCGGAAAAAGAAGAAAAAGACCTCCTACCAGGGTAAGAAAATCCAGAGCTTTTCCGAGCTTTCGATCGGCGATTATGTGGTGCATGAGAGCCACGGACTCGGCATTTACCGGGGCATTGAGAAGATCGAGCAGGACAAGGTCGTCAAGGATTACATCAAGATTGAGTACCGCGACGGCGGTAATCTCTACCTTCCGGCGACACGCCTGGAGGGAATCCAGAAATATGCCGGTTCGGATGCCAGGACGCCGAAGCTCAATAAACTGGGCGGAATGGAATGGAATAAGACGAAGAGCAAGGTGCGCGGTGCGGTCCGTGATATTGCAAAGGATCTCGTCGAGCTTTATGCAGCGCGTCAGCGGAGCGAGGGCTACCAGTATGGCCCGGATACGGTCTGGCAGAGGGAATTTGAGGAAATGTTCCCGTTTGAGGAGACGGAGGATCAGCTGGAGGCGATCGAGGCGACAAAAAAAGACATGGAAAGCCGCCGCATCATGGACCGCCTGATCTGCGGCGACGTTGGATACGGCAAGACGGAGATCGCGCTCCGGGCGGCATTTAAGGCGATTCAGGAGGGTAAGCAGGTTGTGTATTTGGTGCCGACCACAATTTTGGCGCAGCAGCATTACAATACCTTTGTGCAGAGGATGAAGGATTTCCCAGTGCGGGTCGATATGCTGTCGCGTTTCCGCACGGCGGGCGAGCAGAAAAAAACGCTGGAAGATCTGAAAAAAGGGCAGGTGGACGTCGTGATCGGAACGCACCGCGTCCTTTCTAAGGATGTTGTCTTTAAAAATCTGGGGCTTCTGATCATCGATGAGGAACAGCGCTTCGGCGTGGCACATAAGGAAAAGATCAAGAAACTAAAGGAAAATGTAGACGTTCTGACGCTGACGGCGACGCCGATTCCGCGTACCCTGCATATGAGTCTCATTGGCATCCGGGATATGAGTGTCCTGGAGGAACCGCCGGTGGACCGCCTGCCGATTCAGACCTACGTCATGGAGTACAACGACGAGATGGTGCGCGAGGCGATTCACAGGGAGCTGGCGCGGGGCGGACAGGTATATTATGTCTACAACCGTGTCAATAACATCGACGAGGTGGCAAACCATGTGGCGGCTCTGGTGCCGGAGGCAAACGTCGTGTTCGCCCACGGGCAGATGCACGAACATGAATTGGAAAAAATTATGCTGGATTTCGTCGAGGGCAATATCGACGTTCTGGTGTCCACGACCATCATTGAGACGGGACTGGACATTCCGAATGCGAACACGATCATCATCCACGACGCCGACCGGCTGGGGCTGTCGCAGCTCTACCAGATCCGCGGTCGCGTCGGACGTTCCGGGCGGACTTCGTATGCGTTTCTCATGTACCGGCGCGACAAGCTGCTGCGTGAGGAGGCGGAAAAACGTCTGCAGGCGATCCGTGAATTTACGGAGCTGGGAAGCGGTATCAAGATTGCGATGCGCGATCTGGAGCTGCGCGGCGCCGGAAATCTTCTGGGCGCGGAACAGCATGGCCACATGCAGGCGGTCGGCTATGACCTGTACTGCAAGCTCTTAAACGAGGCGGTGCTGGCACTTCGCGGTGAGAACGAAGCCGAGGACTTCGAGACGGTGGTGGACTGCGACATCGACGCGTATATTCCGCCGTCCTACATCCGCAATGAATATCAGAAACTCGACGTTTACAAGCGGATTTCCGGTATTGAGAACCAGGAAGAGTACATGGATATGCAGGATGAGCTGATCGACCGCTTTGGCGAGATTCCACGTTCGGTGGAGAACCTGTTAAAGATCGCCGATCTAAAAGCGCTTGCTCATCAGGCGGGTGTCGTGGAGGTCGATGTAAAGAAGCAGGATATCACGATTCAGATGTACCAGAAAGCCGATCTGGACGTTTCCGGCATTCCGGCGCTGATGGAGAAATATAAGGGCACGCTGACCTTCAGGACGGGTGATGTGCCGTCGTTCTATTACCGCGATGTGCGGCAGAAACATACGGACTGCGAGACGATGCTTGTGAAGGCGCGGGAGATTCTTTCCGGGCTGGCGGCGCTGGCGAAGAAATAAAAGGTCTCTTGACAAATAATAAAATTCGCTTATAATACAGAATATACTCAATAACCTTATAAAGGCGATGAAGGGAACAAGTAGAGATCCGTAGGGGAGCGCACAGAAAGCAGCCGGATGATGAGAGGCACGCGTAAACTGGATATTCGAATACATCCCGGAGCTTCGCACCGAAGAATCTGAAATCCGATCCGATGGAGGAGCTGCATGAAAATGTGCGGCGGTTGATTTGGTAGGCTGCGACGTGAGAGACACACGTTATCCGGTCGCGGTATCAGAAGATACCGGCAGAGGCAGATAGGCGCGAACTATCTGTGAACAAAGGTGGTAACACGGGAATTTTGCCCCGTCCTTTTTGGAGGACGGGGTTTTTTGTACCCCAAATTTTAATAAAGGAGTAGAGAGAAGATGCAGATTTACGAAGAATTAGTAGCCAGAGGCCTGATCGCCCAGGTTACAAACGAAGAAGAGATCAAAAAACTGGTCAACGAAGGAAAAGCTGTTTTCTATATCGGTTTTGACCCGACCGCAGACAGCCTTCATGTAGGTCATTTCATGGCACTGTGCCTGATGAAACGTCTGCAGATGGCAGGCAACAAGCCGATCGCATTACTTGGCGGCGGCACCGGCATGATCGGCGATCCGTCCGGACGTACGGATATGCGCCAGATGCTGACACCGGAGACGATCCAGCACAACTGCGACTGCTTCAAAAAGCAGATGAGCCGTTTTATCGATTTTTCCGAAGGAAAAGCATTAATGGTAAACAATGCAGACTGGCTGCTGGATCTGAATTATGTAGAATTGCTTCGTGAAGTAGGGGCACACTTCAGTGTGAATCGCATGCTGACTGCAGAGTGCTACAAACAGAGAATGGAGAAAGGGTTAAGTTTCCTGGAGTTTAACTATATGATCATGCAGGCATATGATTTCTATGCGCTGTACCAGAAATACGGATGTAATTTACAGTTCGGAGGAGATGATCAGTGGAGCAACATGCTTGCAGGAACAGAATTGATCCGTCGAAAACTTGGAAAAGATGCAAGTGCGATGACAATTACACTGCTTTTAAACTCCGAGGGAAAGAAGATGGGAAAAACACAGTCCGGAGCTGTATGGCTTGATCCGAACAAGACTTCCCCATTCGACTTCTTCCAATACTGGAGAAACGTCTCTGATGCGGACGTATTAAAATGCATCCGTATGCTGACTTTCCTTCCATTAGAGGAGATCGACGCAATGGAAAGCTGGGAAGGCGCACAGTTAAACCAGGCAAAAGAGATTCTTGCTTTCGAGCTGACCAAACTGGTTCACGGCGAGGAAGAAGCAAACAAAGCAAAAGAAGCATCCCACGCTTTATTCGCAGGCGGTGGCGACTCTGCCCACATGCCGACCTTAGAGCTGACTGCTGCTGACTTTGCAGACGGCGATTTAGATATCCTTGCTCTCTTAGTAAAAGCTGAGCTTGCTCCATCCCGCTCCGACGCAAGACGTGCCGTACAGCAGGGCGGTGTCTCCGTTGCTGACGAAAAAGTAACAGACATCCAGACCACTTACGGAGCTGACGCTTTCGGTGCTGACGGACTTGTCGTAAAACGTGGTAAAAAGAAATTTGTAAAGATTGTTTTAAAATAATTTTTTACTCATCCCGGAGTGCGATCAGCCACCTCTTTGCCAAAGGAAGCCAGCTCCCGCACTCCTTCTGGATCCCCGTACCATCCCGCATGGCAGTAAGTCTGCTGCAGGTGCTGAGGCCGTGTTTTCCTACCGGATACATATGGAACTCAACCGGGATCTCATATTTTTTCATTGCACCGATCAAAAGCAGCGAGTTCTGCACCGGAACCGACTGGTCTGTATAGGTATGCCAGATAAATGCCGGCGGTGTGTGCTCTGTGACCTGTTTTTCCAGTGAAAGCAATTCTAACAGTTCCTCCGTCTCATTTCCGCCAAGAAGCTGTTTAAAAGATCCCCGGTGTGCATATTCTCCGGAAGTAATAACCGGGTAATTTAAAAGCATTGCTGCAGGTTTTAATATATCGTTTGTTACACCCGCCATCTCTGCCAGCCACTTTGTATGCCAGAACATCGCAAGGCATGCTGCAAGGTGTCCGCCTGCAGAAGATCCCTGCACCACGATCTTATCTGTGTCCACATACCACTCCTTCGCATGTTCATGAATCAGCTTCATGGACGCCGTTGCCTCTAACAGGGCCGTCGGATAAACTGCCGGTGCCACCGAATAGCGCAGCACTGCCACATGATAGCCAATACTCAGAAAATGCATGGCGAGCGGCTCTGCTTCCCGGTCAGACGTGTGCTCGTAACCGCCTCCCGGACAGATGAGCATCATCGGACGTTTCTCAATCGCAATCGAATCAGAATCATCGAGTATATAGGTACAAAGTCTTGCATCCGCAAGAGATCCTTTTTCGTGTAAATAAAAAACTTCAGTCAGCATTTTTTTCTCCATCTGTATCCACTACATTTCCAACTTGCACATATCTTTATCAACAACCAGATATTTGCTCATCGTTCATTTGATATGTATAAAACAAAAACCTCGAAAATAAATATTTTCGAGGTTTTTAAAGGCACGGACCGGATTCGAACCGGTGATGACGGTGTTGCAGACCGGAGCCTTACCGCTTGGCTACCGCGCCATATTCATCTGCCTGTCGCAGAAGTTCTGTAACGATTTTAACAAAACAGTTCCTCTGCGTCAAGACAGATTTTAAATTTTTTCATCTTCCTACTTAAAACTTATGCTTTTTTTCACACAATATTCCTGTGTTCTGTCATAAGACGTGATTGTTTCTGTACTGACAATATAAAACATATCTCCAACATAGATTCCCCGGTACGCAGAAGTGTCTGCACCTTTTGATGCATCCTGCTTTCCGGCCTGATCGGTCAGATTCTGCGACAGCAATGTTTCAAATTTTTCTCCATTCCATGAAAGTAAAAGATATGCGGCACTCTCCTCATCCCCATAGGACTGCAGTGCAAATCCAAGCAGATTTTCCTCCGCATCTGCAAGCACACATTTATAATTATAGAGTGCCTCACTGTAATTATAATCTTTTAATACGAGACTGTTCATCTCTTTTAAACTGGAAGAATCTGAAATGTCAAACATTGTAATCTTGATACCTGTATGTTCCCCTGTTTTTTCATCCGTCTCATATCCGATCCCGACCAGTTTATCTTCTCCCCAGAAATGCAGATACTCTGAAAATCCACTGATCTTTAATTCACCGAGTACCTTGGGATTTTTGTCATCCGACAAATCCACTGCAAAGAGCGGATCTGTATTGCGATAAGTAACAAAATAAGCCATATTCCCCAGATAACGCGCCGCATAGATTTCTTCTCCCTGCGCAAGACCTTCAATTTTTCCGGTAAGATTCAGATTTTCATCAAACAGATACAGATTATTTTCTGCTTCTCCACTCACCGCATTCTGACCGGACGTTAACACTCTTAATTTTCCCTCGCATTCATTGACCGCAAATGTATCTGTAACTCTTCCATTCGCAGAAACTGCTCCAACGGCGTTCATTTTTCCATCAGAAAGATCAAACTTTGCGATCTGTGTTACTACATCATCCCAATATTCTTTTCTCTGATACAGATAAAAGGCACTTTCACTCACATAAATATCCACATACTGGCTCAAAATCATGGTGTTATCCACAATCTGATCCGGTTTTTTCACATCCACAGAGGATACCAGCAGACTGTTACTCCCACCATCTCCGATATAAATATCTTCTGCCGCCACTGCCGTATCATTTACCAATGGGATCCATCCCCCTGCATTCTCATCCGTGACTGCTTCTTCTTTTGTCTGTTCCGGCAGGCTTACCCTTTTGTTCGTAAAAAGATAAATCATGTTCCCTGTTTTTCTTGATGTCTGGTAACTTCCATCCTGTTTCACACAACCTTTTTTTACAGGATTTTCCGGATTACTGATATCATAGGTAAGAACCCGGGTCTGTGTTCCATCGCTAAAATAATAAAGGCAGTCTTCCGTATAATTTTCTGTATCATCTGCCTGCATTTCCAGTCCGGAATCTTCACTTTCCACGATCACGCTTAAAATATCACCATCCACATACATCTCAAGCACACGGTCGGATGAAGTTTCAGAAATCTGTATTTTTCCGATCTGTTTTAATGCTTTTTTCCGGATATCCGTAATCAATATTTCATTGTGGCTTACCGTGTAAATATAAGAACCATCTGTTTTGACAAAATCGCTCTCATCCACGCCTTCTTTCTGCAGATTTGTCCCGGAATACCGCTGTTTTGCCGTATCTGATGATATATCTGCCGCTGTCTGTCCCTCCTGTGCTCCTGCGCCCTTTATCATCTGTGTACCACCGATTTCTTCCACTCCGTCTACAGCCGCATCCACGGTATCTGATGTGTCATCCATAATATATGTCGCTGCATCACCAGAGTTAGAACTATCTCCCTCCGCAACCGCTATTCCATCTGCTTCCTTTTCCTGACCACTGCCAGAGCAAATTGCATCATAGACCTCTCCATAATTTTTTGCGACTGTATACAAAGATCCTGCATCTTTTTTTTGTGCATTTTTCTCTACGCCTGCAGTCGCTCCATCTTTTAATTCGCTGCTGCCTTCTGATCCTTCATCTGACTTTTGCCCGGATGCCGCTTTTTCTATACCCACCGGCGCCGTCATAAGCCCTGTGCCGCCCCCGGTAACCGCATGGATTCCTCCTGCTGCGCCAATGACAAGCACAAGTGCCGCCGCTGCTACAGCCCCGTAATAAGTGATCCCGCTTCTCCGTTTTACCTTGTTTTTCTGGTTCTCCTTTAATTTTCTTTTGATCTGCTCCGGTTCAATACTCTCTGGAATTTTTTCCTGTGCGGCAGATTTTTCTATTTTATCTAAAATTTCTTTTTCTGACATAGGCACCTCCATTCTGTAATGAAAAATCCCTTTTTCACTACCTCATTAACTACTGATAGCAATTTATTGTAACCACTCACCCATTTTTTTTAATGCCCGGCTTTCCTTCGAGCGCACGGTATTTTCATTCATATGTAATATTGCAGCGATCTCACGGCTTGTATAGCCTGCGAACTGGTGCATACTGATGATCAGCCGCTCCTCATCTGCCAGTTCAAAAAACAGCTTCCTCACCTGGATACATTCTGTCATCTCCGATCCGGTATCAAGCGCGAGTTCCTCTATATCTTCCATCCCGGTCTCATTTTTACCCGCGTATTCACGCAGTTTATCCTTGCATTTATTGGATAAAATCCGAAATATCCAGCTCTTAAATGCCTCTTCACTGCGCAGTTTCCGGATCGATGCAAACGCATCCGTAACAGCATCGCTTACCGCATCTTCCGCATCGCTCGTATTTCGGAGTGTGTACAATGCAAATCGATACATATCCTTATATATTCCGGCATATAATTCGGCAAATGCATCCACATCTCCGCGTTTTGCCCGCCGCACAAGCTTCATATCATTTTTCATAAAATCCTCATTTCTGAGCAACTTGTTGTGAAGATACGATGAGAATCTCAAATTTTCATCTGCAATCAAAGCTATTTGTTTTTGCTCAGAAACAAATAGCCGTGCGAAAA
>OHBA01000814.1_pt1 | contig 14261 bp, 9 predicted proteins | sample 1577281 | NCBI WGS metagenome assembly OHBA01 (sample SAMEA3879579, study PRJEB24766) | human gut metagenome | biome: human-associated habitat; feature: feces | place: USA | collected 1985/1987
TATCATGTTTTATTTCATTGTATTGTACATTTCCATTCCATTTTCCCCCATATTTCCCTTATTGCATAAACAATCGGTCAATTTTATTCTCATTCAAATATTCTTCCGCCATTGATTCCACATAAATCTTGAACAGATTTCATAGAACAATTCTTTTCTACAAAACAAAAAAGAGCCATTTAATGTCTCTGCATCAAATGACTCTTCTCATTTTCAATTCTTTACTGCCCAATCTCCGCCGCCGGACCCACTGCCGGTTCCTGCGCCGGACCGTGTCCTGGTCCGATGTCGCTACCCGGTCCTGCCGGCACGATCGTCGTGCTAGATTCTGCCGGATCTTCAACTGTCTCGGCAGCTGTTTCCGGCACCACCGCCGGGGCTGAATACCGTTTTCCTGCCGTACCCGTCTTGTAGATCCGCTGCATCCGCTCTTTGATGGATTCGCTCTTGATCTGCTCGATCTTGGCGCTGGCGTCTTCTTTTAACTCCTTGCTGCTGCGCCCGGAATCGCCGCTCTTTGCAGACTCCAGAAGCTTCGCCACCTCATCCGAGAGCAAATGATCCCTTCTGAAATTCGCCGCGGTATATCCGCTGGTTGTGATTTCAAATGCATCCGGATGACCTGCCAGATAGGTTCCTTCTCCGCGTCCATTGTCCGTCTCCGGGGTATCAAAGGACGCCGCCGGAAGCCCCTCTACCATCTTTTCCATCGCATTTTTCCAGATCTTCGCCGGATACGTGCCGCCGTACAGGCTGGAAAGTGTCTTCTGCTGGTCGTAGCCAACCCAGACCGTCATCGTATAATATGGCGTCATGCCGCAGAACCAGCCGTCACGGCTGCCGTTGGTCGTACCGGTCTTTCCGGCCGCCTCTATATTGCCGCTCCAACCCATCGACGCCGCCGTACCTTTTGTGACAACTCCCTTTAAAATATCGGTCATCAGCACGGCGCTGCTCTCCTGGTAAACCTGAACCGATTCATAATCTTCAAAAATATCTTCGCCCTGGTTATTGATCATCTTGATAATACAGGTCGGTTCGCGGTACTGTCCTTGGTCTGACAGCGCCGCATAAGCGCCCGCCATCTCCTCGGTCGTCATACCGGTGGTAAAGCCGCCCAGGGAGGTCGCCGGATAATAGTCCGCCGCCTGCACGCTCGCGAAGCGCATCTGGGTTAAATATGCCATGCCGACATCCGGTGTGATATCATCATAGATATACCATGCCACACCATTTTTACTTCGCTCGACCGCATTTCGAAGCTCCAGCCTCTCGCCGGAAAGGGACTTCACATCCACGCCCTTCTGCTTCGCCGCGTCAATATCGATATTCGGAATCCTTGTTTCCGATGTGTAACCATTTTCCAGTGCCGGTGTATACACGATCAACGGTTTGATAGAACTTCCCGGCTGTCTCGGGCTCTGGAACGCACGGTTTAATGTGTAGGTATCCGTCTCCTGACTACGTCCACCCACAATCGCCACGACGCGGTTCGTCTTGTTGTCAATAACGGTGGACGCGCCTTGCAGCTTGTAAACGCCGTTTTCGGATGTATTGCCATCAAAGGACAAAACTCCATCTAATGCATCCTGCAGGATCGTCTGCTTGTCCGGATCCAACGAGGTATAAAGGTTATAGCCGCCCGTGTAGAGCGCATCGCGCTCCTGGTTGTACACCTCGTTGTAATTGGCATTGTACTCTTTGTAAGCCTCGTCGCTGCGGAATCCATACTGGAATTCAAAGCCGTCACGGCGCATCAGATAGCGAATCGCACAGTCGATCGCATACGTCGTCTCATAGTTGTGCAGCGGCACTCTCTGGCGGTTGACCGTGATCTCCTCCGCCTTTGCCTCTTTGCACGCTTTCTCCGTAATAAATCCCATACTCAGCATGTCTTCCAGAATCTTATCGCGGCGTGTCAGCGCATTTTCCGGATGACGGTACGGGTTGTAATACGTCGGCGAGTTCGGAATCGCACACAAATATGCCGTCTGGCTCAAGGACAGTTCATCCGCATCCTTGCCAAAATAACCTCTTGCAGCCGCCTGAAGCCCGTAGTATGTGTTCGCGAAGCTGATATCATTGATATAGAACTCCATAATCTGCTCTTTGGTGTATTTCTTCGTCAGATCTAAGGAAATCAGCATCTCCTTGATCTTCCGCTCCATCGACACCTCGCGGGTCAGAAAACGGTTTCTCGCTAACTGCTGGGTGATCGTACTCGCGCCGTGCTTTTCTGCTCCCTCAGTCAAAAAGTAATTGACTGCGACACGGAAAATACCTTTTATATCAATGCCTGGATTTTCCCAGAACGTCCGATCCTCGATCGCCACAAATGCGTTGACTGCATTCTGCGGTATCCGGTCATACGTCAAATAACTGGAATCCTCGTCTCCCGTCAGCTTCGCCAGCACATTACCGTTGGAATCATAAATATAACTTGCCTCCTGCAAACGGAACGTATCCAGCGTACTGTTTTCCACCACTCCCTCTATCTGGCTTTTATAGTCCTCATAGAGCGGAATCAGCTTATATGCGCCAAATCCGGCACCGCCAATCACCAGCAGTACCAGACACACCAGAAGCGTCTTGAACATGGTTCCAAAGATCCTTGCCATCGCATGGAACACGATCTGCCCACCGCTCCGGCTGTTATTTTTGCCCGCTTTCTTTTGCTTGCCGACATCAATTTTCCCGCTTTTCTTTGCGGTGCCCCGCCTGCCCGAAGATCGTGCGGATGAAGCTGCCGGCTTCTTTCGAACGCCGGAGGCGTCCTCTCTCGTCTGTTTCTCCCTCATCTCTTCCCTCATCTTCCTATGTATCTATGGTTGCTTCCATTCTATTTTCATGCGGCACCTTAGACTTCAAAAATGCCTGTCTGCGGACAGCAACTTTTTATACTTTTCTGACAAAATCAGCTTGGACTCCCTTTTATTATAAGTTTTTTTGTCCAAAAGAACAAGCCTGTTTTCGAAATCTGCTCAATCTCCTGCCGCGTGTTACTGTTCGCGCATACGTGCCCAGTAACGGAATTTGCCGCGGCTTCGCATTTAAATACGGCAAATTCCTGCTGCCACCACGTTTTCTTACGGCACTTTTGGTTCCAAAAGTGCCTCCCCGTAAACAGTAACGGGATTTTGCCAATGCATTCAGCTTCAAAAACACTTGTCTGTAAACTGCATTTTCGCTGTATCAACGCCGTTTCCGAAGAAGAAATGCTAGAAGTTCATGCACTAACAACGGCGTGGCGGATAACAGGAGAAGCGCCAGCCACTCTGCCGGGTGCAGCCGCACCGTGTGAAGGAGTTTCATCAAAAAAGGAATCTCCGTCACCGCAACCTGCATCAGAATCCCCACAAAGAACGCCGCAAGCATCAGCGGATTTTTCCCAAGACTGCGCGAAAATGCCGAGCCCGTGAGCGAGCGCATGCCGACCGCATGAAAGAGCTCCGACAGCCCCAGAACGGTAAATGCATACGTCTGTGCCCGCAAAAGCTCCTGTCTGCTGAAAAATGCCCCCAGCGTGACTGCTGCAATCAGAGACCCGTAAAATACCATGCAGAACCACCCGCCTCCGGCAAACAGCGACTCGCCCGTCCGGCGCGGCGGCTGACGCATCAAGTTCTCCCTGTCGTTTCCATCCATGCCGAGTGCCAGCGCCGGAAGCGAGTCCGTAATCAGATTGATCCAAAGGATGTGCCCGGCTCCCAGCGGCGCCGGTATTCCGATAGCAACGGCGGCAAACATGGTTAAAATCTCCCCCAGATTGGAGGAAAGCAGAAACAGTATAGATTTTCGTATATTTTCATAGATGCCGCGCCCTTCCTCAATTGCCCTCTCGATCGTCGCAAAATTATCATCCGTCAAAATCATATCCGCCGCCTGCCGCGCCACATCGGTGCCGCCTTTTCCCATCGCGATCCCGATATCGGCTGATTTAAGCGCCGGCGCATCATTTACGCCGTCCCCGGTCATCGCCGTCACGCACCCGGCGCGTTTTAAAGCCCGCACAATCCGGACTTTATGTTCCGGCGACACCCGTGCAAAGACTGATACAGAACCGATTCGTTCCTCCAGAGCTCCCTCATCCAGCGTTTCCAGCTGCGCCCCCGTCATGCATTCTTCCCGCCGTTTGGCAATCCCCAGCTGCCTGGCGATCGCAAGCGCCGTGTCTGCATGATCTCCAGTGATCATGACCGTCCGCACAGATGCCTTGCGAAATGCCTCAACTGCCCCGGCTGCTGCCTCCCTCGGCGGATCCATCATGCCTGCCAGACCCAGAAATACCAGGTTCTGCTCCAGCTGTCCCACCTGTTTCTCCCACTTTCCATCCGGCATTTTTCCTGTTTGAAGCTCCCTATACGCCCCCGCGAGTACTCGCAGGGCACGCGCGGACATACGCGTGATCTCCGCCTCAATCTCTGTCCGCCTCTCCCTGGTCAGCGGCACAATTTTGTCCTCTTCCATCTCATAACGACACCTTTTAAGAATCACATCCGGCGCCCCTTTTACACAAGAAATCCAGTTTTCTCCCTGCTCATGCACCGTCGTCATTCTCTTCCGATCCGAATCAAAGGGAATCTCCCCTTTCCGCGGATATCTCCGACGCAGATGCTCCGGAGAAACACCACAATTTTCACAAAATCCGTACAGCGCCCGCTCGGTGGCATCCCCCACCGTCTCCCCGGCATCGCTGCACAGCGCAAATACCTCCAGAAGCCGTTTTCCCACTTCTCTTTCCTTAGAGCGCGCCAATTCCTGTTCCGTATACTCCTGTCGGTTTACATAACATGTCGTCACCGTCATCTCATTTTTCGTCAGCGTCCCCGTTTTATCTGAGCAGACCACGCTGACTGCCCCCAGTGTTTCCACGGACGGAAGACGGCGCACAATCGTGCCAGCCCGCGCCATTTTCGTCACTCCCAGCGCCAGCACAATCGTCACCGTCGTCGGAAGCCCCTCCGGCACGGCAGCTACCGCCAGGGAAATCGCGGTGAGCAGCATTTCCATCACGTCGCGCTTCTGCCAGACGGCGAGGGCAAATAATAAAACGCACAGCCCGATCGTAAGAATACTCAATAGTTTCCCCAGATCCGACAGCCTTTTTTGCAGCGGTGTCTCCTCCTCCGGCGCCTCGCGGATCAGAGAGGCAATCCGCCCTACCTCCGTATTCATGCCGGTGGCGATGACAATTCCCTTTCCCCGCCCTGCCGTCACGTAAGAAGTCATAAATGTCTCATTTTTACGCTCTGCCACCGGAAGCGCACCGGCGGCTAAAAAATGGCTGTTTTTCTCAACCGCCCGCGATTCGCCGGTCAGCGCTGATTCTTCAGCCCGCATTTCAGCTGTCTCGGTAAGACGCAGGTCGGCTGGAACCTGCCGCCCGGCATCGAGCACGACCAGATCCCCCGGCACCAGCTCCCGCGCGGCAATCTCCCGCTCTTTTCCTTCCCGGATCACAACCGCCTCCAGCTGCGTCATCCGTTTTAAGGATTCGAGCGCTTTCTCCGCCTTCCCCTCCTGAATCACGCCCACCGTGGCATTTAATACTACAACCGCCAGAATTACCCCCGCATCGCCGTACTCGCCCAAAAGCAGGGAGATCCCGGCTGCCGCAAACAACACAAAAATCAGGGAGTCGCAAAGCTGTGCCCCGATGCGCACTATCAGACTCCGCGGTGGTGCTTCCCGCAGCTCATTTTCCCCATAATGGCGCTGTCGCACCTCCACTTCCGCTGCCGATAAGCCTGTCCGCAAATCGACCGAAAACTCCCTGCACACCTCTTCCACCGTCCGGTTCTCATACATGCGCATTTCCCCCTTTTTCTGTCCCTGTTCTGTACTTTTCACAGACTGCATTTATTCATATGCGGAAAATAGGGGGGATTAGAACTGAATGGTTGGAATAAAGAAATGGAAAGCATAGTCCTGTTTGATGCTCAAATGGCATCGGAACTCTTATTGTTTCGATGCCATTCTATAAATTCTATGATTTAATTTTATCGTTCTGTTTCGGTCACATACCTTACACCTGTGGTTCCGGCTCCTGCGTCTGCGCGGCCGGTTTGCGCTCCATCGGCATATAACCTTCTTTCTTCCGCTGTATCGGCTGTACAGGCACCGTTGCTGCCGTATCCCGGAACGCCGGGAGGCTGCCTGTCTCCATGTAAGCGCGGAACGGAAGTTCGCCCTGCGCCGGATCTCTCACGACCTCATTTTTCTCCACTTCTGGCCGTTCTCCTCTGCGCAGTGAACGGCGCTCAAACCGCTCCCGTCTTCCATAAGCCGGGCGGTCTTCCCGTTTCTCATTTTCCGGCACCGCGCGGTTTCCGCTACGTCTGTCCGCTGCTCTCTCGGTTCCTGAAACACGCGCTGCCTTCTCTCTCTCTGAGCAAGCTTTCTCTCTGCCCTGCGTGCGCTCGGTATTCCCCTCTGCAGCACGATCCGCTGTACGGTTCCGATAGCTTCTCTCCGATCGTTCCGGTCTGTCGCTGCCAGACGGACGTTCTTGTGCGCTGCGCTCCTGTTCCGGCTTTTCGGCTTTTTCCGGTGTTTCCAGACGTGTTCCCCTATTCGGACCACTTACGCCTCTTGGCGCCTGTGTCCGCTCCGAAAGAGGTCGAACCTGCATCTTATTTTTCTTTTCCTTCTCCCGGAAGCTTTTAAGTACGATCGCCGCCGAATACTGGTACGCATAGATACAGCTTTTCATCAGTTCCTGCTCTTCCTCCGTCTTGCAGGAACTCAAGAGCATCTCTTCCTCTTCTTTTTCCAGATATGCCTCTCCGTTCGTATCGCGTTCCTTTACCGGCTTGTAGATCCGGTATTTCTTGTAATACGGCGGACATGGAAACTGCTTATTCTTAACCGGTTCCGGTACAATCCGCAGTTTGTAGGTATCGGACATGCGCGCCAGAACATTATGTATTTTCTCACAATTCTCTCTCGTATTTGTCTCCCGCGCCGGGATACAAAGTAAATAATCCATCTATTTTCCCTCACATCTATCAAACGATCCTTTTCAAAATCGTTTTCTTCTCAAATTTTCTACATTTACGCCAATCTTTATTGTATCATGTCAGAGAAAAACGGGCAAGTGAAAAAGAATGTGCCTCACGACAATTTCCTGTTACACAAAAAAAGGCTGCCACACGAATGCCACACGAACGTTTTCCGTCCGGGGCCTTCTGTTTGTGACAGCCTGTCTTCCTTTATCTAACGCAGCCATATTTACCTGCGTGTTACTGTTCACGCATACGTGTCCAGTAACACCTGCGTTCCTCAGTCTCTTACACCATCCAGTCTTTCAGCACGCCGTGATCGCGCAGCAGCTTTCCAATCACCGTCTTGTCAATCTTCCGGAGAATCGGCTTTTTGAGTGCTTCAAGCGGCATCGGCAGCTTCATTTCCAGCGGCGATCTGCCGTCCATCAGCTTGACCGTGCTGTCCAGAAGCTCGCGGATATCGTAGACACTTCCCCATACCTCCGGTACGCCGCGGTCTACGCCGCACAAGCCATACACCGCTTCCATCGCGGTGCGGACGGAATACTCGGTCGTGAAAATAGTATCACGCGGGGTCTCCGCAAACTGCCCCAGAAATGCCGCATTGACACATCCATCCGGGATAACGTCCGGGCGGTCTCCGGCTCGCCGCGGCATAAAGAATGCTGTAATATACGGCATCATCGTCGGCGTACAGTTCGCATGGTTCTCAGCCAGTTCCTCGATCTGATCCTCCGGGATTCCGAGATGGTACAGCCATTCTTCGGTGATCTCCTTGCCCGTGCAGGCGCGCATCGGCTTCTTCACATAATCGCCCGGTACATCCGTAAATAAACTGTATACCCAGACGCAGATCTCGTCCTTATTCTGCGCTTTGAACTGTCCCTGACGGTTGATCGTCCAGCTGAGCAGCCAGCTTGAATCACGGCAGCTCACGATACCGCCTGTTACGACGCGTCCACTTCTCGGATCCCTGCGGCAAATCTTGCGGATCTGGGAAATGATTGTCTCATCCGAAGTCGTGACCGTCGCAGACTCCCAGTTTGTCTTCTGGATATCCGAGCAGAATTTCTCCGGATGTCCAAATGCCGGATCCTGCGCAGCAATCTGACGCCACAGACTCCAGCAGCCGCTGGTACGCACTTCCGCACCTTCTACCGGTGCCTGATTCTGGTCGCCGTAGATCGTTCCCTCAGTACAGCTTCCGTTCGTAATAAAGACAAAATCATCCTCGGTCAACGTGATTTCCTTCTTCTCGTCGCCCTTCACACACTCGATCGCCTTCGCAACCTTTTTCTCACCCCGGATGTCAAACCGCACATTCGTAACCTCGGTGCCAAACTGGATCTGGACGCCTGCCGCCTCCAGATATTTCTGCATCGGCAGAATCAGCGACTCATACTGGTTGTAACGCGTAAATTTGAGTGCCGAGAAATCCGGAAGTCCGCCGATGTGGTGGATAAAACGCTGGAAATATCGTTTCATTTCCAATGCACTGTGCCAATTTTCAAACGCAAACATAGTTCTCCAGTACAGCCAGAAATCCGAATCAAACACCTCATTATCAAACACATCCTCAATGGATTTGTCATACAGATCCTCATCTTTCGTGAAGAACAGCTTCATGATCTCCATGCTGCCTTTCTGGCTCAAGCGGAATTTGCCGTCCGTGTGTGCGTCCTCGCCTCGGTTGACCGTCGCACGACAGAGCGAGTAGTTCGGATCGTGTTTATTCAGCCAGTAATATTCATCGAGAACTGATGCCCCCGGCACCTCCAGGGACGGGATGCTGCGGAACAGATCCCACAGGCACTCAAAATGATCCTCCATCTCGCGGCCGCCGCGCATCACATATCCACGGGTCGGATCCTGAATACCGTCACATGCACCACCAGCTACCTCCATCGCCTCCAGAATATGGATATTTTCTCCCGGCATCTGTGCGTCTCTCACAAGAAAACACGCCGCCGCCAGAGAAGCCAAGCCACTTCCGACGATATAAGCCGATTTGCCCTCGATTCCCGCCGGTTTCTCCGGGCGCGCAAACGCCTCATAATTTCCCTTCGAATAATAAATTCCCTTGCTGTTTTTCTCCTGGCTGCCGCGTTCCGTATTCCGGTAATCCGAAGCCGACTTAACCACTTTTCCTGCCTTTTTCCGCTTCGACGCCGCTGCCGCCAGCCCCGCTCCAACTGCCAGTGCCGATACCGCACCCGCTTTCCATGCTTTCTTATTCATGTCCTGATCGCCCCTGCCTTTCTTCAACTTTCAAACCACTTCTTTTTTACATTACCCCGATATCTAGTTTTTAATACTATCTAATAGTAGTTTGATAGTAAAACTTTTTTGGAGAAAAGTCAAGGGCATCATCTTCTGGCACTTCCCGTTTGCCTTTGGTCATTCCATTTTCTTACTACCTTTTGTACTGACTTTTCATGAGCTTTGGCTTTATACTTCTTGGCTTTGAATTGATTGTAAAATGTGAATCCCAAGTATTTTATCTCTATTGGTCTTCCTATTTTACTTTTCTTGCGATTTACTTTTAGAAGTAGCTTAGATTCAATATATTTTGTAATTGAGTCCATCACTCTTTGGTCAGTTTTCTGACTTATTACTTCTATGTAATGAATTGTAAAAAAGCTTTCATTTATTATTTTTTTGCCTTGCAAAAATAAAAAGCACGATTAATAAAATAACCGGGAACAATAGCCCAACTCCCATACCTGCACGAATATTGTCTCCTGCACTTTGTGTAACACGTCCAACAATCCCCGGACCTATGCTTCCACCCAGGTCCCCCGCCATAGCAAGCAAAGCAAACATAGCCGTTCCACCTGCCGGAAATCTTTCTGATGAAATACTGATTGTGCCGGGCCACATAATCCCAACAGAAAAGCCACAGATAATACATCCAATCAAACCTGATATCGGATTCAACGATACAGAAACAAGCAGGTAGCATATCACACATAAAATTCCAGATCCGATCATAAATTTCATCAGATCCATTTTATCACCATATTTTCCGAAAATTATACGACTGATCCCCATTGTAACAGCAAACATGCAGGGACCGGACAGGTCACCAACTGTCTTTGACAGCCCCAGAGCAGCTTCCGCATAAGCAGATGCCCATTGCGCCATAGCCAGTTCTGATGCACCGGAGCAAATCATCAAACATATGGAAAACCAGAAAAGAGGTTTTCGAAACAGTTCTTTTATTCCCATTCCTTCCCCCTCATCTACCAAATGCTCGATTGGACAGGTTGCAAAATTATAGATATTTATGGCCGGAACAAGCGCCCATAAGACAGCCAGCCATTTCCAGCTGTCCATGCCAAACACCGCAAAAAACAGTGTAGAGATCACAATCGTTCCCACTGCTCCCCAACAATAAAAAGAGTGAAGCAGACTCATCGTTGCCTCTTTGTTATCAAATGGACACGCCTCCACGATCGGGCTGCAAAGCACTTCAATCAGACCACTTCCGACTGCATATACAATCACACTCAGGATAATTCCAACAAGCGGTTCCGGCAAAAGCTCCGGCAAAAAAGCCAGACCAACCAATCCTGCTGCGGAACATACCTCAGAAGTAACAATACAGATGCGATACCCTATTTTGTCCACAAACTTTGCACAAAACAGGTCTACCAACAACTGGGTAAGGAAAAAGCAGGTAGAAATCAATGCGATTTTTCCAAGTGCAATCTGATAATCATTATGAAATTTCAAAAATAACAATGGGGCAAAATTAGCTGCAATTGCCTGTGTAATAAATCCCATATAACAGGCTATTTTTGTTTTCCGGTAATTTGGCATGGTCATCACTCCTCGTTTTTTATTGAATTATATAACATAATATCTTTATTTTCATTGATTTATTTCCGAAATTTATTGTATAATATCGTAAAGTATGTTTCAAAGAGTGGGGTTTCTATGAATATAAATACAACCTATACCAAAATCATTACAGGTGAAGATTTGATGGAGACAGCTCAGCACGGAAGCACTCTCTATCCTTTCCAGTTTTACTATGAAGATCTGTCCGTTTTTGATTTCAACTGTATCGAATGGCACTGGCATACTGAATTGGAGTTTATTTATATTGAATCCGGAACCGTTACTTTGTGGATTGGAGAATACCAATTTCATTTAACCGAAGGAAATGGCATATTCATTAATACAAAGGTACTCCATCGCCTTTATTCTCCCTCAAAAGCCCTCATTCCCAATTTTGTATTTATGCCTTCTTTTATTGCCCCTTGCGACAGCCTGATTTATCAGAAATATATTCTGCCGATCATTTCTTCCTCATTGCCATTTCTCGTATTTCATAAAAAAGTATGCTGGCAAGCAAAGGTTTTATCTATCATGCGGCAAATTATTTCTGCACAGGATTCCGTTTTATCCAAAGAACTCCTTACCAGTTCTCTCCTTCAGAATCTCTGGCTGGAAATATTTGAAAACACAGATATTTCATACCAGGAAGAACACAAGGATCATTCAACCGCTTCTCAAGCCCGGTTACAGCTCATGCTGCAATTTATCCATCTAAATTACTCACGGAGTATCTCATTGGATGACATTGCAGAACAGGCAATGGTCAGTAAAAGTACCGCTTTGAATCTGTTTCGGAAATATTTACATATAACGCCGGTTAACTATCTCATTAACTACCGTTTAAAACAGGCCGGTCAGTTGCTTTCAAAAACCGAGAAAAAAGTCAGTCTCATTTCTTCTGAGACAGGATTTCATAACGTTGACTATTTTTGCAGATTATTCAAAAAACGCTACCAATTAACCCCAACGGAATACCGGAAACAGAAAAGCCGCTGATTGGGACGGCGCTGCATTTCCGGCTGCCATCCGCGGGATTCTGGTCAATGCCTCCCACAACGCGGTGAGGAAGATAGGGTTTCAAGTGCGTGTTTGACCACTTTCTCTGTTTCATCCAGCGTCCAGTCGTGCATGGTCCCTGCCTTGCCGAAACTCATGCAGCCGACACACAGCTTGGAGATTTGAATATCCGTATTTCCTAAAGTTGTATATTCCATTGCAAAACCTCCTTCAGAGCTATTCCTGTGCCGGAGTCTAAAGACTCATCGAAAGGTTCGCCAGCCACAACATCTGGCATCCACATAATCTCCTCTGCACCAAAAATGTCGATTTCCATATTTATATTTGAGATTCTGATAAGCATTACAGCGGCTTTTAAAAAATCTGTATTGATTTTTCTGCGTGAGATGTTATAATCGGTATATACCGAAAACAAAAGGAGGAAATCGTCCATGCCAAGACCGCCACGGTGCCGTCGGATTTGTGGCGCACCACAAGTTGATACCTTCTGCCCCAACGGGTGTGAGGATACCGAGCCGATCCTGCTGACGCTGGACGAATACGAGGTCATTCGGCTGGTTGACTTGGAGCAGAAAACCCACGAGCAATGTGCCGTACAAATGGATATTTCCCGCTCTACTGTGCAGGAAATTTACGAAAGCGCACGGCGCAAGATTGCAGCGTGCCTTGTCCACGGAAAACCGCTGCACATCACCGGAGGAAACTACCGCATCTGCGGAGGACAGGAGGCAGCCCACTGCGGCCGCTGCTGCCGGACGCAAAGAGCCAACACAGAAAAATCCAACAAAAAATGCAAAGGAGATTCCATTATGAAAATTGCAGTTACCTATGAAAACGGTCAAATTTTTCAGCATTTCGGCCATACCGAACAGTTCAAGCTTTATGAAGCTGCAGACGGCAAAATCACTCATGCGGAAGTTGTTGATACCAACGGCAGCGGTCACGGCGCACTGGCAGGCTTCCTGATGCAGAACGGCGTGGACACTTTGATTTGCGGAGGCATCGGCGGCGGTGCGCAGGCAGCACTCGCCGAAGCGGGCATCAAGCTCTACGGCGGTGTCAGTGGGGACGCTGACGCAGCAGTAAGCGCATTGCTCAGCGGAAATCTGGGCTACGATCCCAATGTTCACTGTGACCACCATGACCATGAGCACGGCGAGGCTGGTCACACCTGCGGTAATCACGGCTGCGGTAAGCATAGCTGCCATTGATATGGAACGCACACTGACACAACTTCCGTTCTGGTCATCCTTGACCGAACACGAAATGGACACGCTACGTCGAAGTGCCTTTGTCCGTCATTATGAAAAGGGGGCGTTCGTTCACAGCAGCGACAATGAATGTCTCGGAATGCTGTTTATTCTTTCCGGCGAGATCCGCACCTATCTTCTCTCTGATGAGGGGCGGGAGGTAACACTGTTCCGCCTGTATCCGGGCGAACTATGTGTACTTTCCGCCTCCTGCGTGATCAGTCAGATCACCTTTGATACACAAATGACTGCCGGAATGGGTACAGACGTTCTGATTATCCCTGCAAATGTCATTGCTGCGCTCAAGGAGAAAAATCTCCATGTCCGCTGTTTTCTCTATGAACTGGCAACGAAACGGTTTTCTGATGTGATGTGGGCGATGCAGCAGATCATGTTCAAGGGTTTGGATCGGCGGCTGGCAGATTTTCTCCTGGCCGAAGCGGAGCGTACCGGCTCCGACACGATACGCATGACCCATGAGCAGATCGCCCAGCACATCAGCTCGGCGCGGGAGGCAGTGGCACGGATGCTCAAAAGCTTCTCGGAGGACGGACTGGTGGAGCTGAAGCGTGGTGCAATCACGCTGCGGGATAAGGACAGACTAAATCGTTTGAAATAGATGTGACTTTGTCACAGAATAGAATCATAATTCCAATATAATGAAAGCAGAAAACCGAGGAGCATCGACCATGAAAGAAACGAAATACGCAGGTACTCAAACCGAAAAAAATCTGATGGCCGCCTTTGCCGGTGAGTCCGAGGCACGCAACAAGTACACCTATTTTGCATCCAAGGCCAAGAAGGAAGGCTACGAGCAGATCGCGGCGTTGTTCCTCAAAACCGCTGACAACGAGAAGGAACATGCTAAGCTGTGGTTCAAAGAACTGAACGGCATCGGCGACACTGCCGAAAATCTTCTCTCTGCCGCAGAGGGCGAGAACTACGAGTGGACCGACATGTACGCCCGTATGGCCCGCGAGGCCCGCGAGGAGGGATTCGAGGAACTGGCTGTCAAGTTCGAGCTGGTTGCCAAGGTTGAGGCTGCTCATGAGAGACGCTACTTAAAGCTGCTGGAGAGCTACAAGAACGACAAGACCTTCAAGGACGACGCTCCTCTGGGCTGGAAGTGCAGAAACTGCGGCTACAT
>OHBA01000816.1_pt1 | contig 14241 bp, 11 predicted proteins | sample 1577281 | NCBI WGS metagenome assembly OHBA01 (sample SAMEA3879579, study PRJEB24766) | human gut metagenome | biome: human-associated habitat; feature: feces | place: USA | collected 1985/1987
CTCGATATGGACCAGCGGAAGGCCGTTGACTAGCACAGTCACATCATAGCGATTATTATACTTCGCACCCTCTGCCTTGCCGTTCTCGTACTGATTAAGCACCTGCAGGCGGTTGTTATGCACGTTCTTTTTGTCAATGAGGCGGATATTCTTGGAAGTGCCGTCCTCACGCTTCAGAACCTTTACATAGTCCTCCTGGATTGTCTGAGTCTTATCTTCAATCTTGTCATTAGGATTAGCGATAGCAGTAGTAAAGAACTGCTCCCATTCGCTGTCCGTGAACTTAATGTTGTTAAGCTCTTCCAAGCGTTCACGCAGATTAGCGATAAGGTCAGCTTCCTTATGGATATTCAGATAGGTGTAGCCCTGTTCAACCAGCAGGCGGATAAATTCCTTTTCCAGCTCTGCTTCGCTCTGGTAGCTGTCCGAGCGTCTTGGAACAGGCTCATATTCGGTTATAACCGTGCTTTCCGTAGTTTCCGCTACGATATTGAAATAAGGCATGGCTTACGCCTCCTTTTTTAATTCCTTAAAAGTTAAAAGCTTGTCACGATAGTATTCATACTGTTTTTGGCGCATTTCAATTTCTGCTGGCAGACCGCTGGAGATATCGTTGCAAAGAGTGTCGAAACGGTCGAGGATATCGACAATGCGTTGTTGGACTTCTAGAGGTGGGACAGGAATGTTTACTCTACTAACAGCGTTTGTATTAAATTGCTGTTGACCTCCTTGTGACACAAGTTTCTCAGCTTGTTCCCAATACAATCTCGATTTAGAAAAATGCCAATAAAATCTATTAGATATGATATTATTGTCTAAGGTTATTTTAATCAAAAATGAAGCATACACTGCTGGAATATCTGATGAAAAATACAGAGTTTTACCATATGTAGCACCAGTACGAGCTAGTAATAGATCTCCATAATTAAGCAAATATTTTTTACTGTCTGCAGTTAAATTTATATACTTAGCACCTTGAGAATTAAGACAACCATCTTCTGTAATATCTGTTATTCTTATGAATCGGGCATTACCAAAATCCTTAGCTTTGTCAGTATATCCATATGTGAATTTTGCAATATCCCCCAGTTTCATCCAGCGAATAGCGCCACTAAGCTCTAGTTCGTTCGTTCGTTCGTTCAAAATGGTACTCTCATTCGATTTGAACGTCAACAGTAAATCCCGATAATATTCATATTGCTTCTGCCGAGCTGCAAGCTCTTCTTGTAATTTTTGTTGGATTTCTGTGGTAGCTATTGCAAAATTGTCCAGAATACGGACAATCTCACGTTGTACCTCCAGAGGAGGTACAGGGAACTTAAACTTTGCAAATTTTTTCATATCAACAGATGCAAAACTCGATTGATTCAAATTTTGCAAACAATACTTGTCAAGTTTGTAGCAATAATAAAACAAAAATTTAGGCATAAACCTATCTTCATATTCAGGTTTAACCATTAGATAGGTAAATCTCTGATTTGCAAGTGATGGAACTGTTATAAGTGCATGTTCTCCAACAGTTGCCGAAGTTGCTACTATAATTGAATTTTCAGGAAATAATTGCCCTTTTACCGCGCATTCATTCACATGCTGAAGTGCATCCGATAATATGTTACCATTGGCTCTTATATCTTCCATCTTAAACCAAGGGACTGTTCCATTTTCCCAAAACTCACTTTTAGATTTAGAAGGTGTGTATCCATTCCTTGTAGTAAACAATTCTTGAAGTTCATGCATTTCAACTCCGTCTGGACACAATTTCTCAATTAATTCATCTAATCTGCTCATCGCATCATCTCCGTTATTTGTTCATATGAATAATCCTCAACTTGCTTTCGCAGTATATATTCATCACTTGTCGTGTACTTATCATCATATTTTATCTTTGCAATTGGAGAATAATAATAGCCATAGCCTTCCAATACAGGAGTAAAATCACTTGTAAATGCACAAATCACCTTTGCTGTGTTCTTTCCTTTATAATCACCTAAACGTAATGCTACCTCACGAAGTGAAAGTTTTTTAAATCCTTGTTCAAAAAATAAAAAGCATATACCTCCCGCTTTGGCTTCTGAAGAATATGCCAAACAATCTGGCTTTTCACGTCCTATTTTATCAATAAACTCTTTTTCTCTACGGGTCAGTTCTTCATGGTTGCCAACTTTTTTCAAAATCTTATCAAAACCAAAATGAACACCATCAATTATCCGAATATTTTCAGCTGGATAAATTGTAGGAATAAAGCTGCTCCCATCATCATATGCCCAAAATGTCAAAATATTATTACCTGATCCCCACTTTTTTATTTCTGCCCTTGCCGTTTGTGGACTGTCTGCCCAATATGACAGCTTTTGACCAGGAAAAAGATTTGAGTACCTATTATCTTTTCTACTTAATCTCAGATTCCCGCTATGAAGTTCACTTACTGTTTTTCCATAATAACTTTTGTTAAATTCAAGGCATCTAAAAAAATTAAAATCATGTGATTCTATTATCGGCAATTCCTGATGTTTCCATATATCTATTCCCCAGTATTGATTCGGAAAAAATTCTCCCATAAATCACACCTCGATTTCTGCGATAATCTTATCAATCTCATCACGGAGTACCTGCTCACGGGCAACAATTTCCTTAATTTCTGCATTCAACTTCACGATATCAATTTTCTCTCTGGTATCTTCGGCTTCAACATAGGTGGACACAGACAAATTATAATCATTGCCAGATACTTCTTCATAGCTTGCCAGATGTGCAAAATGCTCCACTTCTTCACGCTTAGCAAACACATCCACAATACGGTCGATATTCTCTGGTGTCAGCTTATTGTTGTTGGTAACCTTCACACACTCGCCTGTGGCATCAATAAACAGTGTCTTGTTGTCTGCCTTGTTCTTTTTCATTACCATGATACAGGTTGCAATCGAAGTACCAAAGAACAGATTACTCGGCAACTGAATAACGCAATCCACATAGTTGTTATCTACCAGATATTTACGGATTTTCTGCTCTGCACCACCACGGTACATGATTCCCGGAAAACATACAATGGCGGCAGTTCCGTTAGACGCAAGCCATGACAGGCTGTGCATGATAAATGCCATATCTGCTTTACTCTTAGGTGCCAAAACTCCTGCCGGAGCAAAACGAGGGTCATTAATGAGCAATGGATTTTCGTCTCCCGCCCACTTGATAGAATATGGTGGATTAGACACGATCAGCTCAAACGGCTCATCATCCCAATGTTGCGGACTAAGCAATGTATCTTCACATGCAATGTTAAATTTATCAAATCCCACATCATGCAGGAACATATTAATACGGCACAGGTTGTAGGTTGTGATATTAATTTCTTGTCCGTAAAAACCGTTACGTATAGCGTCCTTGCCAAGAATTTTCTCAGCCTTTAAAAGCAATGAACCCGAACCACAAGCCGGATCATATACTTTATTAATTTCCGTTTTGTCTACAGTTCCAAGGCGTGTGAGCAGTTCGGACACATCTGCCGGAGTAAAGAACTCTCCACCAGATTTTCCGGCATTCGATGCATACATAGTCATAAGGTACTCATACGCATCGCCAAAGGCGTCAATAGAATGATCTTTCACATCTCCCAGATTCATTTCTCCTACGCCATTCAGTAGTTTTACAAGTTTTTCATTACGCTTTGCAACTGTAGAACCCAGTTTATTGCTGTTTACATCATAGTCATCGAACAGTCCGGCAAAGTCGCTCTCTGCCTCACTGCCTTTCGCTGATTCCTCAATGTGGCGAAACACACGCTCCAGTGTTTCATTTAAGTTTTCATCATTCGCAGCATTAGCACGGACATTACAGAAAAGTTCACTCGGAAGGATAAAAAATCCTTTTTCCTCTACCAGTCCTTCTCTTGCTTCTTCTGCATCCTCATCCGGCATTTTTGCAAAGTCAAAATCAGTGTTACCCGCATCGATCTCACCGCTGTTTATGTAATTACACAGGTTTTCGGAAATATAACGATAGAACATCGTGCCAAGAACATAATTTTTGAAGTCCCAACCATCGACTGCTCCACGCAGTTCATCTGCAATCGCCCATATTGCACGGTGTAACTCATCACGTTCCTGTTCCTTTTTGGTATCAACCATTCTCTTTTCCTCCGTTATCCTCTGGTACAAATTCCAGAATATCGTCAACGCCACAGTTCATAACACGGCATATACTCTCTATACTCTCGAGGGAAATATACCCATTACGTTTCAGCCGTGTGATAATATTTGCAGAGAAACCAGCCTCCTTCTGCAACTGTGCATTTGTCATATTTTTTTCTATCAATAAATGGAATAATTTTTTATAACTGACCGCCATGTCATTCCTCCATTCGCCTGCCAACAGATATATAGAAAGTGTATCACGAAAACGTGAATAATTCAACTTATGAAATAATACCGCCTGGCTAAAATTCCATACAATGATAATATTTTCCGTAAAAAAAGCGGCTGATCAACACCTTAATCAACCGCTTTAACTAATCCTTATAGTCCGCACAAAATACTTCTTTTTATAATTCCCAACCCGATATACTAACCATTCAACGCTCACAGCAATTCGTCAATTTTTGCAAAATCGATATTCAAATCATCATAAATCCCTGCCGGAACAAGATCAGAAAATGTATATTCGTTCATATCATTCTTTTCAAAATTATATACAATAATCCTGTTTTTCGTTTTATCCACGATCCAATATTCACGGACACCGGCCGTGCGATATTTAAAAAGCTTTATCATGTAGTCAATCCGCTGGCTTCCCGGTGATACCACTTCAATAATCCAATCCGGTGCTCCCGCACATCCTTTATCATTTAATTTAGATGGATCGCAGATCACGCTTACATCCGGCTCTACGTAAGTATGATCATCCTCGTTTAAAAAAACTGCAAATGGAGCGACATAAGGCCTGCATACTCCGCCTTTCTGCTTAATATAGTCCCGAATAACTGCAAATATTTCACCTACAATTTCCTGATGAGCCCGGCTTGGAGGTGCCATCATATACATGGTACCATCTATCAATTCTGCACGGGTTCCTTCCGGAAGATCATATATATCTTGTACTGTATACGTTTTGTATTTAGGTAATGGCATAGCTCCTCCTTTCTCGGCTGAAATATACTTTCCTCTATAATAAATAGTTTATCGTATCTCCGTTCTTTTATCAATCAATTCATTGATATGTTTTTCAATTTTTAAGACCTCAATATGATCAAAGAAAAGCGGCTGACCTCCCGATCAACCGCTTTAAATAACTCTTTTACCTATTATCTTCCCGCCTCTTCATCCCAGCTGCCGTCTTCTTTCACGTACCAGCCGTCCGGTGTCCGGCGTTTTGAATACATAATGCCGGCACTGCCGTCTTGATTCGGATTCAGATAATACCATTTTCCATTGATGAACTGCCATCCTGTAAGCATACCCTGGTTTTCGTCCATATAGAACCATCCCTGATACAGGGTGTCATAGATCCAGCCGGTACTCAGATATCCCTCAGCGCCAAATGCCCACCATCTGCCGTTGACTTTTTCCCAATGAAATGCACCGGTATTGCCCATAGGCCAGGTGCCGTCACTGTAGCGGAGCCACCAGCCTCTGGCATCCTTTATCCAATGGCTGTAACCATCATTCACTGCCTGATTCGATGCACCGGTGATAACCCCCTGCTCCTCGCTGCGGTAGCCTTTCTGGCTATCTTTGGTTACTGTGCCGGAACTTCCGCTGCTGCTTTTTCCACTGCTGCCTTTTCCGCCGCTGCCTTTTCCGCCACTGTCTTTTCCGCCGCCTGAATGACTGCCTGAGCTTGAAGGCGCTTGCTGAACCGTCACATTGACTGTTTTTACAGCATCATTAAAATTGTCCATCGAAGCTTTCACATATACCTGATAAGTTCCCGCATCTGTAAAGCCCGGGATCTCACTCTGGTAATCCACTCCATTCTTAGAATAAGTAAATACCACTGCATCCAGACTCACATTTGAAAGACCGGTTTCCACAGATGCATGGATCTGCGGCTTCTGTTCGGTACCATTGTAGGTAAGCGGATCTGCCGACACAGTCATGGATGCAAAATCACGTGCTATGATGCTGCCTTTGATAGATGTGCTATTTTCTGTCAGCTCATAATTCTTTGCATTGTCACCTGCTAACGTGATATTTGCCGCCTCAATATCATGCTCTCCAACATCCGCACTCTGATATGCCAAATTCACCTGGTCAGCACGAACATCCTGAGAATCAGGAGTGCCGGAATCACTGTAAAGCTGAACGGATAAATTCTGCTCCTCCGTAATATCTGTCGTTCCATCATAGACTTTATCGAAAAAGTCTCCTGTTATCCGTGCATTTAATTTACACTTGTCGATTGTAAATATAGCTGTATTCGATTCATTCTTATAATTTCCCTGTCCCAACAGATGGACAGTGTATGTTCCAGCATCTTTTCGCTCTCTAACTATACTATTATCAGTTCCTGTCCAATATGTCCAATATTTGATTGTATAATCCGCCTTATTCACTTCATCCTCGGAAGTTCCCTGCCAGTTCTCAACCACCTTGATCTCCGGGTTCTGGGATTGACCATTATAAATGACGGTCTCTGGTTCAAGTGTTACTTTTGTATCTGTAAAACTCCGTTCGGTAATACTCGTTCGGTTATCAGAGCAAAATACCTTCGACTCGTAATTATCTACTGTCACCCTTACAAATACAAACTGCTCCGACTCTGCTACATTCACAATCTTCGGACACTCCGACTCCCACTGAGCTTCTTGTAAATCATCCGTATTCTTTGTACGCTTCAGCTGATATTCGTATCCTGCACCTTTAGGAATGCCACTTGCGCTAATGGCAGCTGCCGGATACCCTTTAGATCCATTATATATATCTCTGGTAGCCGTTACGATCAAATTCCAGTGATCAGGAAAAGCTGCTTTATTAACCGTCAATGTTATATAAACCGGATTTTTTCCGGCTTCATATAATCCACTTGCCTGTGTATTCACCTTGATTTTAAATACACCAGCCTTCTTCACCGTCAACTGACCTGTTTCCTCGTTAATCGTTCCTTCTCCCTTATCACTTCCTGTATATTCAGCAAGTTCATATTGCAGGTTTCCGGCGTTAACCGGTTTATGAATACCCGCAAGGCTTGGAACATTGATCGACATATTTTCTTTATAATTTTCACTAATTTCCGCTGTATAACCTGTAATTGAATCCGGTTTCTGCTTTAAATCATCGGGCAGGCTTCCGTTTCCGCTGATTGTGCCTTTATTGATAAATGTTCCTTTTTCTTTTTTAAATGGACCATTTGAAACAAATTCCCCTTCATTGGTAAGTGTACCACTATCAATTATCGTACTTCCAGAGGTTACCTTTCCGCCTCTTGCAACAGTGAAGGAACTATTTCCATTAATGTATAATCGATCGGTATTCAGTTCCTTGGCTTGGATCGTTGCAGATCCACCCCTCTGCAAAAATCCTATTCCATCACTATTAGATTTTGTTGAAATTGTTCCACCTGAAAGTTTAAAATTACCCTCATTCTCAATTCCGGGTTTTCCACTTCCGGTTACCGTTAAACTTCCACCAGTCATCTGGAAATTTCTACGGACATACACACCATTCTTGTGTGTTCCCGCAGCAGTAACAGAGCCTCCGCTAATATTTAAAGTTCCATTGCTTTGCACAACAATAGCTCCTGAAACTGGATCGCTATTTTGTTCCGCATAGGCAGCTGCTTCTATCGTTCCACTCTCTATCGTCAAGCTGCCTGCGACCACTATTGCGCTGGATGCATCATCACTTGTTCTTTTCGTTGGAGAATTCTTAACTGTCAACGAAGCCGATGCTGTTTCTGCCTTAATTGTCGCACTTACATTTTCCTTAATTTTGAGGCCAACTCCTCCAACCTCTGTCCCTTTCCCCTCTAATACATTTCTTCCATTTAATACTATCTCCCATGTTCCCCTGCTTAACTCAAGGTTCTGTACGGAAGCATTCGTCATTATTAATTGAAATCTATTTTCTCCTGAACTAGTAACCGTTATACCGTGCTGATTCAATAAATTCATTACGTCGTTGCGAAGACTAGAAAACCCACTCTCATTATAGGCAAGATTTTTAAAAGAGTTCCCTTCTTCAAAATTTACACTTAACACAACATTATTAGGATCATACGCCGTCAACGCCGCCTAGTCTCCCGTCACAGACACTTCCACCACCAGCGCCTCTACATCTTCCGCCAGTTCATATACCTCCGGCAGCTCTGCTGCAAACTCATAGGTGCCTTCCAGCGGCCAGCGGCCTTCTTCATCCTGCACATACTCGTTACAGCTCCAGCCAGTGATCGGAAGTTTTTCCTCTTTACCAGCTTCGCTTTCTTCTCCGACCTGGGCAATAATAGCCTGTGGTAAGTACTCCGTGACCTCTTCGAAGGATGGCTGGGCTTCCTCGGTAACTCCGCTAAGCTCTAATTTGCCATCCAGCAGATTCTCTTCCGGATCATACCAGGACCAGGAGAAGATCTGGGACTTCACAGCCGGTATCACTGTTCCGCCTGGAACTGTCGTATCTTCCATATCCGATGGTGTACTGACGGAAGGTGCATTCTCCTCTTTGTCAGCAGAATCTTTCTGATCGTTGGTTTCTTCATCATCCGGCCCGGTTTCAGAATCGTCCTCGTTCATACCGGAAGACGCGGCTGTATTCCGTATGCATCCGCTTTCTACAGTGCAGACGTGGGTACATTCCGTCGGCTCTTCTCCTATCTGGGACGAGGTTGCTTCCTCATCCGGCTCGCCGTAGCACTCCTCGGTATGCACGTGGACACATTTTTTTCTCTCCGTCTTCTGCGGCATATCCGCCCATGCTGTATTTCCAAATAATGTCGATACCGCCAATGTCATTGTCAGACACACCGCTGCCGCCCTTCGTATACCTTTCATTCTCCCATCTCCTCTCTGTTTACCTTTCATCTCTTTTGACGCCCATGAAGATTCATTCTCATGATGTTATTATTAAACAATTTTCAAAAAATGTCAACAAACCGTACACAATATATGTTTAATACCGTTATTTATATGATTTCCCGATTTTCATTGTGAATTTCGTTACCTGCTATCTCCATCCCGCCCCAGATACTCCCACACAAACCGCGATACTTCCGCCTTTTTATGGTACCTCTCCCGCACCGCATATACATGCAGCCGGGTCTTTGCACGCGTCATTGCCACATAGAACAGACGTCGTTCTTCCTCCATATCCTCGTCCAGCATCGCGCGGCTGTGCGGTGTGATGCCTTCATTGGCATCGAGAATATAGACAATGGGAAATTCCAGCCCCTTGGCACTGTGCATCGTCGCGAGCGTGATCGCGTCCGTCTCCGTCCGCCGCTGCGCCGCCTGCCGGAGCAGTTCCTCCTTGTACGCCTCGATGTGTGCAAACCACTCGTCAAAGGTCTTGAAACCCGCCGCACTTTCTTTTAATTCATCGGCAGTCTCTAAAAGTTCCTCCGGCCGCATCCGGCGAAAGGAGGCGTATTCTTTCAGATATTCGTCGTATCCCATGCCCTGGCGGATATAATTGACGGCTGCCAGAGGTGACATCCGGGCGATGGCCCGCAGATCGCCTTCCAGACTCTCGATCCGCTCGGCAATCCAGTCTTTCTCCGCATAGAATGCCTTCATCTTCTCGAATGAAACCGTCTCATCCGGCATCGCATCCCGGCTGATATAACGCTTCGGACGGTTAATGACCTGCAAAATATCTTCCCGAGCCCGGCTTCCCATGGCGATCCGGATATAGGTCAGGATATTTCGCGAAATCCAGTGTTCATAGAGGTTCGGCACCGTATCCCTTGTCCGGAAGGGAAGGTTGTATTCCATCAGCTTTTCCATCAGAAAACGAGGACCAGCATTGGTCCGGTATAAAACTGCGATATCCCCCGGCCGCACTCCCGACTGCAGATACAGCTGTATCTCCCTGGCAATGGCCAGATTTTCTTCCCCCGGATCCTGCCAGAGCTTCGTGATCACATTCTTTCCATGCCGTCCCGTTGTATGGATGGCCTTTGAAAAACGTTTCTGATTTTCTCCGATCAGCCGCAATGCCGGTGCCACGATCTCCTCGGTACTGCGGTAATTCACATCCAGAAGAATCCGTCCGGCACCCGGATAATCCCGCTCAAATCCCAGCATAATCTCCGGTTTGGCTCCCCGAAACCGGTAAATCGACTGATCATCATCGCCCACGATAAAAAGATTATCTTCCGGCTTGGCTAACATCCGCACGATCTCATATTGAAGCCGGTTGATGTCCTGAAACTCATCAATCAGGATGTACCGATACCTTTTCTGCCAGGCAGATAAGATATCTTTTCTTTCCGTAAAAAGTTCCAGACACAGCACCATCATGTCATCGAAATCAATGAGTCCAGCCCGGCGCATTTTCTCTTCATAGCCCGCATAGAGCTGACGGAAAACTGCATCCGGACAGTTTTTGGAATAGTAATGTTCCAGTGCAATCCTCTCTCCCTTGACAGAGCTTATCTCACTTAAAATGGAGGCTGCAAACTCATTTTCATCCTCCGGCTCCAGACCTCCGGCCTGAGCCAGCTCCCGGACAAACTGCATCTGCTGATCTTCCCGAACAATATTGTCAGCAGTATATCGGTATGCCAGCTTTAAGATCCTAAAAAAGATCGAATGAAACGTGCCAAAGGTGACTCTGGATCCGCCGCCGGTCAGTGCTTCATACCGCTCCCGCATCTCCTCGGCTGCTGCCCGGGTAAAGGTAATCACAAGAATATCCCCCGGATCGATTCCGTACTCCTTCGTCAGATACTGGACCCGATGGGTGATCACCGTTGTTTTCCCTGATCCCGGTCCCGCCAGAACCATCATGGGACCATCTTTATGCATGATTGCCTGTGTCTGTGCTTTACTGAATGCCATTTCCTGTTTCCTTACTCCACAATTCAAGAATATCTCGGCATATTTGCTTCGAAATTCGCATTTTGATGTGCAAGACATACTTCTGCCGCGCATCTGAAGCAAATCTGTCAAGTACAAATGTAAGAAAAGTGCGCCTTGGAATGTATTTCTCACAAAGCGCACCTTTTCACTGCTTTTCATGCATCTACGATACATGAAAAAGCAGTTGTTTATTTACTACCTACTGATTTAATCTGAGATTCAAGTCGAACGTCCGTGAGACTTGGCGCGTGATTCTGGTCAGCAAAGCTGACATATTCCTATCAGAATCACTGCGCATCCTCGCGGAGCATTTATCTCAGTCGGAGAATGGACTCCCACTGAGACAAATTTGCTATTACTCACCACCTGAAGATGTGGGAGTCTTCTCGACTGAGATAAAAACTTGCTTCAAGTCGAACATCGACGGTTACGACAGCCTACTGCTGTGCCTCCAGAAGTTCAATCCCCTTCTTGATACGGCGGATCGACTCTTCCTTGCCAAGCACTTCCATGATCTCGGTCGCACCTGCCGGCGTCATCTGCTTGCCGGATACAGCGGTACGGATCGGCCACATTACAAAGCCGGTCTTAACGCCCTCTTTGGATACATACTCGGACAGCGCCGCGTACAGGGCGTCGTTGGAGTAATCTTCCTGTGCTTCCAGAATCGGCAGAACATCTTTTAATACCTTTAAGGATGTCTCCAGATTGGTCTTCATCTTCTTGTGAACATACATCTGCGGATCATACTCCGGCAGTGTCTCAAAGAAATCGATGTGTCCCTCGATATCCGGGAAAATCTCGATTCTCGTCTTAACCATCGCCGCGATCTTCTTCAGATCCAGATCCTTGGTGATTACTTTCTTGATGTACGGCTCTGCCATCTCATAGAACTTATCAAAATCCATCGCCTTGATGTACTCGCCGTTCATCCATTTCAGTTTTACCATATCGAAAACAGCCGGAGATTTGCTGATATTCTTGTAGTTGAACTCTTTTACCAGCTCGTCTAAGGAGAAAATCTCCTGATTATTTTCCGGTGACCAGCCAAGCAGGGCAACGAAGTTGACAACTGCCTCGGAAACGAAGCCCTGATCGATCAGATCCTGATAGGAAGAATGACCGCTTCGCTTGCTCAGCTTCTTGTGCTCCTCGTTCGTGATGGTCGGGCAGTGCACATAAACCGGAACCTTCCATCCGAATGCGTCGTACAGACGGTTGTACTTCGGTGAAGAAGACAGGTACTCGTTACCGCGGACTACATGGGTGATCTGCTGTAAATGATCGTCCACCACATTTGCGAAGTTGTAGGTCGGGAATCCATCCGATTTGATTAAAACCATATCATCCAGCTCGGAGTTATCTACGGAAATATCCCCGTAAATCTCATCGTGGAAGGTAGTCTTTCCCTCGGTCGGGTTGTTCTGACGGATGACAAACGGCTTTCCTGCCTTTAAGTTTGCCTCTACCTCTTCCTTGGAAAGGTGCAGGCAGTGCTTATCATAGGTCATGATCTCTTCGCCGTTTACTTCTCTCTTTAAGCTGTTTAAGCGTTCCTGATCGCAGAAACAGTAATAAGCTTCGCCTTTATCGATCAGCTTCTTCGCATATTCCATGTAGATGCCCTGTTTCTGACGGTCGCTCTGTACATACGGGCCAACCGGACCTCCGATGTCCGGACCTTCGTCATGCTTCAGTCCGGTATCGCGCATCGTATTGTAAATGATCTCGGTCGCGCCTTCAACGAAACGCTCCTGATCGGTATCCTCGATTCGCAGGATAAAATCGCCGCCCTCATGTTTTGCAATCAGGTATGCGTATAATGCAGTTCTTAAGTTTCCTACATGCATTTTGCCTGTCGGGCTCGGTGCGTATCTGGTTCTGATCTTTGTCATACTTTTCACACGGCTGTCTGGAAGCTTATGTTCCAAACAGTTTTTCCTTTCCTAGAAATAATTAAAATATTGGAATGATAAAATAAAGTAACTGTTCCGTAGGTCTGCGCATTTACTGCGCTGACCGTACGAAAACACGGGCCAGAAGGCAGGTAATTTATATCACGCCTTCATATTCAGCAGATGGCACGCCAGCTGGAAATAAATCATCAGGCTGCACGCATCCACGATCGTCGTGATCATCGGCGATGCCATGATCGCCGGGTCGAGATGGATCGTCTTCGCCGCAATCGGAAGCACACATCCGATCGTCTTCGCGATGATAACCGTGCAGAACAGGCTGATAACTACCGTCAGGCAGATGAGTACCTGCCCCGGATACTGGATCATCAGGCGCACGAAATTGACAAGCGCCAGAGAAAGTCCACAGAGCATTCCCACGCGGATTTCTTTCCACATAACTTTCAGAATATCCGCCGGTTCTACCTCGCCGACCGCCATACCACGGATGATCATCGTGCTCGCCTGGCTGCCGGAGTTTCCGCCCGTATCCATCAGCATCGGAATAAACGTAACCAAAAGCGGAATTACCGAAAAGGCATTCTCATATTTTAACAAAATACCGCCGGTCACCATACTGCTCAACATCAGGATCATCAGCCACGGAATACGGTTTCTCGCGAGCTGGAACACGCCCGTCTTCAGGTACGGCTTCTCACTCGGCAGCATCGCCGCCATCTTCTGTTGTTGCAGTATCGCTGGAGCCACCGCAAGCTGCCAAGCTGAATACCATTGTCAGTGCCAATGTTGTTGCTGCAAATTTCTTGAATAAACTCATTGTAATTCCTCCCTTTTCTCTTTTTAACATATTTATGGTATGCCGTACGCCATCAGCGTACCAGCGCATATCAGTCCTTTTGATCCAGCATGGCTACCAGCGAACTGGTTCCCAGACGCTCTGCGCCAAGTTCCAGAAATTTCTCCGCGTCAGCAACACTTTTGATGCCGCCTGCCGCTTTGATCTTGGTACCAGGCTGTACATGCTTCGCGAACAGTTCCACATCCGCAAATGTAGCACCGCCGCCGGCAAATCCTGTGCTTGTCTTGATGTATTCTGCCTCAGAACGGCTGACTACATCGCACATACGGATTTTTTCTTCTTCTGTCAGCAGACAGGTTTCTACAATTACTTTCAGAATTCTGCCCTGACATGCTTCTTTCACGGCATTGATCTCTTCCAAAACCTTCTGATCTTTTCCGTCTTTGACCCAGCCGATATTGATGACCATATCAATTTCATCTGCGCCCTTTGCGATGGCATCTTTTGTTTCTGCCACTTTC
>OHBA01000839.1_pt1 | contig 13890 bp, 8 predicted proteins | sample 1577281 | NCBI WGS metagenome assembly OHBA01 (sample SAMEA3879579, study PRJEB24766) | human gut metagenome | biome: human-associated habitat; feature: feces | place: USA | collected 1985/1987
CCCACACCGCTGGCTCCATCGTTCACACCCAGGATGGGGCTGTGATGCTTCGTCTTGTCGGCATCCTGGTCGGCATAAGGACGGCTGTCCCAATGGGCACAGAGCAGTACACGCCTTTTGCTTTCCGGATTATAGGCACCGATAACATTGCGCGCTTTCAGGATGGTGTTGTCGTAAGCCACCAGGTCGGCATGCTGGTTGTATACTTTGGCGCCGAATTCTTCCAGCTTCTTGGCAAGGAATTCTCCGCAGGCTTTGTGGGCGGCGGTGTTGGGCACGCGCGGACCAAAATCCGCTTGGGTCTGTATGTATTGATATGCACTGTCTGCACTGAACTGAGGCACTTGGACAGTCGCTTTGGTCGCATCGCCCTCACTGTCATTATCGGCTGCAGACTTGCTGCTGTTGTTGCTGCATGCCACTATCGCTACAATCAGCAACAGCAGCAACGGGATGAATGTATAATTCCGTTTCATTCTCTTTCTGTATTAAAACTTAGTTTCACTTCTTTCTTTCCAACTTTCAGTGTTACCGCAGCGCCGTTTATCAGCGGTACATTCATGCTGACATGTCCGACGGGAAAATCGAAACATATCGGGTAATCGTATTCCTTCACCAAATCGGCCAATGCGCCATATAGGTCTTTTCCCAGGGACTTGTTCTCCTCGTATTCGGTGAATTGTCCGATGATGAGGCCGGAAAGCTTGTCGAGGACACCTCCCAGTTTGAGATTGTACATCATGCGTTCCACCGCATGTGGGCGTTCTCCCACATCTTCGATGAAGAGGATGGTGCCTTCGGCGGGAATATCGTAAGGAGTACCACGCAGCCCGTAGAACACAGACAAATTGCCGCCGCGCAACACACCTTTTCCCTCTCCCTTATGATTTAGTTTGTGCCCCGGGCAGACATAACTGAATGCTTCGGTTCCTCCCAATGCCTGCCCGAATAGTATATCCTTCAGTGCTTGTGTGCAGAAGTCGTCTTCCGGTTCTACTGTGAGATGGCGCGCCATGGGGGCGTGCAACGACGCGAAGCCATTCTGCTGGAACAGATTATGGAGGGCGGTGATGTCACTGAATCCGATGAGCCATTTGGGATGCTGCCTGAACTTGGTAAAATCCAGTTTGCCTATCAGATGCACGGCTCCGTAACCGCCCCGACTACAGAATATGACTTTGGCTTCTTCATCGTCCATGGCTTCCTGCAGGTCCTCGAGGCGTTGCCGGATATTTCCTGCATACGTTCCGTTGGAACTCCCCGCGTGCTTTGCGAATACGACTTCCAGCCCCCAGGACTTCAAACGTTTGTAGGCGCCTTTCAGGAAAGATTTGTCAATCTTGCTGGAAGGGGAGAGAACAATGACACGGTCACCTTCCTGCAGATACGGAGGGAAAATAAGTCTACCCATATATATTATCAATCTATTTTGGGCAAAAGTACACAATTCACCACAGATATCACAGATTAACACGGATTTTTAACAGAAGAGAGGGAGGTTATATATGATATATAATCAACAGAGTAATTCAAATTCTGTTCAAATCCGTGTCAATCTGTGTAATCTGTGGTGAACATATCAAAATGATATTAAACATATAAAATTTCAACGGGGCAAATGCTGTATTTCTCGACATTTTTTTAGATATTTGCTAAAAATCTAACGTTATGGAACCGATACGGAACTTTGCCCAGTTAACAGCCCACCTGAAAACCTTGAATAAGAGGAAACGTATTGCGGTAGTCTGTGCCAATGACCCTAATACAGAATATGCCATATCCCGTGCCTTGGAGGAGGGGATTGCGGAATTTCTGATGATTGGCGATTCTGCCATATTGGAAAAATATCCCACTTTGAAGAAATATCCTCAATATGTCAGTACCTTACATATAGAAGATTCCGATGAGGCTGCACGTGAGGCGGTGCGTATCGTACGCGAGGGTGGAGCGGACATCCTGATGAAAGGCATCATCAATACCGACAATTTGCTACGTGCCATTCTGGACAAGGAACATGGTTTGTTGCCTAAAGGAAAGATTCTGACCCATCTGGCCGTGATGCAGATACCTACTTACGATAAACTGCTCTTTTTCTCCGATGCTGCGGTCATTCCCCGCCCGACACTGCAACAGCGCATTGAAATGATTTGGTATGCCATCCATACTTGCCGCCATTTCGGGATAGAGCAGCCACGCATCGCGCTGATTCATTGCACGGAGAAGGTTAGCGCCAAATTCCCCCATTCATTGGACTATGTGAATATTGTAGAACTGGCGGAAGCCGGAGAGTTCGGCAATGTCATCATCGACGGCCCGCTGGATGTGAAGACCTCTTGTGAGAAGACGAGCGGTAACATCAAAGGCATTGTATCACCGATTGACGGGGAGGCGGATGTGTTGATATTCCCAAACATCGAATCGGGCAATGCTTTTTATAAGGCTGTATCTCTGTTTTCTCATGCCGATATGGCCGGGTTGCTGCAAGGACCCTCATGTCCGGTGGTATTACCGTCGCGTAGCGATTCCGGTTTGTCCAAATATTACAGCATTGCCATGGCTTGCCTGACCAGCGGGGTGAAAGAACCTTGATTGTAATTAGTAATTTGTAGTTCGTAATTTGTAAATCGTAATCAATGAAAATACTGGCAGTAAATCCCGGTTCCACCTCGACAAAAATTGCTGTCTATGAGGATGAAACTCCCCGTCTGGTACTCAACATCCGGCATTCGGTGGAGGAGCTTTCCCAATTTCCCCGCATCATCGACCAGTTCGAATTCCGCAAGCACTTGGTGCTGGAAGCGCTGGAGGCCAATGACATTCCCTTTAAGTTCGATGCCATCGTCGGCCGTGGGGGATTGTTGAAACCCATTCCTGGCGGTGTGTATGCCGTGAACGATGCCATGTTGGACGATATGCTCCACGCCATGCGTACCCACGCCTGCAACTTAGGTTGTCTGATAGCCCACGAACTTGCCGCCATGCTGCCCGGCTGCCCCTCTTTCATAGCCGATCCCGGCGTGGTGGACGAACTGGACGATGTGGCACGCATCACCGGTTCGCCTCTGATGCCCAGCATCACCATCTGGCACGCCTTGAACCAGCGAGCCATCGCCCGGCGCTATGCTGCCGAGCGTAGTGCCCTGCAGCCCGAAGCTCCCGTGCATTACGAAGACCTCAATCTGATTGTCTGTCACTTGGGTGGAGGCGTTTCCGTAGGAGTCCACCGCCACGGCCGTGCGGTGGACGTGCCCAATGCCCTCGACGGTTTCGGTCCTTTTTCGCCCGAACGTGCAGGTACCCTGCCCGCCGGGCAGCTGATAGACCTTTGTCACTCGGGGCGTTACACTACCGAAGAACTGAAGAAACGTATTTCCGGCAAGGCGGGACTTGCCGCCCATTTGGGTACTACCGACATTCCCGCCATAGAGAGGCGCATCGCTGAGGGAGACACCCATGCCGCTTTGGTGCTTGATGCCATGATTTACCGCATTGCCAAGGAGATAGGCGGTGCTGCTGTTGTGCTTTATGGCAAGGTGGACGCCATTCTGCTTACGGGAGGTATGGCACATTCCGAGTACATCACTTCGCGGTTGCAGGAGCGCGTGTCTTTCCTTGCTCCCGTCCACGTCTATCCCGGAGAAGACGAATTGGAAGCATTGGTAATGAATGCGCTGGGAGCTTTGCGTGGAGAGCTTCCGGTGCAGGTTTACCGATAATAATCATATCGCTTTTGTTCTTCATGAAAGTGTCATAACTCACCACAGATTACACAGATTCACACAGATAAATATGTCAGATATCAATAAACTAAAAAAATCTGCGTGAATCTGTGTAATCTGTGGTGAGTTATGACATATATGGAATCCCGGTTTACTTACCGTAATCGTCGTACATCATCAACAGATGTGAGGAGCTCCAGCTGAAATGGGGAGCTTTCAGGCGTTCGCCGGTATGGGTTCCGTAGTTCTCGTGGATGGGAGCACCCTCTTTCAGCCCACTCAGGCGGTCGAAGACTTGCAGCGTATATTCATCTGCCAGCCGGTTGTAGCCGTAGTTGCGCAGTCCGCGGATGGCAAAGTAGGTTTGGTCCAGCCAGATGGGGCCACGCCAGTAGCCGTGCGGATTGTATTTGGGATTGTCGGCGGCAATGGTCGGGAAGGGGATATACGTGGAGAACTTTGCCGTATCTTGAAGCATGGGCAGCATGCTGTCCACTTGCGCTTGTGTGGCAATCCGGGTCCACAACGGAGTGTAGGCTTCGCAGCCCGGCTCTTCGATGAATGAACCGTCCTTCAGGCGGCGATCGCAGAAGAAGTTGATGTTCTTGTCAAAGAAATAGTCGGCTACCTGGCTACTGTAGTCTGGTGCGTCGAAAGGTATCTTCAGCAGGCTGGAGAATTTCTTCAGCAGTTTGCATTCCAGTGCCAGATAAGCGTTCAAGTCCACACTCTCCTGATTCATACTCCAGGCATCCTCGTAGCCTTCGTTTTTCAGCATCACGGCGCCGTCAAAACGGATGGCGTTGTCCATACCGCTTTCCCAGGCGGCAGCTTCCAGTGTTCCGTCGGTAGCACCGTATTCGCACATGCCATTGCGGTTGTGGTCGCGCTTTTCGTACCACCATTTATAATAGGAGAGCAGTTGCGGATACATCTCGGCAACGAAGGCGGTGTCACCCGTATGGGTAAATATTTCATCGACAGCCCAGCATACCAAGGGAGGTTTGCTGTCACGGGCATTGTTCTCGGAGGGGTCAGTGTAGATACAGTCGATAATCATGCCGTCCGGTTGCTGGTAGTCGAACATGGCGCGGATGTTGTTCTTGGCCAGTTCGGGGTCGAACTTGGCGGTTCCGGCACTGAAGCGCCAACTGTCCCATGCCCAGAAGCCGACGAAATAACCTACGGCATGGCTCGGGATGATGCCTTCGTGAAGCAATCCGCCGCGGTGTGTCCGCCAATTGGAGATGAGCGTGGTGACGGCTTTCACGGCGATACGGTCGTATTCGGGCTTCATGTCCTTGCGCAGTATCTTGGTGAGGTAACCTTCCCAACGTTCGGCATTGGCTTGCAGGGCGGGGGTGGGATTATTGAGCAAGCCCGGCAGGTTTTGCAGGCCGGCAGTCATCTCTTTTTCGGAAGTGAAGAAAGAGATGGCTACGTTGACAGGGTAGCGCGGAGAGCGGACGAGGGCTGTATAGTTATTGTCAGTCTTGGCCAGCTCTACATTAGGAGTGAAGGTCACGGTTACGGTTTCGCCACTGGGATGACGGGCGATGACGGAGTTCTGTTCTACGCTGACGGTGATGTCTTTGCCCCATTGGCTACCGGAGAACAGCAGGTCTTCAGCCGTGTCGGCTTCGATGCGCAGCAAGGCGGTCGAGGCACTTGTGAAGTTGAGCCGTTGCGTGATGCTCCCGTGGGTGGAATGTGCCGACATATAGAGCTCGCCGGGGTAATAGCAAGTGGAATCCGGAACAAAAATCTCTTGTGTATCTTTGGCAAAGCTTACGACGGCGGCTGACTGTGCCATCCACTGGCGGCGGAACATATCGAGGCTGAAGGGGCCGCAGAAGCCGTTGACCCATTGTTGCCGTTCGGGCAGCGTGAAGCCCATCCACGAGCCGGCGTCGGTGAACCAACCATAGCAGCGGTGCAGGGTGTCGGGAGTGTAGGAGATGTCCAGTATGTCGGCGAAGGCATACCGTTTCTCCGTAGTGCTTTTCATGCCGGGGGTGCAGGCTGCGATGCCTGCGGCCAACAATGTGAAGCAGAGTATGCGTATAAATTTGTATTTCATATGAATGAGGTATTTAACGGTTATTTGTGCGCTTGTTCCGCTGCATCATCCTCCGGTGCGAGAGGGGCGAGCGTGAAGCTGTATTTCCATTCGTGCGGAGTGATGGTGTACTCGGGATGAACTTGTGCTCCCCAGGTATTGTCACCGCCTACGCCCATCTGCTTGTGGTCGATGTTGAGCCATATCATATCTTTCTTCTGGATGCTTCCACCGTGGCGGCGCTCCATCTGTGAGGGACGGTATTCAATGTCCTCCATCGGGAAGTTCCAGGCGCTTACGCTCAACGGTTCCTCGCCCACTACCAGCATACCTTCACCGGCAGCATTGCGCAGGGCCACCCAGCGTACGTCACAATGATTGGCCGTCTCTTGGGCACGTACATACGGATGGAATTGTTCCCACACCGTGGCGTTGTAGAGGCCTATCAATGCTCCCGTCTTGCGGTCGGCGTACGTCTCTTGCGGACCACGGCCCAACCAGGTCATCATTTCATATTCGGCAGGGAGTATCATGCGCATGCCCAGACGAGGCATCTCGCTCAATGGCTTCTTGCCGGGGGTGAAGTGCATGGTTACCTGAACCTTGCCGTCGGGAGTGATTGTGTAGAGAGTCTGCAAATCAGCATCTTGTTCTTCCATGCGGTAGGTCGCAGTGACAGTAGCCGTTTGTCCGGCTTCTGCAACTTCGATGTTCTGCAGTTTGGCATCGCGTCCGGCGTTTCTCCAGGTGCCGCAGCGTATCAGGTGCCCATTTGGAATATCATTATCGGTCAACGGGCGCCAGAAGTTGGGTTGCAGCCCTTCCTTAATCAGATTCTTTCCGTTGTAGTTCAGCTCTGTCATTTCACCGTTTCGGGTAGAGAAAGCTACCTGGAAGTTATTGCCTTTCACGGTCAATGCTTCGTTGTTGCGGTTTACGGTCAACGTTCCCTCCACCGGCTGAACGGTTTTGGCTGACGGGACGGAAGGCAGTTCCCATTGTTCGATGGCAACCTCGTGTCCTTTCGGTACTAATGGCGCTTCGTGCTTGGTGAATGCACGAAGTGTGAGGAAATACTCCTTGCCGTCGGCAGGCAGCGCTTTCAGTGGCAATTCTATATTGGCAGAGTTTCTGGGAGCAATCTTGGGGAAATCCATCTCACCGTTCTGAACGGTCTTGCCGTCGCATTCCACTGCCCAGCGGAGGGTATATCCTTCCAATCCGATGAAATCGTGCCAGTTGGTGACCTTTATCTTGTTCGGGGTGAAGGCAAGCGGTTCGAAGTGGATGTATTGCAATACCTTCTTCACTTCGTAGATGTGCGGGTGCGGGGTGCGGTCGGCAGCAACCAGGCCGTTGGCACAGAAGTTGGAGTCGTTGACGACACCTACAAATCCCATGTCGCCGCCAAAAGCCCAGATGTCGCGCTGGTTCTCGTCCTTGATGGCAAACGTCTGGTCCACCCAGTCCCAAATGAAACCGCCTTGCAGCTGGTCGTACTTGTAAATCAAGTCCCAGTAGTCCTGGAAGTTACCTACACTGTTACCCATGGCATGGGCATATTCGCAGAGAATCATGGGGCGGGCATCACGCTGGTTCACGTGTTGGCGCAACCTCCAGATGCGTGCGTACATGGGGCAATAGATGTCGCTCTTGGAGTTGTAGCCACCCCCTTCATATTGTACGGGACGGGTGGGGTCTATCTTCTTGGTATAGTCATACAGAGTTTCGAAGTGCTTGCCGTAGCCCGACTCGTTGCCCATGGACCAAGTCACGATGGCAGAGTAGTTGCGGTCGCGTGCAATCATACGGCTCATCCGCTGCATGAAAGGCACCTCCCAGTCGGGATAGTTGGCAAGGGTCTCATCCTTGTGGAACATCATGCCATGGCTCTCGATGTTGGCTTCGTCTACCATATAAAGTCCGAATTCTGTGCAAAGCTCGTACCACGCATAGTTGTTCGGGTAGTGGCAGTTGCGTACACCGTTCAGGTTGAACTGCTTCATCAGCTGGATGTCGTGTATCATGGACCCCACGGTGATGGTACGTCCCTTGTGCGGGTCGTGCTCGTGGCGGTTCACTCCCTTGAAGAGGACGGCCTGGCCGTTAATCATCTGCATGCCGTTCATCATTTCCACGGTACGGAAGCCAAAAAGGTGCGTAAAGGATTCCTGCGGTTTCCCTTGTGCATCAAAGGTGCTGACTACCAGCGTGTAGGTGTTCGGTGTTTCGGCATTCCAGGCTCGTGCATTCGGGAACACTTGCTGCTGGGTAAACAAAGTGTCCGTGGCAGAGGTTATGGACTTTTTCCGGTCATAGATAACCTTGTCCTTGTCCATTACCTTGACTTCCACCGTTTCTCCGGCTTTAGGCCGATGGAGGAATATGTCCAGCTTTAGTTCGCCATCCTTGTAGTTGTTTATCAGTTCCGCTGTCATCCGGAAGTCCTTGACGCGGCTCTGGGGGCGGGCGTAGAGATAAACACTCCGTTCGATGCCGCTGTATTTCCAGTAGTCTTGGCCTTCCAGGTAGGAACCGTCGCTATAACGGAATACTTTTACAGCTAGTCTGTTGTTGCCCTTCTTCAGCAGCTTGGTGATGTTGAAGTGCGACGGCAGGCGGCTGTCCTCAGCATAACCCGCCAATTCGCCGTTTACCCATACATAGTAGGCAGACTCCACTCCTTCGAAATCGAGGAAAACGTCCATGCCTTCCCAACCTGCCGGGACGGTGAATTCGCGGATATAAGCGCCTACGGGGTTGTAGTCGGCAGGCACGTAGGGCGGATTGGGTGGGAACGGATAACGGGTATCTGTATAGATGGGCGCATCGAACCCTTGCAGCTCCCAGCTTCCAGGAACTTCTATTTTGCTCCACTTGCGGGTACTGAATCCGGGCTTGTGGAAGTCTTTGGGGCAGAGGTCATTGTTCTTTGAGAAAAGGAATTTCCAGGTGCCGTCCAGCGTGATGCGGCGTTCTGTTGCAGGATTTACGTCGAACCGTACGTCGGCAGGCAAGGCACGTTGTTTCAGTGCGTTGGCTTCATTCGTGAATGGAGTGAAGTGGGCGTGCATCGGCTCTCTGTTCATTTCGTTGACTTGCGGGTTCTGCCACGGCTCGTTGTCGGCCAGGGCATCGGTGCAAAGCAGCGAAGAAAGGAGAAAGGTATAAAGTTTGGTTTTCATTATTAATAGGATTTAGTGATATAAAAATGGCTCTTGTCAGAGACCGGTGTCTGTCAAAAGAGGGTAAAAGCCCTATATCGAGCAGAACAATGTCACCAGGAACGGAACGCTGAAATCGACCACAAACCCGTGGAAGATGGAAACCACTACAAACTGCTGTCCGGCTGTCCGTGTGATGATGGGTAGTGTGGTGTCCATCGTCGTGGCTCCTCCGGCAGAGATGGGGGCAAGGTTTCCGAACCATCGTACCAGCAACGGGGCGGCTAGCAGTGTCAGAATCTCCCGGCTGATATTGGCAAGCAGGGCGATGGTGCCCAGCTCGGCTCCCTTGTATTCGGTAATGAAGATGCTGGAGAGCGAGTAATAGCCGAATCCCGAGCCTACGGCCAGACAGTCCGTTATAGAACGGTGTGTCAGAATCAGACTGACGGCTGTTCTTCAGGGTCTGCGGGTCGTTGCCTACGCTCAACCCTACACTGAACATCAGCGCGCAAAGCGCGTAGTAGCTGATATTGGTTTCTGCAATATCAAAAGGCAGCAGATGGCACACACCACAAATCGTACCCAATACAAAAAAGCCCACAATGATAAGACTTCCTTTCATGCCCTGCCTCCTTTCCTTTTATACAAGGCTCTCCAGAGTGCCCAAGCAGCGATAACACTTCCCAAGGTCCCTCCCAGGGTGAGTATCACAGCTTCAAGACCTATGGTATGGAGCCCCTTGATGATTTGCTCGTTGCTTCCGACCTCGATGCCGAGGATAAACAGCAGCAGCCAGATGAGCAGGGTGATGATTTGGTGGATTTTCTTTAAGTCCCGTTTCCGTAAGAGATAGCCCAACAGCATTCCCGTGAGCATTAGTCCGATGATTGTAAACATATCTATGTCGTTTTTTAGTGGCAAAGATAGTATGGTCTATTTTTGCAGGTGCAAAGATAAAGCTTTCAAAGTAAACGAGGCGGCATTGCCGGGGCGAATGCCGCCTCGATATACTATTTGGAGAAAAGGATTATTCGTTTATTTCATTGTTGGTCTGAATCTCCATCAGAGGAATGGGCAGGAAGGAGTGGGTAGATGCACTGAATCCGGTTCTGCCGTCAGCCTTCATGGCTTCGTCCAGTTTGCCCCAACGACGGAGGTCGTAGAAGCGTGAGTTTTCCAGTGTGAATTCCACCAGACGTTCATGCTCAATTTGCGCTTTAACAGCAGCTTGGTCACTTCCGGTCATGGCAGGCAGCTTGCCGTGCACGCTACGTACTTCGTTAATCAATGGAATGGCTTTTTCTGGATGACCTTGTTCATTGTAGACTTCAGCCTTCATCAGCAATACATTGGCATAACGCATCAGTGGCATGTTGGTACCTACGTAGTTTTGTGCGTAGTCGCTCCAAGTTGAAGGCATGTATTTACGGTAATTATATCGGGTGGCGGAATTCTCATCATAGATGTCATCGTAATTGTACCCCAGGATGTGCCCGCCTTCGTAGTAATACGGATCATCAAACATCATGGAACCATAGGCACGGGCATCGTACATGTTACCTTCGGCAATGCGTCCTTCTTTCAGAAATTCGTTGTACATCATGTCGCTGACACGGATTTCGTCCCAACCGGACATGCTGCCCGGAGCCACCCAGAAGTGGAGTACGTGCTTGTGGAAAGTACCGTCGGCCGTACTGTTGGTAAACTGAAGTTCCAGAATGGACTCTTTGCAATTTTTGTTGGTTCCGTCGAACATGCTTCCGTAGTCGGACTCCAGTTCGTAGCCGGTCACTTTGTTGAAAGCGGCTTCTGCCAGCCCCAGGTATTCGGCCTTTTTGTCACTTTCTTCATAAGCACGGGTCAAGTAAGCCCATCCCAGGTAAGAGTAGGCTGCTCCTTTGGTTACACGTCCCGCTTCGGAAGAAGGGCGGTCTTGTGGCAGCATGCTGCCTGCTTTGTCCAGTTCAGTACAGATAAAGTCCCATGCTTCCGTTCTGGTAGACAATGCTTTGTGAGTCTGGGATTCTCCGGTCAGATATTCATTGCGGATAATGATTTTCTCCCAGCTCATAATCAGTTTGAAATGATAGTAGGCACGCAGGAACAGAGCTTCGCCCGTAAGATGGTTCTCGTCATCGGCACTCATCTTCTCACCGCTGGTCTGTACTTTGTCAATACCGTATAATACGTTGTTGGCGTAGTTGATGCCATTGTAATTGTTCATCCAGTATTCTTTGATGCTGGAGTTCTCATTGTTGTAGGTGAATCCGTACAATGCAGCCCATTCCGGATAGTTGTTGACGTCCTGGCCTTTTACCATCTCATCGCTACGGAAGGTTTCCACAACAAACTTGACTTCTGCAACCGTGTAAGAGCCGGTGCGGTTATCCAGCTGGCCATATACCGCTGATAGACCTGCCTCTACATCGGCTTTATCTCTCCAGTATTTGTCTGTAGAAAAGTCGGGAGACTCTGTCGTCAGGAAATCATCGCATCCTGCCAGTAAGGCGGCGCATAAGAAAGAGGCTATATATATAATTTTTTTCATTGTCTTCTTGTTTTTAATGGTGATTAGAATGTAACTTGCAGACCTACTACAAATGAGCGGGTGAACGGGTATACAAAGGAGTCTACACCGGTGTCCAGAATGCTTGAAGAGAATTCAGGGTCGATACCGGAATATTTAGTGATGGTAAAGAGATTCTCTCCACTGACATAGAGGCGGCATTTTTCAAGATACATTTTCTTAGCTAAAGCTCTGGACAAGCTGTATCCTAACTGCAACTGGCGAAGGCGGACGAAGTTACCGTTTTCGAGGAAGCGATCGGATTCACGGGTATTTTCATTCGGGTCACCCAGTACAGCTCTTGGCATACTTGTTCCTGCGTTTTGCGGTGTCCATGCATTCATGGTGCTTGTGAAGTAGTTTCTACCGGCGTCCATTCCTTCATAATACAGACGGTTTACGTTGTAGAGTTTGTGCCCCCATGCACTGCCAAACTGGAAGGAAAGGTCAAAGTTCTTATAGGAACCGCTGAATGACAAGTTGGCTTCCACCTTGGGAATACCGGAACCGGAATATACCTTGTCGCCGGAGTCGATGCTTCCATTGCCGTCTACATCCTTGAAGCGGATATCACCGGCTTTGGCACTCGGCTGGAGACGTTCGCCTGCACTGTTTACGTAAGCAGCAGCTTCTGCATCAGTCTGGAATATGCCGTCAGTCTGATACAGCCAGAAGCTGGCTACCGGATAACCTTTCAGTGTTTGGGTTACGAAGTGGCCGTCACCCTTCCAGGCAGAACCATAAAGTACCTGGTTCGGGTCTGCCTTCAACATTTCGTTGTGGATGGTAGAAAGGTTGAAACCGATATTATAGTCGAAACCGTTGATGTTGTCTCCATAGTTCAATTCAAGCTCGAAACCTTTGTTTACCATCTTTCCTACGTTGACAGTAGGATTGTAGATACCTGCAGAAGGCGGCATGACTTTTTCAATCAGTAAGTCTTCCGTTGTGTTGTAATAGTAGTTAAGGCTACCGCTCAACTTATTGTTGAAAAGACCGAAGTCGAAACCGATGTTTTTGGTATCGGTAGTTTCCCAACGCAAATCGTCGTTTACCAGATAGAGGTTGGACATGCCGGCCCAAGGATTACCACCTTGTATGTAGCTCATCCATTGGGTGTTGCTGTTACTCATTGTTGGCGCATAATAGTAGCCCAGTGCACTCTCGCTACCCAGGCGTCCCCAGCTGGCGCGGAACTTCAAGTTGCTGATAGGGGTGTTTTTGGGGAAGAAATCTTCCTCGCTGATTCTCCATCCCACTGCTACGGAAGGGAAGGTACCCCAACGGTTGTTTTTACCGAACTTGGAAGAGCCGTCGGAACGTACAGTCACTTGCAGCAAGTAACGGCTGGCGTATGAATAGTTGAAGCGTCCGAAGAAAGAAGCGCGGTTGTAATCGTAGAAAGTACCTGTGCCGGCAAATGTACCGCCGATACCTGCATCGATTGTGGGAGATGTCGGGTCGAAGAATCCGCCGGGAACCTCGCTGGAACTCAGACTGCCGCCTACTACATCATATTCGGTTTTCTTGCCTTCCACGCTGACAGAACTTTTATCCTGATGGGCGGAAATGATGGAGTTACCTACCATGGCAGTAACGGAGTGCTTGCCGAAGTCTTTCATGAAGGTCAATACATTCTCGAATGTTTGCTTACGATAGTATGAGTTGTACTCGTAGTTATAAGGATAGAGGCTCGGCTCTTGTGCATTGGCTTCGTATTTGGCACGATGATAACGGTCGTTGTAGTAGTAACCGTCGTACGTATAGCTTGTTTTGAATGTAAGCCACGGGGCGAGCTTCATGGTCAGACCGATATTGCCGGTAATGTCGTAGCCCGTATATTTTCTGTCTTTGTAATGGTCGTCTGCCATGACATTACGGTTGGTTGGGAATTCCATCTTGGTACCGTCTACCGACATGTCGGTCAGACCGTATCCGTATGTCTGGTTTTCGTCGTAAACGGGCACCAGTGGCGAAATGGAGTACATTTCTTTCAAGGAATACTGGGGCTGTTTGCTTTGTGTGACCTTGAAGTTCAAGCTCGCATCGAAATCAAAGATATATTTGTGCGCATTCAGTTTCAGGCGGGCATTATCCTGGATGTAAGAGTTACCCTTAAAGATACCCTTCTCGTCGGCATGCCCATAAGAAAGTGAATATTTGGCAACTTCAGAACCTCCGATGAGGTTTACATAATAGTTCTGTGCGATACCGGTACGGAGCATTTCATCCTGCCAGTTTGTATCGGCACCGGTAGGGTTCTGTCCATTCTTGTACGTAAGATAAGCGGGCTTGTTTGTTCCTGCATTCTCGTACATCATGTTGTGCACTTTCAAGTAGCCGTCTGCATTGAGCATGTCGAACTTCTTGGCTACCGAG
>OHBA01000840.1_pt1 | contig 13877 bp, 8 predicted proteins | sample 1577281 | NCBI WGS metagenome assembly OHBA01 (sample SAMEA3879579, study PRJEB24766) | human gut metagenome | biome: human-associated habitat; feature: feces | place: USA | collected 1985/1987
CGCACGCTCGAAGCCGTCGCCCACCTTGTAGCTGAGCAGCGTGCAGTCGTGCCCGTGGCCCTGACGGGTTCTCAGGAAGCCCTTCTGCGAGAGCACGACCGTAACGGGTTCGTCGACCACGTGCTGTTCGGCCTGAACGACGCTCGCCTCCTCGATGAGGGTGCGGCGGTCGTCGCCGAAGGTCTTCGCTGCCTGCTCGATCTCCCTGGCCACTGTGCGGCGCAGAACGCCGTCACTGCCGAGAATGCGTTCGAGCGAACTCTTTTCCTTGTTGAGTTCGGCAAGCTCCTTCTCGATCGCAATGGCGGCCAGACGAGCAAGCTGGCGGAGCCTGATTTCAAGAATGTCGTCCGCCTGACGATCAGTGAGACCGAACTCCTTAATCAGAGCGGATTTCGGCTCATCGCTGTTGCGGATGATCTCGATGACGCGGTCGATGTTGAGAAGGACGAGCGCACGACCCTCAAGCACGTGAATCCTGTCGTTGACCTTGTCGAGCCTTGCCTGAGTGCGGCGGCGAACGGCCAGCAGGCGGAAGGCGATCCACTCGCGGATGATCTCGAGCAGGTTCTTCTGCTTGGGCTTGCCGTCATTGCCGAGCATGACGAGGTTGACGGAGACGTTGGACTCCATCGATGTCTGCGAAAGGAGCGCCGCCACGAACTCCTCGCGGTCGATGCGGCTTCTCTTGGGTTCGAAGACGAGGCGCACGGGCTTTTCCTCAGTCGACTCGTCTCGAACCCTGTCGAGAATGGCAAGCATGGCGCTCTTGGCCTGCTGCTGTTTCGACGAAACCGTCTTCTTGTCCTTTCTGGCCTTCGGGTTCGTGATGGCTTCAATCTGGTTGAGCACGTCCTGCGAGGACGAGGCGGGCGGGAGTTCGTCGAGCTGCCACTGGCCGCGGGCAAGATCCTCGAAGTGGTAGCGCGCACGCACGGTGAGCTTGCCCCTGCCCGTACGGTATATGTCGCGAATTGTGCTTCTCGGGCTGATGATCTGGCCGCCGCACGGGAAATCCGGCGCAGGCAGAACCTCAAGCACCTCGTCAAGCGTTGCCTCGGGCTTGTCAATCAGCAGCGTGCAGGCGGCCGCGACCTCCCGCAGGTTGTGCGAGGGAATGTCGGTCGCCATGCCGACGGCAATACCCGACGAGCCGTTGAGCAGCACGAAGGGCAGCTTCGCGGGCAGAACCACGGGCTCCTGGAAGTTGCCGTCATAGTTGGGCGTGAAGTCGATTGCCCCCGTGTCCACCTCTTCAAGAAGCAGACTTGCGATCGGCATGAGGCGCGCTTCGGTGTAACGCATGGCAGCCTGAGAGTCGCCGTCCCTGCTGCCGAAGTTGCCCTCGCCGTCGATGAGCGGATAGCGGAGCGAGAAGCTCTGCGCCATGCGCACGAGCGCATCGTAGACCGACTGGTCGCCGTGGGGATGGTACTTGCCGAGCACGTCGCCCACGACGCGCGCAGACTTGACGGCCTTCGTGCCCGCCTTGACGCCCATGCGCTCCATGTCGATCAGAATGCGGCGCTGCACGGGCTTCTGGCCGTCGGAGACGTCGGGAAGCGCACGACTCTTGACGACCGACATCGCGTATTCAAGATAGGCCCGGCTTGCATAGCGCGCGAGCGTGAGCTGACCGTCGGATTCGACACCGCCCGTCATCACCTCGTCAACGCGTGCACCAAGAGGCGACGCGCCCTCATCTTCGGAAGCCTCTGCAGCATCCTCCTCAATGCGAGCCTCCTCCGTCACGTCCTCTTCGATCTCGCGAGCGGAGGACTCCTCAGGCGCCGTCTCCTGAACGGGTTCGTCAGCCTGCACCTCGACGCTCTCCTCAACCTCGGGAAGCAGAGGCGTCTGAACGGGTGCTTCGGCAGATGCCTTTGCCACCCTGCCGCCAGCGGATTTTTTCCTTGCCGGCGTTTCTTCCGCCTTCTTCAAATCGTCTTCATAAACGAGCATCTGGTCGCCGAAGAGACCGCCGTCGTCCTGGACCTCGGGATTGAGGCCGCCTTTCTTTCTTGCCATATCGTCTCTCTCCAGCTCAGACGTCCGCCTCGACGCGGTCGCCGTATTCTTCCATCCAGAGCTTGCGGCTGCCCGCGCTCTTCGTCGCCATCAGGAGGTTCATCACCTCACCCGTTACGGCCTCGTCGACGTCGCCCATCCCCACGGGCAGCAGCCTGCGGGTGTCGGGATGAAGCGTAGTCTCAGCGAGCTGCTGAGCCTTCATTTCGCCCAGACCCTTGAATCGGGAGATCGAGATCTTGTCTTCCTCAAATCCCTCCTTCCTGAGGGCCGTCAGGGTGCGGGAGAGCTCTCGGTCATCGAGACAGTAGAACTTGCGCTCGGGCTTGCGGCCCCTCTTCGGCACGTCGACGCGATAGAGGGGCGGCATGGCCACGTACACATGCCCGAGTTCGATAAGCTTCGGGAAGTGACGGTAAAAGAGCGTGAGAAGCAGCACCTGAATGTGACTGCCGTCCACGTCGGCATCGGACAAAATGCAGATCTTGCCGTAGCGCAGTCCCTTGAGGTCGGGGGCTCCGTCCGCAGGGTGCGGATCAACGCCGATCGCCACGGCGATGTCGTGCACGGTGTCGCTGCCGAAGATCTTGTCGGCGTCGACCTCCCACGTGTTGAGGATCTTGCCTCGCAGCGGCAGCACGGCCTGAAACTCCTTGTTGCGACCCGACTTGGCGGAGCCGCCTGCAGAGTCGCCCTCCACGATGAAGAGCTCGTTCATGGAAATGTCGTCGGACTCGCAGTCCGTGAGCTTGCCGGGGAGCACCGCAACGCTCGAGGACTTCTTCTTCTCGTACTTCGTCGACTGGCGCTGGCGCGCCTGTGCCTGAGAGACGATGAGCTCCGCGAGCTTCTTGCCTTCCTCGATGTGGTCGTTGAGCCAGAACTCGAACTGCGGACGCACGAAGCCGCTCACGAGCTTCATCGTCTCGCGACTCGTGAGCTTCTCCTTTGTCTGCCCTTGGAACTGAGGATCAAGCGCCTTCGTGGACAGCACGAAGTTGGCCCGGCTGAAGACGTCCTCGGAGAGGATCTTCACGTTCTTCGCCTGCAGGCCGTGCGCCTGCATGAAGGCGAGCATGGCCTGATACAGGCCGTCCTTGAGCCCCGCCTCATGCGTGCCGCCCTGCGGCGTCGGGATGAGGTTCACATAGCTCTCGCGCTCAAGCCCTCCCTCGGTCGTCCAGATGACGACCCAGGCCGCGCCCTCGCCCACTGCATAGCCGTCACCGGCATCCTCAACGTAACCATGCGCCTCGAAGGGAGCGACAAGCGGTTCAGCTGCAATCTCGGAGAGGAGGTATTCGCGAAGGCCGCCCTCATACTTCCAGCATTCCTCCCTGCCAGTCTTCTCATTCTTGTAGACCACTTCGCAGCCGGGAAGCAGCACGGCCTTAGAGCGAAGCAGGCGAATGAGCGCACCCTCGGGAATCGCGGGGCTGTCGAAGTACTTCGGATCAGGATGAGCAGTCACACGCGTGCCCGTCTGGGACTTCGGACGCGGAGAACGGCGGGACTTGAGGGGGCTGACGACATCGCCGTCGGCAAAGCCGATCGTCGACTCCTCGCCGTCGCGCCAGACGGTGACGTCGAGCGTAGTCGAAAGTGCGTTCGTCACCGAGACGCCGACGCCGTGCAGACCGCCCGCAAAGGAATACGGACCCGAGCCGTCGGACTTGGCGAACTTGCCGCCTGCGTGCAGCCTCGTGAAGACAAGCTCGACAACAGGCACCTTCTCCTCAGGATGAAGCCCCGTCGGGATGCCTCGGCCGTTGTCCTCGACCGTGATGCCCCCGTCGGCATGAAGCGTCACCGATATGCGTGATCCGAAGCCTGCAAGGACCTCGTCCGTCGCATTGTCAACTACTTCCTGAATGATGTGGAGAGGATTGTCCGTAAGCGTGTACATCCCCGGGCGCTGCTTGACGGGTTCAAGCCCCTTGAGCACCTTGATTGAGGAGACGCCGTAGTCCTCCGCTCTGCCGTTTGTCTTCGCCATGATTACTGATTCACCCGACCGATTTTCAACACATCCAACAAAGAGGCGGATCCGTTCTGCATCCGCCTCAAAACTGTGCAAGGATTGTAACCCATGTTTTCAAAAAGGCCGTCCCCTCCCCTCCGTCTGATGAAAAGGCGTCGCAGGCAGGTGGCTTCGCATAAAATTAACCGATCGACCCTTACAAGAAAAGGCCACCCTAATGAGCAAACTTTACATGGGCTTTGACGCAGGCACCCAAAGCGTCAAGGTCGCCGTCTATGACGAGCAGTTCAACTGCCTCACGAGCCACAGCCTGCCCACGCACCTGCACTATCCGCAGCCCGGCTGGGTCGAGATGAGCGCCGACGAGTTCCTCGAGATCACCGTAAAGTCAATGGCCGCCTGTGCTCAGTCCCTCAGGGAAATGGGCAGGGATCCGAAGGACGTCTGCGCCGTCATGGGCGACGGCATCATCTGCGGCATCGTCGGCGTCAACCCCGATGGCGATGCCGTGACGCCCTACATCAACTATCTTGACAGCCGCACAACACCCGACGTCGAGGCCCTCAACGCCCGAGAACTCGAGATCTGGGGCCGCGAGACGGGCAACCCCGTTGCCTCCCCGATGTTCCCCGCGATGTTCGCCCGCTGGTTCCTGAAGAACAATGAGGCCTTCAATCGCGACGGCGTGAAGTTCGTGCACAACGCCCCCTACATTCTCATGCATCTCGCGGGCCTCAAGGGCGAGGACGCCTTCATCGACTGGGGCGCCATGTCCGGCTGGGGCCTGGGCTACGACGTCCAGAAAAAGTGCTGGTCCGACGAACAGCTCGAAATTCTCGGCATCGACAGGAAGTACATGCCCGAAATCGTGAAGCCCTGGGACAAAGTCGGCGGCCTTTCCGAGGCAATGGCCGAACGCACGGGCCTCAGGGCGGGCATTCCCATTCTGGGCGGCGCAGGCGACACGATGCAGTCCATGCTTGGCTCCGGCATCTTCGAGGCAGGCCAGGGCGTCGACGTGGCAGGCACCTGCGCTATGTTCTGCGTCTCGACGAAGGGCATCATCCCCGAGCTCTCCAAACCGGGCACAGGGCTCATCTTCAATTCGGGCACGCTCCCCGACACCTACTTCTACTGGGGCTTCGTCCGCACGGGCGGTCTCGCCCTGCGCTGGTTCAAGGACAACGTCTGCAAGAAGGCGGACGATGCTGCCTACTACGGCCCGATGACGGAAGGCGCGGAGAAAGTGCCCGCAGGTTGCCGTGGCGTGATGTTCCTGCCCTACCTTACGGGCGGTTCGGGCGAAGAGAAGGAAGCGAGCGGATGCTTCCTCAACATGACCATGGACGACGACCAGTTCGTCATGTGGCGTGCCGTGCTTGAAGCCATCGGCTACGACTACATGGGCCTTGCCGACAGCTATCGCGCGGCTGGTGTCGACCTCAACCGCATCACCGTGACGGAAGGCGGTTCGCGCAACGAGCTCTGGAACAGGATCAAGAGCCACATGCTCGGCGCGGACGTCGTGCGCTTTCGCAATGCGGGCGGCGCTGTCCTCACGAACTGCATCGTCGCGGCCCACGCCGTGGGCGACGCGCCCGACGTCAGGAAGGTGCTCTCTGACAACATCGAGCGCGACGCCGAGTATGCACCCGTTCCCGCGCTCACGAGCCGCTACCGCACGCTTTACGACATGCGTCAGAAGCTCGTGCGAGAGGACATGAAGACCGCCTTCAGCCGCCTCGTCGCCATGCGAACCATCGAATAACAAATAACGCCTCGATCCCGTTCAGCTCGAGAACGGGCGCCCGTTCCGGTCAGGAGGGGCGCCCTCTTCTTTTGAAGAATGGGAAAGGGGCGCCGTCCGTCGGACATGCGCCCCTTTGCGGGATCAGGCAAAGCCGGAATTACTCGGCGTCCTCACCCTTGTTCTCGCCCTTGATGAAGTCGGGGCGGAGGATCTCTTCGCCGAGCTCCTGGCGGAGGGCGGAGAGATAACCGCGGCGATCGGCTTCGCCGTAGATCGTGGCGAACTCGCGCGAGAGGGACTTCAGCTCGTTTTCGGTCGGAGCCTTCACCTTGGCGGCGTTCACGAACGCGACGAAGTAGGCGCCGCCGTCAACCTGCATGCCCGTGTAGGCGGGGAGCTTGTCGGCGGGAAGCGCAACCATGCGGTCAACGAGCTGGGCGGGATGACCGAGCAGATTCTGGCGGGAGACCCAGACGGCCTTGCTGAAGCCGTCAAGAGACTTCGACTGGCGGACCTCGGCGACCTTCTTCTCGCCGGCGGCCTTGGCGAGCTCACCCGCCTTGCGCAGCTTCAGACCGTCCTCGATCTGACCCTTGACCTCGTCAAACGGACGAACGGCCTTCGGAAAGTGCTTCTCGACGCGGGCGGCGACAAGCTGATTGGAGCCCACTTCGACGGCAGCGGAATTGCGCTTTTCCTGCAGGCATTCGGAGCCGTAGAGGTTTTCAAGCACGTGTTCGTTGAAGAACGGAGCCAGTTCGGGATCGGCAGGACCCTGACGCGTAACGTCCTCGGCGCTCATGAGCTTGAGGCCGAACTTCTGGGCGGCGGGCTCGAGGCTGTCGGCCTGCTCGTAGACGATGTTCGTGAACTCTTCTGCCTTTTCGGAGAATTCGCGCAGAGCCATCTGGTCGATGTATTCGGCCTCGATGTCGGCGCGGACTTCGTTGAAGTCACGCACGCGGGCCGGATGGATGTCGGTCACGTAGATGACGTGCCAGCCGAAGTCGCTCTCGACGGGGCCGACGATGTCACCCTTCTTGGCGGAGAAGACGGCGTCCTCAAAGGGCTTGACCATCATGCCGCGGCCGAAGAAGGAGAGATCGCCGCCCTCAACGGCGGAGCCCGTGTCGACGGAATTTTCCTTGGCCAGTTTGGCGAAGGAGGACGGATCGGCCTTGGCCTTGGCGAGGATTTCTTCGGCCTTCTTCTTGGAAGCGGCCTTGTCGTCGCCGAAGCTGATCAGGATGTGGCTGGCACGACGCTCCTCAGCCGTGGCGTAGCGCTGCTTGTTCTGTTCGTAATAGCTGCGAACGTCCTCTTCATTGGGCTTGATGGAGGCCTTGAAGCTTTCGGGCGAGAGGACGACGTACTGGGCCGTGACGTGCTCGTCGGCCATGTACTGGTCGATGTTGAAGATGAGCGTCTGGACTTCACGCTCTTCGGTGATGATCTTGTGCAGATGCTCAACGACGGCGGACGGCACGGGATAGGTGGCGGTCACGCCCGTGAGAAGAGCCTCCTTGGCGAGGTCGCGGCGGACTTCAGCCACAAACTGCTGGTCGCTCTTGCCCTGGCTCTGGAGGAAGCGCTCGTAGAGCGCGGGAGAAAACTGACCGTTCTCCTTGAGCGCATCGGCGTTCTTGATGAGCGCAACGGCTTCCTGCTCGCTCACGCCGACATGCTCTCTGGCAACCGTCTGGGTGACGGCGGCCTCGTCCATCAGATTGCGCACGAGGGCTTCGCGGGCCTCAGGCGTGTCGAGCATGCCTGCACGGAACTGGTCGCCCATCTGCTGGCGAAGGCGCTCGAGCTGCTGGCGCTTAGCCTGGTCGAAGAGTTCCGGCGTAATGGAGCTGTCGCCGACCTTGGCGATGGAGTTGTCAGCCTGGGTCATGCGGTTGTAGCTGTAGATGCCCGTCACGACGAAGCTCGGAATAATCAGCACCATGGCGATGAACATCAGCCAGCGCTTGTGATCGCGAAATGCCTGAAGCATGAACGTTTCCTTGTTGTCTTGGCCAACTGTCGCCCGACGGACGCAGAGAGGCCTCGTTCCCGATGATTTTTTAGAGCAAAAAAAAGGCGAACCGCAAGGTTCGCCTCTTTTCAGAATCTGTTGGCGGAGTGGACGGGACTCGAACCCGCGACCCCCGGCGTGACAGGCCGGTATTCTAACCAACTGAACTACCACTCCGTTTTCAGAGCTTTTGCATCAGCAGAGAAGCGTATTATACAGAACTTTTCCAATCTGTCAAGAAGTTTTTTTTCCAAAACTCCTCAACTATTTTGACTGGTGGGTGCTGAGAGGGTCGAACTCCCGACCATCGCCGTGTAAAGGCGGTGCTCTACCAACTGAGCTAAGCACCCCCACGGTAAAAGTCCTGCATGACGCCTCGTTGCGCGCTGCAGAACTCGGATTGTACACGATGCCCTAGGCAAAACCATACCGCAAACACGGTATGCCTTGCTCGCTTCGGCCATTCCTCAAACGTGTTCGGCCCGACCGCTTGCGCGGACGGGCCGAACATCATTTCATGCGAGGAACCTCCTTCTCAGAAGGCCCTCTTCCCGCAAGGTCAGGCATGGACCTCAAGCGTGGGAGTCTTGCCCGCACTGCTGGCCTTGGAGGACCTTTCCTCTGCGGCGGACGCAGCGGCTTCGCCGGTCGCGGCCCCTGCTGCAGCTCCAGCCGCGAGAGGCTCGGGCAGGCGGACGAGCGCCTGTGCGATCACCTCATCGATGGTCTTCACGGGGATGACCTCGATCTGAGTCTTGGCGGTCTCGGGCACGTCCTCAAGATCGCGCCTGTTGACGTCGGGGATCAGGATCTTCGTGCAGCCCGCACGGACGGCGGCGAGGAGCTTTTCCTTGAGGCCGCCGATTTCGAGCACTTCGCCGTGAAGCGTGATCTCGCCCGTCATGGCGACGTCGGAGCGTACGGGAATTCCCGTCATGGCCGAGATGATGGCCGTGGTCGTGGCGATGCCTGCCGACGGACCGTCCTTGGGCGTCGCACCCTCAGGATAGTGGACGTGAAGGTCGGTTTCGTAGAAGCGCTTCGTGTCGATGCCGAGGTTGGCCGCACGGGCGCGCACGACGGAGCGGGCCGTCTCGACGCTTTCCTTCATCACGTCGCCGAGACTGCCCGTACGCTGCACGCCCCCCTTGCCGGGGAAGATCTGAGCTTCGATAACGAGCATTTCACCACCCACGGACGTCCAGGCCAGGCCGTTGACGACGCCCACGCGCGGCTCCTTGCTGGCAAGGCCGATCGTGTACTTGGCGGGCCCAAGATAGGTGCTGAGGCTTTCGGGCTTGATCACCACCTTTTCAGGCATGCTGCCGCCCTTCTTGTCGGCGGCGAACACAACCTTGCGGAAGATCTTGCCGATGAGACGCTCAAGTCCGCGCACGCCCGCCTCGCGGGTCCAGTAGCGGATGATGTCGACGATGGCCTCTCGGGGGAGGTCGACCTCTTCAGCCTTGAGCCCCGTGGCGCGAAGCTGCTTGGGAATCAGGTGGTGCTCGGAGATGTGGATCTTCTCCTCCTCGGTATAGCCCGAAAGAGAAATCACCTCCATGCGGTCCAGCAGGGCCGGCGGAATGTCGTAGCTGTTCGAGGTCGCCACAAACATCACGTCGGAGAGATCCACCGGAATCTCCATGTAGTGGTCGGCAAACGCGTTGTTCTGTTCGGGATCAAGCACCTCGAGCATGGCCGAAGCGGGATCCCCGCGATGATCCGTGCCCATCTTGTCGATTTCGTCAAGCAGGAAGAGCGGGTTGCGCACGCCGGCACGAATCATGCTCTTGATGATCTGACCTGGCATCGAGCCCACGTAGGTGCGACGGTGGCCGCGAATCTCGCTTTCGTCATGCACGCCGCCCAGAGCCACGCGCACATACTTGCGGCCCGTGGCTCGGGCGATGGACTCGCCGAGCGAGGTCTTGCCGACGCCGGGCGCACCCACGAAGCAGAGAATCGGAGACTTCACCTTGCCCACGCGCTTCTGAACGGCGAGATACTCGAGAATCCTCTCCTTCACCTTTTCGAGACCGGAGTGATCCTCGTCAAGAATGCGGGCGGCGGCCTCAAGGTCGCGCGAAACGCGGGACTTCTTCGTCCACGGATAGTCCGTGAGCGTTTCGATGTAGCTGCGCACGACGACGGACTCGGAGCTCATCGCCGGCATCTGGCGCAGGCGGCGAAGCTCGTTGCGCACGGTCTCCTCGGCGTACTTGGGCATCTTCGCCGAGGCGATGCGGGCTTCAAGATCGGCGTATTCTTCATCAGCGCCCTCATCCGTGTCGCCGAGCTCCTTGCGGATGGCCTTGAGTTGCTCGTGGAGATAGTAGTCGCGCTGGTTCTTGTCCATCTGGCGCTTGACGCGGCCGTCGATGCGAACATTGAGCTTCTGAAGATCAATCTGGGTCAGCAGGAAGTCGATCCCATGACGGAAGCGCGCCGCAAGGTCGACCTCGGCAAGCATCTCCATCTTGGCGGCAGCAAGGCCGGACATCTGGCCACAGACAAGGTCAAGCAGACGCTCGGGATCAGTCTCCGCGTCGAAACGGCCCGCAGGCTCGCTCTTTCCGGTGCCGAAGGAGCCGTATTTCTTCCACTCACTCATCAACTGGCGGCGCAGCGGCTCAAGCGTGCGCTCTGGGGCGTAGACGGTATGGAGGCGGGTGAGCCGTCACGCTCGAAGAGCGAGTCGACGCGATAGCGGGCGAGGCCCTCGACGAGCATCTTCGAGGTGCCGTCAGCCAGGCCGAAGAACTGCATCACGCTTGCGAGCGTGCCGACCCCGTAGCAGTCGTCCTGCTTGGGCGCATCGGTGTCGGGCTCCTTCTGCGTGACCACGAAAACGTACTTATTGTCGGATTGAAAGGCCTTCCTAGCGGCGTTGACGGAAGCCTCGCGCGCCATGAAGACGGGCACCAGCGTCGAGGGGAAGATCACCATGTCCCGCACTGCGACAGCAGGCACTTCAATTTGTTCGGGGTAAATCACTTCCCCGTCGGTCATGTTGTCCAAATCTCTAGTCCTAGTGAATGTTCGGTTCGGTCTTGAATATATGGGGGCCAGAGCCCCCGTTTTCAAGTCGTATGCAGATCAGTTTCGTCAGTCGCGCTCGATGAGCTCAACGGGTGCGCTCTTCTCGACCGTCTCACGCGTAACGCGCGCCCGCGCGATGTTTCCACGCGTCGGAATGTCGAACATGGCATCAAGAAGCACGCCCTCGACGATGGAGCGCAGGCCTCGGGCGCCCGTCTTGCGGGCGATGGCCTTTTCGGCGACCGCCTTGAGCGCGTCGGGCGTGAACTCGAGTTCGACGTCCTCCATGCCGAGCAGGGCCTGATACTGGCGGACGATGGCGTTCTTGGGCTTCGTGAGGATGGCGATGAGCGCCTCCTCGTCGAGCTCCTGAAGCGCAGCGATCACGGGCAGACGGCCGACGAGCTCGGGGATCAGGCCGTACTTCACGAGGTCGGCGGGCTCGACCTGGCTGTACACCTTGGTGAGGCTCTTGTCGCCGTCCTTGCTGAAGACGCGGCCTCCAAAGCCCATCTCCGCCCTTTCGGTGCGGCGGCTGATGATGCTCTGCATGCCGTCGAAGGCGCCGCCGCAGATGAAGAGGATCTGCGAGGTGTCGACCTGAATCATGGCCTTGCCGGGATTCTTGCGGCCGCCCTGGGCGGGCATGCTTGCCACGGTGCCCTCGACGAGCTTGAGCAGCGCCTGCTGCACGCCTTCGCCGGACACGTCGCGCGTGATCGACGGGTTCTCGCTCTTGCGAGCGATCTTGTCGATTTCGTCAAGGTAGATGATGCCTCGCTGGGCGCGCTCGATGTCGCCGTCGGCGGCCTGCACGAGCTTGGCGACGATGTTCTCGACGTCCTCGCCCACATAGCCCGCCTCGGTGAGCGTCGTCGCGTCGGCAATGGCGAACGGCACGTCGAGCGCACGGGCAAGCGTCTGCGCCAGCAGCGTCTTGCCGGAGCCCGTCGGACCGATCAGAAGAATGTTTGACTTCTGAAGCTCGACGGAGCGCGCAGCGTCCGCCTGGTTCTTCAGTCGCTTGTAGTGGTTGTAGACCGCCACGGATAGCGTGCGCTTGGCGCGCTCCTGACCTACGACGTACTGGTCGAGCAGGTCATAGAGCTCCTTGGGCTTGGGCAGGGGCTTCTCAGCCTCGGGCTTCGCCTCGGGAGCGCTCTCAGGAGTGGGGCCGCTCCTGAGCTCGTCGTTCATCGAGCGGATGCATTCACCGCAGATCAGTTCGCCGCGAATGCCGGAGAAGAGCTCCTTGCACTCGCTCTCGCTGCGGCCGCAGAAGGAACAGGTTCGCATGTCATTCACCTCGATTCCGCTCAAAGCGCCTTTTCAAGCTCGGCGCGCGTCGTGAAGATGCGGTCGACGAGGCCGTAGTTCATGGCCTCCTCGCCAACGAGCCAGTAGTCACGCTCGGTGTCGAGGGAGACTTCGGAAACAGGCTTGCCGCAGTTGTCGGCAAGAATCTGGTTGAGCTCCTGCTTCGTGCGCAGGATCTGGCGGGCGGTAATCTCGATTTCGGTCGCCTGCCCCTGGATGCCGCCGAGCGGCTGATGGATCATGACGCGGGAGTGCGGCAGCGCATAGCGGCGGCCCTTCTCGCCCGAGCTCAGGAGGAGCGCGCCCATCGAGGCGGCAAGGCCCACGCAGATCGTGCAGACCTTCGGACGAATGAACTTCATCGTGTCGTAGATGCCCATGCCGGCAGAAACGGAACCGCCGGGGCTGTTGATGTAGAAGTAGATGTCCTTGTCCGGATTCTCGCTCTCGAGGAAGAGCATCTGTGCAATCACGAGGCTCGCGGACTGGTCGTTCACCTCACCCGTAAGGAAGATGATGCGGTCGCGAAGGAGGCGCGAATAGATGTCGTAGCTGCGTTCGCCGCGGCCGGTGTCTTCAATGACATAAGGGACTAGCATTTTTTTATTCGCCTTGTGGAAAAAGGGGTATCTGCCGATTGTAGCGGAGCGAGCGGAAAAGCTCCCGCCTGCGGACCACGGAAAAGAAAAAAGAGGCATCCGGCGTGTTGTCCGTGATGCCTCTCGAGTCGATCAGGGCCGGCGCGGCAGGCCGCGCCCGCAAGTCTGACGTTGTCCCGTTCGTTAGAACTGGCCGGCCATCAGCTTGTCGAATTCAACCGTTTCCTCAACGGTCTTGGCCTTGGCGAGGATCCATTCGGTCACGTTGTTTTCCGTGGCCTGGGCGCGGAGGTTGCCCACGCGGTTCTGGTCCTTCATGATGTACTCGATGACTTCTTCCGGCTTTTCGTAGCTGGAAGCGATATCGGCGGCGATTTCACGAACCTGTTCGTCGGAACCGGAGATATTTTCCTGAGAGATCAGGGCTTCGACGAAGAGGCCGAGGCGCACGCGGCGTTCAGCCTGCGGCTTGAAGGCGTCGACGGGCATGGCGGGCATCTTCTTGACGTCGATGCCGCGGCCGGCGAGGTCGCTTTCCATCTGCTGGCGGAGGGCTTCGTTTTCCTGTCGGAGCGCGGCATCGGAGTTGCCGCAGGCGGTGAGGGAGAGGGTCAGGGCGGCCGCCAGGATCAGGGCGGCCCACCGTGTGAGTTTGTTGTGTTTCATGGTAAAAACCTCATTTCTGTCAGAAAGATCGGCGGATCGGGCCGCCGTTCCGGCGGATATTTTATCATGCTGGCCGCTCTTTGTCAAAACCGGAGCGGCCGAGAGATGTCTTTAGGATAACTTAAGAAATTCCTAAGAGAACCTTTCGGGTATTTTTCAAAACTGTATGCTATGATGTCATACAGTTCAGCCCGGGCGGACCACGCCCGGCGAAAGGAGGAGTTCCAACATGGCGGAGCTGCTGTGTGTAAAGGATCTGACGAAGGTATATGGAAAGCGGGGGGCGGTCACCCGCGCCCTGGACGGCGTGGATTTTGAGATATATAAGGGGGAGTTCGTGGCAATCGTCGGAACCTCCGGATCTGGCAAATCAACCCTCTTAAACATGCTGGCCGGCCTTGAGAAGCCCACCAAGGGTGAGATAGAGATCGGCAGGGTACATATAGAAAAGATGACGGAAAAACAGCTGGTTAC
>OHBA01000855.1_pt1 | contig 13750 bp, 10 predicted proteins | sample 1577281 | NCBI WGS metagenome assembly OHBA01 (sample SAMEA3879579, study PRJEB24766) | human gut metagenome | biome: human-associated habitat; feature: feces | place: USA | collected 1985/1987
CTTATAAAATTACGGAATTTATTCAGTATTTTTGCGCGCTCTAAAGGATAACATTATCTAACCTACTAACAAAAACAAATTTTATGGAATTGAACAAAACCTTTACCAACGGGCTTTGGAGCAAAGAAATCAATGTCAGTGATTTCGTCAGTAAAAACATCGCACCCTATACCGGGGATGCATCTTTCTTGCAGGGACCTACCGAACGTACCAAACGTATCTGGGACATCTGTCTGAAGGCTCTCGAAGAAGAAAGGAACAACAATGGCGTCCGTTCACTGGACAATACCACCGTATCTACCATCACTTCTCATAAAGCCGGGTATATTGATAAGGACAATGAACTTATTGTCGGTTTGCAGACTGATGAACTGTTGAAACGATCCATCAAACCTTTCGGAGGCATCAACGTGGTAGCAAAAGCATGCCGTGAAAACGGAGTGGAAGTGGACGATAAAGTAAAAGACATCTTCACCCATTACCGCAAAACACATAACGACGGCGTATTCGATGTATATACCGAAGAAATCCGTTCCTTCCGCTCACTGGGATTCCTTACCGGATTGCCCGACAACTATGCCCGCGGACGTATCATCGGCGACTACCGCCGATTGGCTCTCTACGGCATCGACCGTCTGATTGAAGCCAAGCAGGAGGACTTGCGCAACCTCACCGGCCCGATGACCGAAGCACGCATCCGTCTACGCGAAGAAGTGGCAGAACAAATCAAAGCTTTGAAGGACATCAAGGTTATGGGCGAATATTACGGACTCGACCTCAGCCATCCGGCTACATCAGCTCAAGAGGCCGTGCAATGGGTATACATGGCATATCTTGCTGCCATCAAAGAGCAGGACGGAGCAGCCATGTCACTGGGTAACGTATCTTCGTTCCTCGACATTTTCATCGAATACGATTTGGCTCACGGCAAGATTGACGAGACGTTTGCACAGGAACTGATAGACCAGTTCGTCATCAAACTACGTATGGTACGCCATCTGCGCATGCAGTCGTACAATGATATCTTTGCCGGCGACCCGACTTGGGTGACCGAAGCCATCGGCGGAACCAAACTTGACCGTACTGTGGAGTCCCGAACTGCCGGAAGGCTTCAAGGATTTCTGCGCCAAAGTTTCTGTAGATACCAGCTCCATCCAGTACGAAAACGACAACCTGATGCGCGAAGTGCGCAACTGCGACGATTACGGCATTGCCTGCTGTGTATCCTACCAAGCCATCGGCAAGCAAATCCAGTTCTTCGGCGCACGTGCCAACCTTGCCAAGGCCCTGCTGCTTGCCATCAACGGTGGCCGTTGCGAAAACACCGGAACTGTCATGGTGAAAGGTATTCCCGTATTGACCGGCGAGACACTGAAGTTTGAGGAAGTTATGGCCAACTACAAGAAGGTACTGACTGAAATAGCCCGTGTCTACAACGAGGCCATGAATATCATCCACTACATGCATGATAAGTATTATTATGAGAAAGCCCAGATGGCATTCATCGATACCGACCCACGCATCAATCTGGCATACGGTGTTGCCGGCCTTTCCATCGCCATAGACTCACTGTCCGCCATCAAATATGCCAAAGTCACTGCACGCCGCAACGAAATCGGCCTGACCGAAGGTTTCGACACCGAAGGCTCATTCCCCTGCTTCGGCAATAATGACGACCGTGTGGACCACCTGGGAGTAGACCTCGTTTACTATTTCAGCGAAGAACTGAAAAAGCTGCCTGTCTACAAGAATGCCCGTCCCACCCTTTCCTTGCTGACTATCACCTCCAACGTGATGTACGGCAAGAAGACCGGTGCCACTCCGGACGGACGCGCCAAAGGTGTTGCCTTTGCTCCGGGTGCCAACCCAATGCACGGACGTGACAAGAACGGTGCCATCGCTTCCTTGAGCTCCGTAGCCAAATTGCGCTACCGCGACTCGCAGGACGGCATCAGCAATACGTTCTCCATTGTTCCCAAATCACTGGGCCCGACACCGGAAGAACGTGTAGAGAACCTGGTAACCATGATGGACGGCTACTTCACCAAAGGTGCCCACCATTTGAACGTAAACGTACTGAACCGCGAAATGCTGGAAGATGCCATGGAACATCCTGAAAAGTATCCGCAACTCACCATCCGCGTTTCCGGCTATGCCGTGAACTTCGTGAAGTTGAGCCGCGAGCATCAGTTGGAAGTCATCAGCCGTTCATTCCACGAAAGAATGTAATATGATAAATGTACACTCCTACGAAAGTATGGGAACATTCGACGGGCCGGGTCTCCGGCTCGTCGTTTTCCTGCAAGGATGTCCGTTCCGTTGTCTGTATTGTGCCAATCCGGATACGATTGATGTAAAAGGAGGCACTCCCACCACTCCGGAAGAGATTCTGCAAATGGCTATCAGCCAAAAGGCATTCTTCGGGAAGAAAGGAGGTATTACTTTCTCCGGCGGTGAGCCTACCCTGCAAGCAGAAGCGCTGATTCCTCTTTTCAAGGAGCTGAAGGCGAACGACATCCATATCTGTCTGGACAGTAACGGAGGCATCTGGAATGAAAAGGTGGAAGAGCTCTTTAACCTGACTGACCTCGTGCTGCTGGACATCAAGCAATTCAATCCCGAACGCCACCGTACGCTGACGGGACGAAGCAACGAACAGACACTCCGCACCGCTGCCTGGCTCGAAGAACATGAACCCGCCTGCTGGGTGAAAGTCTTGGCAAATACCAGCAGATACAACGGGTGGAAATACTTCCTTATCACCGTCTGGGTGTTCACAAATACGAAGCCATGGGATGGGATTACAAATTGAAAGAAGTGAAGGAAAATACTCCGGAACAACTGGAACGGGCAGAAAAACTGTTCAAAGAGTATTTCACGAATGTGATAACCAACTAAAACAGAAAAGCAAGGCTGTCCGGATATGATTCCAGACAGCCTTGCTTTTCATTTATAGGGTAAGAATCCTATTCTTTCAAGTTATAGGTAATCTGCTGTACATCATCACTACTGCCACCCACCATAAAGACGAAATCACCAGGTTCTACCATATAATTCATCTCATTGTCATAGAATCCCAGTGCATCGTCAGTTATCTGAAAAGCTACAGTTTTGCTTTCACCCACATTCAGATGAATTTTCCTGAAGCCCTTCAATTCCTTTATCGGACGCGTAACAGAGGCTACCTTATCCTGCACATACAATTGAACTACTTCCTCTCCTGCACACTTACCGGTATTAGTCACTTTTACCGACACCTCCGTATGGACGCCTGCAGCCTTGCCCGGCAGCAGTTTCAAATCAGAATATCCAAAATCCGTGTACGAAAGCCCATATCCGAAAGGATAGGTAGGCTCAGTGGAAGCATCGATATAAGATGCCTTATAGGTCTGTTTCAATGCGGTAGGGCGGCCGGTGCTCTTATTCTGATAATAAATGGGAATCTGTCCTACATGTGCAGGAAATGTCATGGGCAATTTAGCCGAAGGATTATACTCTCCCCACAACACATTGCATATGGCATTGCCGGCCTCACTTCCCAGCCACCAAGTACACAGTACCGCATCAGCATGTTCCCTTATCTCATTGAAGATTACCGGACGCCCACACATGACAAGAGCAATGACAGGTTTTCCAGTCTTTGCCAGTTCCGACACCAGCTTCTGCTGCCCCTCGGGTATGGCTATATTCACTTTGGAAGCCTTCTCGCCACTCTGACCGAATCTCTCGCCTACCGCCACAACAATGACATCCGAAGCCTCAGCAGCCTGTAATGCTTCCTGCAATCCGGTCAACTGATTGCTCTTCATATCATAGCCTTCAGCATAGCTCACCTCCAGTCCTTTCCGGACCAATGCATCATATAAGGTCACCACTTTGTTCCGGTCCGTAGTGGCAGCCCAAGCACCTGCCATATCGTACTGGGATTTTGAGAGTCCTCCTATCAAGGCTATCTTCCTCGTCTGTGCCGTCAACGGAAGCACAGATTCCCTATTCTCCAGCAATACAACGGAACGCTCGGCCATACGGAGCGAAGCATTACGGACTTCGGGCGCATTGAGTATTCTGGCCGCTCTTTCCGGATTACAGTAGCGAAAAGGGTCCTCAAACAATCCCAACTCATATTTCTTCTCCAATATACGCCGTACTGCATCATCAAGCACACTCTCCTTTACTTTCCCTTCTTGAACAAGCTCCTTCAGATAAGTCAAGTAGCAGGTACTTACCATCTCCATGTCCAGACCAGCATTCAGCGCTTTGGCTGCGGCATCTTTCTTGTCAACAGCATAACGGTGGTTCACCAATTCCTCTACCGAATTATAATCGGACACAACAAATCCCTTAAATCCCCACTGCTCTCTCAATAGCCGGTTGAGCAAGAAATCATTGGCAGTACAAGGAATATTATTAAAATCATTGAAAGCACTCATCACGGTAGCTGCTCCTACCTTTATGGCCGCCTTATAGGGAGGCATATAAAAATTGGCAAAGTGGCCCATTGACATATCCACACTATTATACTCCTTTCCTGCTATCGGTGCACCATATCCGGCAAAATGTTTCATACATGCCATGACAGTCGTCGTGTCTGCCAAATCGTCTCCTTGCAAGCCTCTGACACGCGCCTCCGCTACCCGAGAACCATAATAAGGGTCCTCACCGGCCCCTTCCATGACGCGTCCCCAACGTGCGTCCCACGAAATATCCACCATCGGGGCAAAAACCCAGTTCAAACCATCGGCGGCACTTTCCAAAGCATTGTAGCGTGCAGCTTCCTCAATCATGGCCAAATCGAAACTTGCAGCCTCGGCAAGCGGAAGCGGAAATCCGGTACGATAGCCGTGGATAACATCCAGTCCGAAAATTAAAGGAATGCGCAAACGCGATTGCAAAGCAAGCTCTTGATAACGGCGTATATCCTTTACTCCTATCACATTCAGCATAGAGCCTATTCTGCCTTGCCGGACATACTCTTCTTTAGGAATATTTCCACCGTCGGGTCCGGTAAAATTCCCTCGGTAGGTGCATTGTGCAAGCTGGCCTATCTTTTCATCCAGCGTCATCTGCTTCATCAAGCTTGAGATGAATTTCTCCTTCTCCGTAGTTTGTGCCGAGGTAAAGGTGTTACCAAGTCCCCACAGACAAACCATCAGTATTATTATCTTTTTCATACTGCCATTCTTGTTTTGATATTTATTCTATCATAAGACAACAGTTGCCTTCAACGGCAAGTCAGCCGAAGAAGGACCTGCCAGAATCTCAAAAGTCCCCTTTTCCACTACAAACCGATGTGATTCCACATCATAGTAGGCAAAGGCTTCCTCATCCAGCAATATCCGGATGCGCTTGGTTTCCCCCTTCTTCAAGTAAACCTTATCGTAGCCTTTCAACTCCTTCAATGGACGCGGAACAGAACATTCCACATCCCGCACATATACCTGAGCCGCTTCTGCAGCATCCATCTTTCCGGTATTCTTGATGTCAAAGCTTACCGTAACCCGGTTTCCACCCGTCTTCTCAACACTCAGATTACTGTATTCAAAACTACTGTATGACAGTCCATACCCGAAAGGATAGAGCGGCTGCTTTCCGTTCCGGTCATATCCCCTATAACCTACGAAAACACCTTCGGCATACTGCACCCGTTTATGAGGTACATTGCGATTGTCATAATAATTACCATATACCGGATTATCTTCCCATTTTTCCTCGATGCTGACTGGCAGTTTGCCACTTGGCGAAAGCTTGCCCGTAATGATTTCGGCAAGGGCCTTTCCACCCTCCTGCCCCGGATACCATGCCATCAAAATAGCTTGTACATTCTGCCCCCAATTGCGGAAATCTATTCCACCTCCGGCATTCACCACCACAGTCACATTATCATGAAGTGAAGCCACTTTATTAATGAGATATTCCTGCCCGTATGACAATGCAAACGGACGGTCGAACCCTTCACCTTCTGTACTGCTGTTGAACCCGGCACATACAATAACATTCCTGGCATGCTTCAGTGAAGAGGCCAAACGCTCCTCATCCATCATTCCTGCCTGGAAACTGACAGTCGCCTCACCCACATTATCAAAATATTCAATACGCAACCGGTATATCTCCCCTGCACTGACCTGCATAAATGCACTGCGGGTACTGAATGAATGGTTCCCCCAATCTCCGGTAATCAGCTTATCGTTTACAAACAGACGGTATCCGTCATCGCCAGCCAGCTGGAACTTGACAGTTCCATCCTTGTCAGCCTTGTAAACTCCCGTCCAACGGGCAGAAAACTGATCTACCGGCATGCCGTCGAACGGTGCACCGTATTTCCAGGCATAGTCTATGGCAGGCTCTATAGCAGCTTGAAAGAGTTCTCCGGTAAGATTACGAGTATTATAATATTCGCTCTTAAAACCGTTTTGCGTAAAACTGTCATCCGTATAAATCTGTTGGGACATATCCTTATAAAGAAGGCTGTCAGACAGCAGTTCTATCTGTCTGCCGCCCTTCAACTGAACCATACCGTCATAGAGCGACACTACCGAATAAGGAGTGACAAATCCGCTTCCTCCTCCTGTGGGAATAATATCGGCATTAGGCCCGATTACCAATGTTCTACCGTTCCGGTAAGGCAACGTACCGTTGTCATTTTTCAATAACACTACTCCTTCCCTCGCCAAGTCAAGTGCAATTTCCTTAGACTGTGCATTGTCTTTATCGATAGATTTATCTTCTCTCGGAGTATCAAGTGCTCCAAAAGCAATCAATGTCTGGAGTATATGCCGGACTTTGGCGTCAATGGTCTCTTCCTTCACGATACCATTCTCTATTGCCGGAATAAGAATCTCCCTGGTCATGAATTTACCGACGGGCATTTCCAAATCCAACCCTCCATTAGCGGCTCCCACACCGGAATATACAGATGTACAGTCGGACATCAAGATACCTTTAAATCCCCACTGCTTGCGTAATACATCAATGTTCAGCCAGCTGTTTTCGGTGGCATGCACCCCGTTCAGCGGATTATAGCTATCCATGACCGCTCCTACTCCTGCTTCCTGCACAGCTTTTCGGAACGCGGGAAAATAAATTTCCTGCAACGTGCGTTCATCCACATCCGAGCTGGCATGATGCCTGCTCCACTCCTGGTTATTGGCTGCAAAATGCTTCACCGTAGCCATGACTCCCTCTTCCTGCACTCCCAGAATATATTCTTTGGCTGTTTCGCCCGTCAGATAAGGGTCTTCACCAAAATACTCATAGTTTCGCCCGCATAGAGGAGAACGGTAGATATTGACTCCGGGCCCCAACAGAATACTTACCCCACGGGCCTTTGCATCCCGGGCCAAACCATGTCCCAGCTCTCTAGCCAACTTACGGTTCCATGTCGAAGCCGACAAGATACCACAAGGATACAGGGTACTTTGAGTATTGTTACGTATGCCTTGCGGACCATCGGCCATCCTGATTTCGGGTATGCCAAGCCGGGGCACAGCCCGGATATAAAAAGATTTGGGACCGGAAATGTAATCGATTTTTTCTTCCAGAGTCATTTGAGAAACCAACTCCCTGGCACGCTGCTCCGCCTGGGGAGTAATACACACTTGTGCTTTTGCCGTGATTGCACAACAAAGCAATAGCCCGCTTAAGGCTACTTTCTTTTTAATCTTCATTTTGTCTATTTTACTACGTGTTTGTTATATTGCCGGGCATGTCCCGACCTACTTTCTTTCTTCTCAACCAATAAAAAACCGTGTCCCTTCATCCACCAACGAAGAAACACGGCCGAAAGTTATTAAGAAAATTCTGAATCTACAAGAAAGTGGACAAAAACATGTCTGTCCTGCCATCAATAAGTAAGACGTATGCCGGCCTGCAACGTAAAGTTACACGGGTTCTCCTTGCGTATAGTCTGTATCGACGAACCGTCATCAAAGAAATAAGATACTCCCGGTTCCACATACAGGCCCACCCTATTGCTTATGTTATACTGGGCACCGACAGCACCCATGACAGAAAGCTGTACCGGTTTCACAGTCTCACTCTCAGTACCAATCTTGCCATACACACATTTTTCAATGGCACCCCCCGCCGAAACATACATCGTAAAGTTCTTTGTATCCACAAAGTTCCAGTTGGCCCGTACCGGAATGCCAATATAATGCAGCTTCTGGCTTATCTTTTCCGAGCTGCCCTCATACCTTACGTCAGAAGCAAGATAGGTATACGTCAGCCCGCTTTCCACAGAGAAACCCTTCGCCAAGTTTTTCCGCACCGAAACACCGAAACTGAGCGGTTGTTTATGGTTTATATCCGCAATTTTCTTTTCGCGTCTTTGCAGATAGGGCATACCATCCTTAAAAACCAGTTCCTGCCCGTCGGGAATAGTAACAATGCCATTGGCCGTAGAGGATAAATCTACGTTACCGCCATAAATAGGACTTCCAGGCATGTAGTCCGACATCACATTCGCTTCCCCTTCATTCGCCAATGAAAAACCTCCCGTATTTCCTACGGACAAGCCAACCGCCCATCCTTTAGTATCCCTACCAGAACTGTTTTTTTCCGGAAGATGCAGTTTGTCCCGGCCTGACGGACGATAGCGGTCTTCCCTTATTCTCTCCGGTTCCTCTGCCTGCATTGTAGTTTCATGGTCTGTATCTTCCACTACCGGTTCTTCCGCCTGCTGCCCAATACCGACAGCCTCATCTGTAGTTTCAACCGGCAACATTTCCTCCTGCTGTTCATCGCCAACCGATATTCTGATATGTTGTGCAACCAAAGGGCGACTTGCCTCCCTATTGGGTGCCGATGCATTTCCATGTGCCCGATAGGCAGGCTCTATGGAATTAGTCCGTATGGCAGGTACTGTCTGTTCCGGCAAGACGTCCGGAGCCACAGCCAAAGCAGGCACTGACGTATGCCGCATTTCATTCCCTACCGGACTCTGCAACAGCCACAGACTGACGGACGAAACCGCCACCAGCAACACAGCTGCCGCGGCCACCGCCCAGCGACGGAAAGGTATCATCCTATGCGGTCCGGTTATCGGAGCTCCGGAAACGGACAATTCCTTCTCCAACCGCTCCCATCCGGCAACCGGCAGCGGTTCGGAATAGTCTTCCAGCTTGTCCTTTATCTTTTTCAACCACAATTCATCTTCCATACGTTCCTTCATTTAATCATTTCTTTTCATCCACTCACGTACTTTTGCCGCTAAAGTCGCTTTAGCACGCGTCAACTGCGAGGCAGAGGATTTTTCATTAATTCCCAATAGTCGAGCAATCTCCTTATGGGATTTCTCTTCAAAGATATATAAGTTGAATACGGTACGATAGCCGGCAGGCAATTCACTGATAAACTGCATTAGTACCTTTTGAGGAATGACATCTATTGACGAACCTTCCGGTTCCTCATAAGCTTCGGGTGCATTCTCCAAGGCCGATGACTGATTCATCACATCATTTTTCCGCAAATACTGCAATACCGTATTCACCATTACGCGTTCCATCCATGCCCGCAGAGAGCCCTCTCCCCGCCAAGTGAACTTATCGAAAGAATCAAAAAGTTTCAGAAAACCGTCATGCATCAGGTCTTGGGCAGTCTCCCGGTCACCTGCATAACGGAGGCATACGCTGAGCATGCGTCCCGCATAGCGCTCATACAGTTCTTTGCGGGCAAGGTTGTCCCCTTGCCTACAGCGTTCTGCCAATTCCTGTTCTTCCATTCTCTCTTTTAACACGTGTTTACCCTATAAATGCAATCGGCGCAAAAATACTGCATCAGGCAGAGAAGAAAATCATACTTTTATTTCTTTAACAGTATACTACGCAGTATTTAGCTTTTCACCGCATTTTCTGAATGCAAAAATAAGTTTTAAACAGAAAAAGAGCTAAAACCTACCACTTATGAAGAAACTGAGAATGACATTGGCAGCATCCATGCTTTTATTCCTGACTGCCATTGTATTGCAATCATGCCTGGACGATTGGGATGACAAATATGACACTTTGTTCGCCGTAGGTACGGTAAAGGTCATCGAAGGAAAAGACTACTATTTCTCACTGGACGAAGGCAGTAAACTATATCCCAGTGACACAACCTATGTTCACAACTATGCCGTAATAGACGGCCAGAGGGCTTTCATCTACTTCCGCGAACTGGAAGAGAAACTTCCAGGGTACGAATACAATGCCCAAATAAAGCACATCGAAAATATTCTGACCAAAGACATCTACTCCATGCCTGCCGAAAAGGCGGACAGTATCGGAGACGACAACATCAACGCCACGGATTTATGGATTACGGGTGAGTATCTGAACATCAAGTATCAATTCTACCACAGTAACAACGAAGATAAGAAGCACATGCTGAACCTGGTCATCAACGAAGCATCCACCGGCGAGAACGACAAACCGGATTACGTCAATCTCGAATTCCGCCACAATGCCTACAATGACAGTCAGCTCACACTGGGCACCGGACTGGCCTCCTTCAAGCTGGACAATATAGCGGAACAGCTGAAAGAGAAAAAAGGACTGAACATCCGCGTCAAAAGTCTATATGACGGTGAACGGTTCATGACCATAGACATTAAAAAAGAAAACAACTAAATCTCCTGAAAACACATTTTTCAACATCTCAATGAGAAGTGGAGTAACATTTCAATATGTTGCTCCGCTTTGTTTTTCCATAACTTATCAGAATTCATTGTTCAAGCAAGTCAGCCTCAACGAAGCGTTGAACGCTTCGGCAGACAATCGCGTCCTGACCTGTACCTGCACGCTGCTCTTCGGCTGGACATCAAAATAATTGTCGCTATATACACTTTCATTGTCAGCAACGGACAAGCATACGGCACGGGCAAACTTGTCTGTTGATACCGTCACTTCATATCCGCCTTCAATGGAACGGACTTCGGTCTGCAAATCCACTTTCGGATAATTCATATTCTTCTGCTTGTCCAGACAGTAGTTGTTATGGTACACCCTGCCCGATTTGTCCGTATAGTCTACGCGGACATATACCGTTCCTCTATCTGCCCCCTCCAGCAGCTTGGCAAGCGGTGCGGAAAAACAGACACGGCTGTCATTACCGGAAATGCCGACAGATTTGTCCCAGTGATAAACCACAGTGCCGTCGAACCGGCAGACCTGGAGCTGCAGCCGGCCGGAAGTATTCTCCAAGCGGTCGGACACTGCATATACTTTCAAATCATCCCCCTCCACTACCGGAGAAATCAGGATGTCATCATAGACCTTGCGAGTATAATAGTGCTGCGCCTTCCAGCGTCCATAATAGTCACGGCTCGCCCAGGAAGCTACGGGCCAACAGTCGTTGTGCTGCCAGAAAAGCGTCCCCATATTATACGGCATCTGGCGGCGGTGCGACTCGATGGCCGTCTTGATGGCATCTCCCTGCAGCACATGGTTTATATAAAGGAATGCCCGGAAATCACGCGGTTTTTTATATTCATTCAACAGGTAAGTCTCAATCAGCCCGTTGGCATGGTCGCCACCACGCTGATGGGACATCATCACCTCGGAACGTATATCCCAGTCTTCGGGGTAAGGAGCATAGCGCTTGACGGAGTCGAACTCTGGAAAAGACTGAAAGCCGTACTCGCTGAAAAAGCGGGATTTCTCGCTGTCATAATCGGAAATGGGTGCTTTACCATGCCAGACACTCCAATAGTGACGGTCCCCGTCAGTAGTACCGGACATCTCTCCCTCGAATGCGAACGGAGAAGAAGGCCAATAGAAGGTTCCGGGTGCATACTCCCTGACCACCCCGGGTAAGGTGACATGATACTGCTGCCGGTACTGTGCCCAAATCTTGTCGGCATATTCCTTGTTCTGCCGTTCTATCTCGCACTTCCAGCCCCAGCCCAGCCAGGCATCCTGGCATTCATTGTTTCCACACCACAAAGCAATGCAGGCATGATTGCGCAAACGTTTCACATTGTCCACCGCCTCCTGATGGATATTATCGAGCAGGGCGCCTTCTGCCGGATACATGCTGCAGGCAAACATAAAGTCCTGCCAAATCATAATTCCATGCTCATCACACAAATCATAGAAGACATCGTTCTCATAGATACCTCCGCCCCAGACACGCAACATATTCATGTTTACACCGGCGGCATCGAGAATCGTCCTTTTATAATTCTCGGGAGTGACGCGCGGCAGGAAGTTATCCGAAGGGATGTAATTGGCTCCTTTGGCAAAAACCGGACGCCCGTTCAGCTCTATATAGAAAGTATGCCCGTCCTTATCCGGCTGATGCACCACCTTCAAAGAGCGTATGCCCACCCTTTCGGTTTTAGAGTCCAACAATTCCCCACCTGCAATGATATCCGTACGGAAACGATAAAGAAAAGGCTCCCCCAGTCCATTACTCCACCACAGCTTCGGCTTGTGAAGGACAAAATCAACGGTCACCCGATTGGTGCCTCGCTTCAAATCCGCTTGCCACTCGCCAAGCACTCTTCCAGTAACCTCATCCGTTATCGTGACCAACACTCCATTCATATCCTTATCGGCATCCAGCTCCACATGTCCGGCAATCACGGCCCTGCCTGCACCGACTTCCTTCTGCTCGATAAACACATCGTTGATTCTCAAATCGCTCCAAGCCCTGATATACACCGGACGCCAGATGCCGGAGGTAACCAGACGTGGGCCCCAATCCCAGCCATAATGATAACCCGCCTTACGGGCAAAAATGCTTATCTTCTTGTTGAACAAGCCCCCGTTTTCAGACTGGTCATTGGATGCCGGATACTGGTAGGGAAGTGCATCCCATTTGGGGACGTCTATCTTTATCGGCGAATGGAAGTACACCTTCAGTATATTATTCTCCTCCCTGATGTACTGCCTGATGGGGATAGACCAGCGGCGAAACATATTGTCCGCTTTCAGTATACATTCATCATTCAAATAAACGTCAGCGTAAGTATCCAGCCCCTCGAACACAAGCTCCATATTCTCTTTCCGCATCATGCCGGCAGCAAGAGTAAAGCAAGTTTCATAAACCCAGTCTTCCTTGTCAATCCATTGCAATCCCCGTTCGTTCAACCGGAAAAACGGGTCTTCAATAATCTTGTTCTGCAGTAAGTCCGTGTGGACTACTCCCGGAACTGTAGCCGGATACCAATTGGTCAGTCTCGCCTGCCGGAATTTCCAGCCTTCATGAAGGTTCTTTACCACTGTTTTTAGTTTCATACGAGTGTGTTTCATAGCTTTCTTTGACTACTCTAAATTATGGATAGACAAAAATACGACATTCAAAGGATACTTTATAATATCTTCTTAACGAAACATGATACAATCCCGTACACACCTACCGGGTCAGCGTCGCTGCACATCTGCTGCAGTGTGACTGCAAACGTGTTGCAGCGCTACTGCATATATGCTGCAGTGACACTGCATATGTGTTGCAGCGCCACTGCAAAGCTGAATGCAGTAGCACTGCAAAAAGCATGCACTTGCTTTGCAGTGGCAATGCATTATCCCATCGCCTTATTATGAAAGGAGATGTCATCCAGCTTTCATTATCTATAATTAATTTACAAAGGCGTAGTTTCCAAGTCTTTCAAAGTAAACGGAGGACAAGCAAAAAAGGTCTACAAATCATAGATTTGTAGACCTTTACCCGCTAGTTTTTCATCTTATTCAGAACTGTTGCGGAGAGAGGGGGATTCGAACCCCCGATACCCTTTAGGGGTATACACGCTTTCCAGGCGTGCCTCTTCAACCAC
>OHBA01000858.1_pt1 | contig 13688 bp, 7 predicted proteins | sample 1577281 | NCBI WGS metagenome assembly OHBA01 (sample SAMEA3879579, study PRJEB24766) | human gut metagenome | biome: human-associated habitat; feature: feces | place: USA | collected 1985/1987
CATTGCTAATATGATAATGTATTTTTTGAGTAATAACAATAAAATTTCCTTATGTGTAGCGCCATGTACTTTTCGTATAGCTATTTCCCGGTATCTTTGTTGTATGTCAAATAAGGACAATCCAAACAAAGCTATTGAGGATATTAGAATGGCCATAAAGGCGAAAAAGGAATAGGTAATAGTTATTTGCTTGTCTGACTTATAGAGATTCTCAACTTCCTGTTTTGCAAAAGTATAATTGAAGGCTCCATCAGCATTGTCGTTGTGTAGGTTTTCCAGGAAGGCAACGGCATCTTTTTGATGTCCTGGAGTAATTTTAGCTTGCAAAGGAATTTGTGAAAGATATGTTTCACCGTATATAAAAGCTATAGGAAGAACCGGTTGGGATAAATGTCCGCAATAAAAATCTTCGACGATACCTATAATCTGATAAGGGCTCAAATCCCTACGCGGCCATAAAGGTTGTTGGGGTTCCAGCCGGGCATTGATTGCGCTTTCGAGTCCAAAGAGTTGCATGGCTTTTTGATTGAGAATCAGTTTTGCTTCACCTTCATGGTCGATGTCGGCATCCCATAAACGTCCCTGGGATAAACGGAAGCCATGAAATCTTATTTCTTCTTCTGTTATGGGAATGCAATACAATTGTTTGAAATTGGCTTCTCCGAGCTTACGGAAAAGTACCGGAGATTCTGTGAAATATTCATAAGGGGATAAAGAGTAATTCCATGCCGTGAATAAAGGAGAGGCATTCATTGCAGTGGATATATTTTCTTTGGAGGCTTTGCGCAAGGAGGTCTGTTTCAGATATTCTGCTTCAGTGGTAGGCTGTTTGCGTTCATAGCGTTCAAAATGGACTTTAACGATAGAGTCTGTGTCATAGCCTAAATCTATATGAGTCATTTCATACAGTTGTTTGGCGAAGAACATGGAAACAACTATTAGAATGAATGCCACGATATACTGAATACTCAGATAGAGGTTTCTTACAACAGACGATTTTTCACCACTGCCTATTTTCCGTAATGAATGGATAGGCGTGTTGTATTTGAATTTAAAAAACGGATAGATTGAAGCTGTCAATGGCTGTAAAATCAGGATAGCTATGGTTATTCCTATGTCAAATATACCATTAGGTTGTTGAATGACATCAAAATATTTATTTAAGGGAAAGACGGAAATCTCGACAAGGAACCAGGCTATAAATAATGATACAAGTGTCAGACATAAATTCTCGATATATAGTTGGGAGAATAGCTGTGCTGAATTGTTTCCAAAAACCTTCTTTAGTCTGAATTCTTTGCTTCGTTTCAATAATACAACCGTATAAAGACTCATAAAATTGAAGATGCCTACAATTAAAATTAGTACAGCAACAAGTGCCAATAGATGTAGCTGTGGTAAATTCCCCCTTTGCAGCATGTCCTGCCAAACATCAATGGCTGGATGAAAATACACTTCACGCATGGGAAGCAGTTGATACCTGAATTCAACATCCGCAGCACGTGGAGATTGCCGGAACGCTGCATGCCGTGCATTTATCTTCGTAAAGGAAGCCCCTTTATGAATTAATGCCATTTTCATCGGGAAACGGAACTCCCAATCCTTCTGCAATGTTTCAGGAACAAGCAAGTCGAAATGAAGCGAGCGTTTCCCTCTGTCTTTGCCGATAACTCCGGTCACCGTAAGAGGGTCACCGGTAGAGTATTCAATGGTTTTGCCGATAGGATTTATGTTCCCGAATAGTTTCTCACTCAGCTCTTCTGTGATAAAGGCGGTTTGTGGAGACGCCGCCCATGATTCGGCTTTTCCATATTTCATGGGAAAATCAGTCACTATTAGAAACAAGCTGTCTGCTACAATCGTTTCTACATCAATATGTTTTTCTTCCTTTATGATATAGTCTTTATTGAACCATACGAAAGTGGACATCGCTTCTATGTCTGCATCTTCGAGGGGACCTCCGATAACTGCCGTTTTATTGTTGTCATCTTTGTATTCCTGCACCATGATGCCTATCCGGTCTTTGTTGGGACTATAACAATCTACATCATTTTCCTGCTTCACGTAGCGGAATATAATAATGACACAAGCCAAGCTCAGTGCCAGTCCGATAATATTGATTACCGTATATACTTTAAACCTACTTAATGTTCGGATATATAATAGTATGAGTTTCATATTCGTGTCTTTTATTCGTTTTTCATAATGCTTGCCGGATTGATGTTGGCAGCCTTGCTGATTTGCCTAATAATAGTCAACAAGGAGATGGCAGTTGTTATGGCTACTGCTACGGCAAACAAGTCGAATGTCAAAGGGGCTTTGTGGGCAAAATCCTGCAAATAGAGGGTAATGGCAATCCATGACAAGGGTATGGATAGCAAAGTGGCGACTCCCATGACCGAGAGATACTTTTTAATGAGTAAGGGGTAAATATCCTTTGCTTGCGCACCGTTCACTTTGCGTAAACCTATCTCACGGTAACGTTGCCGAATATCGAACAAGGATATTGACAATAATCCCAATGAAGAGATGAAAATGGCTATTCCGGCAAAGAGCGTATAAATGTTCACCACTTGACGGTCTTCACGATACATCTTTTGGAGTTCATCTTCTATCAGCGTATATTCAAAGTCGGTTCTTCCCGTAGATTCTTCGTATAAGCGGCGCAGGAAATCAATGACTTTGGCTTTATTCTCGTGCTTATACGAGGCTGTAACAGTATAAATTCCGCCTATGCTTGCATCGTGATAATAGATGACAACCGGTTGGATGGATTGTGAAAGGTGCCGAACATTGAAATCCTTTATGACCCCTACTATCTCGCAAGGTGGATTGTAGAAATCCGGTAAGCTGCTTGAGGCGTAGTGTGGTTCTTCAGGTTGCAGCTTGTCTTTGGTGATGTCTTTTATTCCATAGACTCTTTTAGCGGTTTCGTTGATAATTACCTTGAAACTGTTTTTGGTGAACGCTTCATCTATGGAGTCGTTCCATAGGCGCCCCTCTACAAGTTGAAAATCGTATATTGCCATGGAGTGGGTCGTTAAATGTGCAGATAATGCCGGATGGAAACCGTTTTCGGCTCTGTTGAGCGCAAAACTGTCAAAACGGAAGTCGGTGAACAGCAAGTCGTTTCCTCTGCTCCAATGCTCAAACAGAGTGCTTTCACTCATTCGTTTATTGACCAAAGCATTACTTATATATTGTCTTTTTCCTTCATCCAATCCCTCCTCTTTAGTTGTTTTATATAAGCCCAATTTATCGACATACATCCGGCAAGTTATCACATCGTGCGAGCGGAAACCGAGGTCGGCGCAGAGCATATACTCCAACTGCCGTACAAAGAATAGAGAAACGGTTATTATAAAGATGGTTACGACATATTGAAAACACAGTAATATCATGCGTGACCGTGTGGAAAAGCGTGAAGATGCCAGCTCGCGTATGGAGTTGACGGGTCTGCTACATGTGTATTTCAAGAACGGATAAACAGTAGTCAGCAATGGCAATCCTAAAAGTACGATGGCAGAGACCTTCCGGTCAAAGCCGGAGTCTGTTGTGGTAGGTATATAAAGTTCATGGAAAAAGAAAAACCTGGTTATTTCTATTAAAGCCCAGCAAAGGAGTAATGCCAGTCCCGTCAATAAGATGTTCTCGGCATATATTTGCAGGAAAATGTCTGTCCTGCCTGCACCGAACACTTTTTTCACCCCAAACTCTCTTGACCGCTTGGACATGATGACAGTGTAGATGTTGATGAAGTTCAGCAGCCCTATGATACCTACCAGGAAGGCTACTACCATCAATACCCGGACATAGCTTTGGTTGCCATATTGATAGTTCTTGTTTTCTTTTCCGTGGTCTTTATCGTAATATAAATCTTTCAAAGGCAAATACTGATAGCGTACTGTCTCATAAGTGCTCCATTTGCTGCGGGGGTGTTCTTTTGAATACTTTTTATTCAGCAGTGCAATGTCTGTATCCGGTGCCATCAGCATGGCGTATATAGGGTCGAAAAAAAGGAATTCGTCCAGTTCATCCGACATAAATATATCCGGCATCCATGATGTCTTGGTATCGGGGTCGTCCACCACTCCTATAATAGTGAATTTATTCCCTTTTGTGTTTTTGAAAGTAGCGCCTATGGCATTCTTCCCTCCCAGCTTCTTCTTCCAAAAAGAACGGGTGATGACAACATCCCTCGGGCGGACTATTCTTCCGCTTCCGGCAATCACCCTATATGGAAAGATTTTGAAGAAGGTGCTGTCTACGGAAAAAGCGTTCGCTGCAATTTCCTGTTCACCGAACAGAACGGGCATATCCGATATTTGATAAATCACCGTAAATTGTTCTACGGCAGGATCCTTTTCCAATCCCGACCGGTAGCCTCCCAAGAAGTTTTCACCACTGCTGGTAGAGGTTTTTATCAGGCAAATGCGTTTATATTCGGGAAAGCATTGGTTCACTGTATTTTCTTGGTGGATATATCGGGCTACGGTGAGTACGCAAGCCAAACTGCACGCCAGTCCCAATACATTGATAAGGGTGTATGCTTTGAATTTCAGCAATGCATTGATGGCTAAGATTATTTGTCTCATAGTGCGTAGTTTTATTTCATTATCAATTCTTCCGCCTCGCCAAAGGTATCATATCCCGTTGTAATTACCCAATCTCCGGGCTGCAAACCTTCCGTAATCTCGTATTGTTGCGGATTTTGGCGACCGATGCCAAGCGGCACGCGCACGGCTTTTGTCTTTGCGGCGTTCAGTTTGTAAATCCATTGTCCTCCGGTACTCTGGTAGAAGTTGCCGCGCGGAATGACGAGCGCCTCCTCCGGCTGGCCGAGTTCTATCTGTACCCGGAAGCTTTTGCCTACACGTACGTTGTCGGGCATGTCACCGGTGAAGACGAGGTCTACGTCGAACGTGCGGTCTTTGACTTCGGGAACCACTTTCGTGATGCGCAACGGGTATTTTCTTCCCTGATAATTGATGGTGGCAGGCAATCCGGTGATAATGCGGTCGATGTAGTATTCGCTCAGGGAAGTATGCACTTTATATTGGTCCAGCATCTTGATTTCCGCAATGCTTTCACCGGAAGCGACCTGCTGTCCCGGAGTCACCTTGACAAAACTGAGCTGGCCGGCGACGGGAGCTTTCACCACCAGGTTGCCGAGCCGTTCGCAGGCGCGTTCATACTTCTTCCGTTCCCGTTCGCGGTCGTTCCTGATGAGGTCTTTGCGGATGACGGTGACGGCAGAGTCATGACGGAGGCTTTCCCTTTGAAGATGGGCATTTTTCACTTTATAGTTGTATTCGTCCTCGGAAACTTCGAGCTGCGCCTTGCTCTTGATGCCCATGCGGTACTCCTCCTTGTCAAGGGCAAAACTCTTGCGCAGGCGGTTGAGGTCATAATCGGTCTGCAGGGCTTGTTGTTGCAGGTTCAGGCTTTTCTGCTCCATTTCAATTTCTTTTTCGCGGTAGGTGATAAGCTGCTTTTCCCAGTCGTCGCGCTGGTCTTCGATACTGCGCAGCAGGTCGGGGTTTTCCATGACGAGGATGGTATCTCCTTGCCGGAGCAGGCTCCCCTCCTCTCCTATGATGCGTTCCACGCTTCCGGCTTCACGTGCATTGACCTTGATGGTAAGGATGGGCTGAATCACTCCCTCCACATCTACATATTCCATAAATTTGCCGTTCTTGACTTCGGCTATCTGTATGTTGTCCTGCTCGATACGCAGTTTGCTGGGACCCAGCGAAAGGGTGACTACATAAATCAGGAAGGCAAGGAAGGCAACGCCTCCCGCCAGATAGTAGCGGTAACGGATGTACCAGGGTTTCTTTTCAAGTTTTATATCCATAATGCAATATTTTATATACTCTTTTTTTACTTTTCAGATACCCCCTTCAGAAGTACTTCTGAATAAGGGTTCCGAGTTTTACTAAAACTTTACCGGAGATTTAGTAAATCGTCACCGGAGTTTTAGTAAATCTCCGGCCAGTTTTTACTAAAACTATTCCACGATTCTATTACTGTATAGATTCTTCATTAGTAACCCTTTCCAAGTCTTCTGCCAGTGGTCTCTCTTTTTCAAAGTCATATAGCGTGATGCTTCTCAGTGCATAGTACAAACTCCAATAGTTGTACAAAGCCGTTATATAGCTTCTCCGGGCCGTATCTTTTTCCGTGATGGATGCATTGAGGTCGAGTACCGAGGACTTGCCGAGCAGATAGAGTTTTCGGGCTACTTCGGCGCGTCGTTGGGCTGTATGGTCCGTGCGGGCGGCTATGTTTACCCGTTGCGCCTGCAGGTTGAATTGCTTTACGAGTTTCCGTACGTTCAAGTCGAAATCCGTCTTGTCTTGCTCTACCTGCGTGTAGACAAGGTCTCGGTTAGAACGGGCCACGCGTACTTGTCCCCTTCCGCGCCCCCAGTCCAGGATTGGGAGGGTAATGCCCAAGCTGACGTACTGCTGGTCCAGTGGATTCCGGTAGGCATCTTTCAGCTTGTCGGCAGTTTGTGTCAAGCCGAAGCGCAGGTAGATGTCTGCCTTCAGTCCGGCATTGGCCTTGGCGCGCGACACGGCACTCTCGCTTTCCACCTTGCGGCGTAGCATGTTCTGTATCTCCGGACTGTTTTCGTTGGCAAGCATCAGCGCGGCATCCAGGTCGATGTGCAGGTCGGGCACGCGGTTGTCTATTCTCACCTTTATAAGGAGGTCTTCTTGGATGCCGAGGTAGGAACGGAGTTTTCCACTTCGATGCGGGCATTCATGCAGTTGGTTTCTTCGGTCAGTTTGTTGAGTTCGAGCTGCAACATTTCGTTTTCGCTGATGGTGCCGATGTTATATCGTCCTTGCGCATATATATACAAGGTGTCGGCATTGGCGTAGTTGGCGTTGGCTATTTCGTAGTTGCTTTGTGCTTTGGCCAGGTTGAAGAACTTCTCTGTGGCATTGGCGGCAACAAGCTCAAGGGTTTCTACGTAGGTTTTCTTGGCTTCGCGATAACGGATAGGTTCGATGCGCCGGTCCCACTTCAGGCTGTTGTAGCCAAACAAGGACTGGCTGTATCCGATGTTGACGGGTGAAGTCTGCCAGGAATAGGTGTCACTGCTGAAAAGGTCGAGGCGCTGCGCAGCCGTTTCAATGAAAAAGGTTCCTCCGGTCCACGGCACGTTTTGTGTCAGGCTCAGTGTCAGGTCAGTGCTCAGCAGGTTCTGCTCTATGAACTTGACGTTGCCATCGCTTTGGGTCACTTTGTTGATAGCACGGTCCAGATAGGGATTGGAAGTAAGCTTGAGCGTCGGCAGGTAGTTGGCACAGTAGTATTTGTAGTTCCAATAAGCGGAACGGAAGCTATGGCGGGCATTTTGGGCGTCGGGCGACTGCTGGCGGGCCTGCTCGATGGTTTCTTCCAAAGTCAGCTCCAGCGTGTGCTCTTGAGCAACGGCACTCGACATCAGACTGAATGTAATAAGCAATAAAAATATATTCCGGTGCATAGTTGTTTTCTTTACTCTATAAAGTTCAAATTCTATGCCATAAGTATAAGTTGTTGTATTATAAGTGTTTGTTGTGGTTCGAAGCTTTCCAAACGTGTGCAGTTGCGCACAAAAATAGTGCGATAATGCACGCACAACACATGGATATTATACTTATCTTTGCCCGTACAAGAGATGTGGGATTGTGTAGGCCTTGCCTGCACGAAAAGAAAACAGATATGGAACAGTTTGGTAAAATATTGATTGTAGATGATAACGAGGATGTCCTTTTTGCGCTGAACCTTCTTCTCGAACCCTACGCCGAGAAGATAAAAGTGGCAGTGACTCCCGACCGCATCGAGCATTTTATGACCACTTTCCGTCCGGACATTATTCTGCTGGATATGAATTTCAGCCGTGATGCCATCAGTGGTCAGGAAGGTTTCGATAGCTTGAAGCAGATTCTGAGTATCGACCCGCAAGCAGTGGTCATCTTCATGACTGCCTACGCGGATACGGACAAGGCAGTGCGTGCCATCAAAGCGGGGGCTACGGATTTCATTCCCAAGCCGTGGGAGAAGGAAAAATTGTTGGCGACCCTTTCTTCGGGCATGAAGCTGCGTCGTTCGCGGACCGAGATAAATCTGCTGAAGGAGCAGGTGGAAGTTCTGAGCAATGCCACAGCGGGAGGCTCCGAAGAGATTATTATCGGTGATTCTCCCGTCATGCAGCAAGTTTTCTCTACTGTGGAGAAGTTGCGCGATACGGATGCCAACATTCTTATATTAGGTGAGAATGGAACCGGAAAGGATGTGATTGCCCGTATGCTTTACCGCAATTCTCCCCGCTATGGAAAGCCGTTTGTCACGATAGACCTCGGCAGTATTCCCGAACAGTTGTTCGAAAGCGAGTTGTTCGGCTACGAGAAAGGCGCCTTCACCGATGCACGGAAAGCGAAAGTTGGACGTATGGAAGTGGCAACCGGCGGTACGCTTTTTCTGGACGAGATAGGTAACCTTTCCCTGCCCATGCAGGCCAAATTGCTGACTGCCATCGAAAAGCGTTGTATCAGTCGTTTGGGAAGTACGCAGGCTACGCCCATTGATGTGCGGCTCATCTGCGCCACCAATGCAGACATCCGTCGGCTGGTGGACGAAGGAGACTTCCGCCAAGACCTGCTGTATCGCATCAACACCATCGAGTTGCATATTCCACCTCTGCGGGAACGCGGAAACGACATCCTCCTGCTGGCAGAGTATTTCCTGCAACGGTATGCCCGCAAATATCAGAAAGAGATGCGCGAGCTGACCCGGGAGGCGAAAAACAAGTTGTTGAAATATGCCTGGCCGGGTAATGTACGTGAGTTGCAGCATACAGTGGAACGTGCTGTCATATTGGGAGACGGTTCTCTGCTTCGTCCGGAGAACTTTATGTTCCAAGCTTCTGTTTCCCGTCAGAAGAAGGAAGAAGAAGTCCTCAACTTGGAGCAATTGGAACGGCAGGCTGTGGAACGTGCCATGCGGCTCAGTGAAGGAAATGTGACCCGTGCCGCCGAATACTTGGGCATTACTCGCTTCGCCTTGTACCGGAAACTTGAAAAACTGGGCTTATGAAACGATATTCATTGATTGTGGCACTGCACATCATCGGCATAGCCTTCCTTTCGGTCGGCGTTTATCTGCTGGTGGATGCCGGACTGTGGTTCAGTGCACTGATGGCTTTTTTGATATTGCTGGCGATTGCCGTTCATCTGTACCGCCTGCAGATGATGCAGGTGCGCATGATGCGCCATCTGGCAGAGAGCCTGCGCTATGACGACATGATGCTGTCATTCCGTTCTCCCTACAAGAACCGGTCTATGGAGGATATGGTGGACGAGCTTTCCGAAGCGATGAGGAATTTCCGTACCCGCGTGCTGGAACGCAATGAGATGGAAGCGTGGCAAAAGCTGATACGTGTGCTGACGCACGAAATAATGAATGCCGTCACTCCCATAACCTCCCTGAGCGATACACTGCTGGGACTGACCGAAGCGCAAGTTTCCAAAGAAGAAATCAGAAACGGCCTGCAGACTATCAGCAGTACAGGCAAGGGCCTGCTCTCTTTTGTGGAATCATACCGGAAATTCACCCGTATTCCCACCCCCGAACCATCCTTGTTCTACGTAAAAAGCTTTATCGAGCGGATGGTCGAACTCGCCCGTCACCAGTACCCCGATGTCCGGGTCACCTTTCATATGGACATCGCGCCAAGCGACCTTATTCTATATGCCGATGAGAACCTGGTATCACAAGTAGTCATCAACTTACTGAAAAATGCCATACAAGCCATCGAATCGGATAAAAATACAGATAAAGAAGGACATATCAACATACGTGCCTACTGCAATGAAGCGGAAGCCATACTGATAGAAATTTCCAACAACGGACCTGCCATTCCCAATGACATTGCCGAACACATATTTATCCCCTTCTTTACGACCAAAGAGGGCGGATTGAGTATTTCCCGGCAAATAATGAGGCTTTCCGGCGGAAATTTATCCTTATTGCCTGGTAAAGAAACCACCTTTATTTTAAAATTCAATTGAACTATTTTAGATTTGTATTTGTTAAACACATTGCATATCTTTGTACTATTAGACATAAGAAACATCACATTTCAAACTATATAGCATAGAATTTATGATATTTACAGCAGGAAACATACTACTTATAGGTTCCATATTACTTTTCGTCAGCATCATTGTCGGCAAGACCGGCTACCGTTTCGGAGTACCTGCGTTATTGCTTTTCCTTGTCGTCGGTATGCTGTTCGGCAGTGACGGATTGGGATTGCAGTTCCACAACGCCAAGGAAGCACAGTTCATCGGCATGGTTGCACTCAGCATCATTCTGTTCTCCGGTGGCATGGACACCAAGTTTACGGAGATAAAGCCCATATTGACTCCCGGCATTGTTTTGTCAACTGCAGGAGTGCTGCTCACGGCCCTCTTTACCGGATTATTTATCTGGTGGCTGTCCGGAATGAGCTGGACGAATATCTATCTGCCTATCACCACGTCATTGCTACTGGCATCTACCATGTCCTCTACGGACTCGGCTTCGGTGTTCGCCATCCTGCGTTCGCAGAAGATGAATCTGAAACACAACCTCCGCCCCATGCTGGAGCTGGAAAGTGGAAGTAACGACCCGATGGCATACATGCTCACCATTGTCCTGATACAGTTTATCCAATCGGCAGGAATGGGAGTTCCCCAGATATTGGGCTCTTTTGCCATACAGTTCATTGTCGGTGCCGCAACCGGTTATTTCCTCGGAAAGCTGGCCATCCTTATGCTGAACCGGCTGAATATAGACAACCAGGCACTCTATCCTATCCTGTTGCTGTCCTTTGTATTCTTCACCTTCTCCATCACCGACCTGCTGAAAGGCAACGGTTACCTGGCCGTGTATATCGCCGGAATGATGGTAGGCAATAACAAAATCATGCACCGGAAAGAGATTTATACTTTTATGGACGGACTGACCTGGCTTTTCCAAATCATCATGTTCCTCTGCCTCGGTCTGCTTGTCAACCCCCATGAGATGCTGGAAGTTGCAGTCGTGGCATTGCTCATCGGCGTATTCATGATTGTCGTGGGACGTCCTCTCAGCGTTTTTCTCTGCCTGCTGCCTTTTGGCAAGAGAATCACCCTCAAGTCACGGCTATTCGTATCGTGGGTAGGATTACGTGGCGCAGTACCCATTATCTTTGCCACCTATCCCGTGGTGGCTAATGTGCCCGGCGCCCATGTCATCTTCAACATCGTATTTTTCATAACCATCGTCTCACTGGTCATCCAGGGTACCACAGTCTCCTGGGTAGCCCGGCTGCTTGGCCTCTCCACCCCGCTGGAAAAGACCGGAAATGATTTCGGAGTTGAACTGCCCGAAGAGATTGACTCCAACTTGCACGACATGACCATTACACAAGAAATGCTGGAGCAGGCAGACACCCTGAAAGACATGAACCTGCCCAAAGGCACACTGGTGATGATTGTAAAACGTGGCGATGAGTACCTCATTCCGAACGGAACATTAAAACTTCATGCCGGTGACAAGCTGCTTCTTATTTCGGAAAATAGCAAGGAATAAGAATTACAGATAAGTTTCTATCCGTTCCAGGGTAAGAAAAAAGTGGAAACTATTTGCTTTGCATCACTATAAGACCTATCTTTGCGCAGTTTTAACTAAAGTGTGCAACAGCTGAATGGAACAAGAACAAGGGTTCATCGATTATATAGAACAAAGCATTATTAAAAACTGGGATCGCAACGCCCTGACAGACTACAAAGGAATTACACTGCAATACAAAGATGTAGCACGGAAAATAGCCAAATTCCATATCGTATTGGAAAGCGCCGGCATCAGGCCCGGTGACAAGATTGCCGTTTGCGGACGTAACAGTGCACATTGGGCAGTCGCTTTTCTGGCGACGGTTACCTATGGAGCTGTCATTGTTCCCATTCTGCATGAGTTCAAGGCCGACAATATCCACAACATCGTCAACCATTCCGAAGCCAAGCTGCTGTTTGTCGGCGACCGGGCATGGGAAAACCTCAATGAAGAGGCAATGCCCCTGCTGATGGGTATCGTACTGCTGACGGACTTCACTCCGGTAGTTTGCCGCAACGAGCAGCTGATGGAGGCTTTCGAACATCGCAACGTCCTCTATGGCACACGTTTCCCCAAGAATTTCCGCCCCGAGCATATCAGCTACCGCAAGGAGGAATCACCCGAAGAACTGGCTGTCATCAACTATACTTCGGGCACCACGGGATATTCCAAAGGGGTCATGCTCCCCTATCGCAGCCTTTGGTCCAATGTTGCATATTGCCATGAGATGCTCCCCGTACGTCCGGGCGACCATATTGTATCCATGCTGCCTCTGGGACATGTATTTGGTATGGTGTACGATTTTCTATACGGTTTTTCCGCAGGCGCCCATCTGTATTTCCTTACCCGTATGCCGTCTCCCAAGATTATTGCACAGTCATTCTCCGAAATCAGGCCACGGATCATTTCGTGTGTACCGCTTATCGTAGAAAAGATTATCAAGAAGGATATCCTGCCCCGGATAGACAATAAAATAGGCAAGCTGCTATTGCGGATGCCCATTGTCAACGATAAAATCAAGGCTGACATGCGCAAAAAGGCAATGGAAGTATTCGGCAGTAATTTCGATGAAATAATCATCGGAGGAGCACCGTTCAATGCCGAAGTGGAACGCTTCCTGAAGCAGATAGGCTTCCCCTATACCATTGCATACGGAATGACGGAATGCGGCCCCATCATTTGTTCCAGCCGCTGGGAAACATTGAAACTGGCCTCTTGTGGCAAGGCAACCACCCGCATGGAAGTAAAGATAGACTCTCCCGACCCTCAGAACGTGGCAGGAGAAATAATCTGTAAAGGTGCCAATCTGATGCTGGGCTATTACAAAAATGCCGAAGCGACTTCCCAAATCATCGATGTAAACGGCTGGCTGCACACCGGTGACCTTGCAACGATGGATACCGAAGGATATGTCACTGTCCGCGGACGCAGTAAGAACATGTTGCTCACAGCCAGTGGCCAGAACATCTACCCCGAGGAGATTGAAAGCAAACTGAACAACATGCCCTATGTGTCCGAATCACTTATCGTATTGCAGAACGATAAGCTCGTGGCTCTTATCTATCCGGATTTTGACGATGCATTCGCCCATGGTATGGAACAATCGGACATCGAAAAGGTTATGGAGGACAATCGGAATGAATTGAATCTGCAATTACCGGCCTACTGCCAGATAACAAAAGTCAAGATACACTTCGAGGAGTTCGAGAAAACGGCAAAGAAGAGCATTAAAAGATTTATGTATCAAGAAGTAAAAGGGTAAGGGGAATGTGTCAAAACCTTCTTTAACGCTTTATTTTAGGCGCGGATGACGCAGATTTCACGGATTTAGTTTATTGAATCCGCATTATTCCGCGTAATCCGCGCCTAATATTATAACATTATAAAAGTCTTCATGTGCTTTTGACACATTCGCATCCTTTTTGTTAACAAAAATAGAAGCAAAGGAATAAACGGCTAATAAGTGTTATAAAACATACTTTTTTAGTTGGATAATTTGCAGATTTATCAAAAGTACGTATCTTTGCAATGTGTTTTTCATAGTATTAGATTTA
>OHBA01000859.1_pt1 | contig 13687 bp, 8 predicted proteins | sample 1577281 | NCBI WGS metagenome assembly OHBA01 (sample SAMEA3879579, study PRJEB24766) | human gut metagenome | biome: human-associated habitat; feature: feces | place: USA | collected 1985/1987
TAATTTTACGCTCGTCGGGACAGGTGGTCCCGCCCCTTGGCGCTGGCCGTTCCCCGACCGACGAGTTTTTTAGAGAAAAAATAATGCGTGACACAGTTTATTTTATAGTGCCTTATCTAAAAAGTAGCTCACCATAAACAGTCTTCATTTATGGCGGACTACTCGATTATAAATTCTGTTGTATCGAAAAGATTCTATACAATTTACACTACCTATCACACAAAGGTCTATCAAACACAGATTTCACAAGTTCAAATTTTTCAGGATTATTCACCGGATGATAATTGCATCTTGCCTGCAAACAGGTCTAGAAGTGTGAAACAGCGGGGCATAAATGAATGTGGCTGAAGCAATAGCTTTTATTTTGTATTGAAGTTCAACGGTGGACAAGTATCTACTTCAATCTTTATCTTTATTGACTTCTCTGTTTGGGAGCCTTTAGTTATTTAATATGCCATCTAAAACGCATAAAAGTGGATGTATCATAATGGTTTGTCATGGCGACTCGAAGTTTTACAGTCATAGCATCAACTTTATCCGCACATTCATCTTCCATATCGAACAGTTGGCGTTGTTTCTGACGTAATTGCTTTGCTATTTTAGCTTCGTTCTCCTGAAGTTCAAATTTCAATTTTGCATTTCTTTCTTTACGAATTTGTCTTTTCAAGGCTTCATCTTCCTTGCGAAGAGCAATAACTTCATTCTCTAGTGAGTAAACTTGATCTTCTGCCCAAGCTTGGTACTTATCAATCTCAAAACTAACGTATTCTTCAGATCTGCTATAAACATCATGTTTCAAGTCATACAATTGTTGCTCATATGATTCGGTCAGCTACTCTTCAACATTGTCTCCAAACCATTTCGATTCATTAATAGCGTTTGCTTCAAACAATTTTTTAAGAAAATCTGGTGAAAGATTCTCTCCATCATCAGTTTTGCTACAGAAAAGAAGATGCTCATGTGAATCTAATTCATTGTAAGCCTTTACTTTATATACGACAGCTACACCTGATTTTCCCTTATAATTTTCCAGCAAAACTTGTCTAGAGGATAAATTGTCTACTTCAAATTCAATACTAGCATCAGGAACAGGGGGCTCTAATGCTCTGCTTATAATATATTCGCCAAGAGGATGCGTTACTCTTAACTGATGAAAATCTCCATGATCTTTGTTTAATATGTAAGTACCGGAAGGTATATTGCTTTTTAGTGATACTGGTAAAACAAAAGTAAGATTTTCATCATCAATGTCAGTAATTGAATCTTTCAAAACACTCTTGGCTAGTCGCCAAAAATGACGATTATAAGAATTTACTCTATCACGATCTTCGCTTTGTCGAATCTTCAGCTTATCAACAACCTCTTCATCAAAATTTTCAAGTAAAGACTTTTTGGTATCTTTAATTCGTTGCTGTATAATCTCTTCCAATTCAGACTGAAGTTGATTAAATGCAGCCTCAATTTCTCTTTCTGTACGACAAGTTTGGTAAATATGATTAAGCTTCTTCTCAAAATCAACTCCAGACTCCAATGAGCCTAAGACTTCGTCACTACTACCAAATACGCCTTCAAAAAGATTAAACTTCTCATTCAGCAATTCATAGACTCTACAGTCTGCGTAATTCAACTGATTTACAAAATTCACTACAACCACATCGAATTTTTGTCCATATCTGTGGCAACGTCCTATTCGCTGTTCTATTCTTTGAGGATTCCACGGCATGTCATAGTTGACAAGAAGTGAGCAGAATTGCAGGTTGATACCTTCAGCACCTGATTCTGTTGCAATCATGATTTCGGCATCTGTCCTAAAATGGTCAACCAATGCTTGTTTTCTATCTATAATTGTTCTTCCTGATATACGTTTAGAACCTGCATATAGAGATAGCCATTTTCGATAGATAGATTTAGAATCATCATCATTGTTTGAACCATTAAAGCAAACGACTTTTTCTTGGTATCCGTTATTCTGAAGAAAAGATTTTAAATACTCTTGAGTTCTACGACTTTCAGTAAAAATTAAAGCCTTTTTGGGTGCTCCAAGCATCTCATTTTTATGGAATGTCTTTTCTAGAGCAACGAGTAATTGCTTTGCCTTAGTCTCATTTACAATAGACTTTGCCTGTTCCTGATACATACGTAATTCAGCTATCTCCAAATCAATCGCATCAGAAATTGCAGGATTCAGTCCTTCGTTGATTTCGTCTTTCTCTTCATCGAGTGTTACTTCGTAGTCGTTTTCTACCGTTGACATGGCCGATAACAATTCACCAGTAACTTTGTAATGTTCTAGTCTTTCGACAAAACGCTGTAAAGTAAAACTTAACGCATATGCAGAAGAAGACATTATCTTTCTGACAATTAATGACAACATAGACCTTACCTTCTCAGGAATGCCATATGTTCCTGGCCTTTGAAGGTATTCGCTTATATTTTCATACAATTGTACTTCTTCAGGAGAAGCTTCATATTCTTGTACAAATGCAGTTCTCTTAGTGTAGTTGACATATTCTTTGACCTGTTGACGCAGTGTTCTATGTACAATATGAGACAGTCTACCTTTGAGTTCTCCAAACTTAGCAGAGTCTCTGGTAGTAATCATATTGTATTGCTCATTAAACGAATCAACTGTAGAAAAGAAATGTGGATCTATAATGCTTATTAAGCCATATAGTTCCTTTAGGTTGTTCTGTAATGGCGTTGCAGTTAACAAAATCTTTTTATAATGCTTAAAGGTATTCATCATTGTGTTACCAATGATATTACCTTTTTTGTAGACATTACGCATTTTGTGAGCTTCGTCAAATACGACCAAATCCCAATCAACCAACTGAAGTTCTTCTGAATGCTTTATTGCGAAATTATATGAGCAGATTATGATATGTCTACCATCTTCAAAGAGATTAGTGTCCAACTCCTTAATTTCCTTATAGCTTTCATTTTCGAGAATCACTGATGGTAAGTAAAATTTCTCCATCAATTCCAAATTCCACTGGTTTCTCAGAGATGCAGGAACAACAATAATAATTCGCCTCTTATGTTCTGCCCATAGTTCTGAAAGAATAATGCCAGCTTCAATAGTTTTACCCAAACCAACCTCGTCCGCTAAAATAGCACCTTTACTTAGTGGAGATTTGAATGCAAACAAAGCTGCTTCAACTTGGTGAGGATTCATATCAACTTTAGCTTCAGACAATACGCCAGTAAATCGACTATCGTCACTGGTCGATTTCTTATGCGATAAATCCCATGCATAATAAAGTTGTTGAGCAGGAGTTATACTATTTTTCATCTTACTTCTTTTCTATCTTAATAGAATATTCTGGTGACAATGCATCGAATTGTTCAATCTTTGCACCTCTCCAATACTTCTTGGCAATTTTCAAACAATCCTCTTTGAGTCTTTCGTCAATCATAGGATTTGCTTCTTTACCATAAATATCTCTTATTCTTTCATACGATTTCTGCAAATCCAAGTCGTTTAATGATATTCGAACTATATGGTATTTCTCATTGGGATGCTTTTGCATAAAAGTATTTTGAGATTTATGTAAATAGAATGGAGCAGTACCATCTTTAAGACTATACAATGTTGTTTTAACATCGACATAAATCCTGTCTGTAATATTATGGAAGTCATAATCTCCAATACCTTCTATTGCAGCATACTTATAATCCTTACCTTGGGCCAATAGATATTGCTCATAAATAAGTTCACCAATATATCCAATTGTTTGACGAACTTGCGACTCTTGAGTTTCATCATCAACCTCTTGCATTTCATGAAGAATCTCTAATATCATGTCTTTCTTATCAGCAAGTTCCATCAATTCATCTACATCAAATGATTCAGCCAACTCTTTAATATTGTCAAGTTTATCTTCATCGACCTTTAAGTTCGCATCATTATCACTTGTATTACTAATTGATTTTTCTGAAGTTTGAACTATCGTAGCGATATCTGTTCCTTTTTCTTCTGCAATTTGCTCAAGTTTTTCCAATTGGTCTACATATAGTCCTTGCAATACAATAAAAGGTTGCTGGAAGAACTCCATATCGGCAATATGTTTCTCTATCATCTTTATTGCAGAGATTTTTTCTGCATTAGGATATTGAACAACTACCAAACCATTAGTGTCATAACCAAATTCCTTGTTATCTATTGCTTTTGAGAAAACCTGTTCCCTATTTTTGAGCATTGTAAAGTTTATACCAATAGGTTTCTTTGATGTTTTAATCAAGATACCTCTAGATTCGGGCATATTCTTCCAAATCTGATATGGTTCTGTTGCAATTTCATTATAATCTCCTTCATGAGCCTTAACAGAAACCTCTAGTTTAGGAGATTTATGTAGTTTATGTTTAGAAAGTAATTCTAATCCTTCATAAGCAAACACGACTTCATTTACAAAGAAATTCTGCACCTTCTTGTCATTCATCAACATATCCAAGAATATTGGCGTCCAAGAATAAATAGATAAGAAACATGATTCTTTATCATATTCTTCAAGAGTAAATGTAGGGCAAATAGAGTCAAGTGACTTATCACGACATTCGACATTACCAGTATACCTTAAGAATACCATGTTAACAATGCCTTCTGGTAGTCTATCGATTATACGTTTTATATTCTTGTAGGCATTATCTCCATAAACGTATATAAGTTCAGCATTCAACAACCAGTTTATTGTTGATTCAGTTTTATCTGGGTCTTCAAAATCAGGAATAGCTATAGCTTCTTCGTTATCACGAATGAGTCTTCTTACAGAAATGTATGATTCACTGTCGGTTCTGATATTCTCAAACAAATTGATAGCATCAACATTCTGTTCCAACCATTTCTGCATTTCGTTGGGAAGCTTTTCTTCGTCATTAAGTAAAGATTGCTCTGCAAATACTTGGGTCTCTGAATCAAAATCAGAAATCTTGAAATACTCATCAAACCCTCTATACTGGTTAGTCTTAATCATTGTCAAAGCCTCGCTAAGACTCTCTTCTTTACCTATTTCAAGATTGTAATAATCAGGCCCATCATTAAGTGAATAGTCAAGACAGAAGCGGAGTTGCTCTATTGTGAGATGTTTATCTTTTATCTCGTCATAGATTTCTTTGCAAGAAACGTTCTCCTTCTTGTCTCCATAAAATTGTTCCTTAAACCACTCTGCATCATTATCTGAAGGAAGACAATCCAGGAATGAATCGATATGTTCATTCTCTTCTTGATAATCACCATTTAAGGCATACAGACTATACTCATGATCATAAGCAATGAAAACACTATCCTTTATTGTCTCTGGAAGTCCTTCATTATTATGTCTGATACAATTAAATATGGTTTTTCTAAATTCATTCTCTTCAGTATCACGTGACACGGCAAATTTAATAATCTGCCAACGAATATCAGAATCTGTAATCTTATGGTCGATAGATATTATAGACAACGAATTGATATAATGTTCCACAACAGCAGAGCTACAATTTCTGATAAGGGGGAATATTAGATTCTTATCTGAAATCTTATCTACAACAGAATTTGCAAAGTCGTCCCGAGTGATATTGAAAGCATTTGTATCTGATGAAATAAGAGTTTGTACCTTTTGAGGTATATAGTAAAATCCAATCTCTAACAAAGCACTTCTCAAATCCGTGTCAAGGTCATTAGTATAGTTTTTCCCACCATTAAGGGCCTGAACTTTAAAGCTATTATCATTACCTATAACCCTGTGTTTAAGCAAGAATCCATCAGATGATATCTTCGACAAAATAGCCAATGTATCAAAGTCTATAAACTGATTAGGGTCAATCAAGTCGTAGACATATAAGGTATTTATCATGAATGGTGCAGAACTCAACACCTTTTCGTACTTATATGGCACAAAATTATAATCAAAATATGAAGCTTGAAGTTTTTCATATTCTGCTTCAGATAACTTATCGAAGTTTTCTACATTCTGACATGATTCATCTGTAGGTTTACCATCTTTGTCAAGATATAATCTAAGTAATGAACCTGCAACAGATGTTCCACCTGCCTTGTAAGCATTCTGTATATCTCTTAGATATGCATCTGTGTTGTCGCCCCAGCCATCTTCTTGCTTTATATCATCGAAATGATTTACGATCCAATTCCACAGTGCTGTATTGTCGCCTTGTTTGTCAATAAGCCAATCTCGATGTTTAATACATTCAGGTATGCTACCTTTGATGCGGAAATTGTCAAACAAAATAGTCCCGTCCAAACGCTCTTCAAACAGTTCAGAGAATGGCAAATAATCACCACGCCAGTTCTGAAGAACAGTGATTCCATTTATAATTTCATCTTCGTAATCAGATTCATTTTCAGCAATCATACAGAGCGTTTGACATACAGCATCTCTGCCCATAGAAGTTTCTCTCAATTCTGCAAGATTTGCTTTTATCTTACCGAAAAGATTTGAATAATCATCTTCATCATATTCCTCACACATAGGTTCTACTATATACTCTTGACCTACAAATATTGGTTGTGTCGTCTGAGCCATATAGTAAACATTAATATCGGACTTCAATTCCCCCCATGAATATAAATTATTCTCATTTGAACGGAATAATTGTATTGTTTCAATATCTGAGATACAATCAAGACAATTGGTATGGAATAGTCTATAATCCTCCTTAGACATACACTTTATCCATGCGGACAATTTTTCCATGTCTGCCATTTGAAGCATCTCAGCAAAACGTAAAACACGAACCTTTTTATCAAAGTGGAAAGAATATTTTTTTCTGCTTTCATTGTCAATCCAATGTAAATCAGTTATACCAATATCTTTCAATAAAACATTCGTTTCCTTTTCTTCCTCACATACTTGTTCAAAAGGTACGTAAGTACCCTCAGATGTATAAGCATATTCCTTCAAGAATGGACGAATAACATCATAGAATGCTTTACGGAGCTTCTGTTCATCTTCAGAGTTATCTTCTGGCCGTGATGATATCAAGGACTGATAGATATAATCAAACTTTTCTCTATTTGTAACCAAAAGTGACTTCAATTCATCAACCAAATGTGTATATGCAAGACGCAATTGATCACAAGTTTTTTCTGTATCGCTTATACGCTGACGGCTATCATCTACCTCTAAAATCTGGCTGTCCAAAATAAAACCAAATCGATATTTTGTTTGTAGAATAGGCAATCCCTTAAAGAAATTAACCACATTTTTTTCAGCGAATATTGGATTGAAAGCAAAGTGATAATGGAATTTATTCCCTTCTTCTACAAAATCAACAAATAACGAACTAACAGGATGCTGCTCTGCTTCCTTACCCATCACATATATATGTTTAAGTGATTTGCCTACATTACGCTCTTGATCAGCTGTAATAGAAGCAAAAACGCCTAAACGTGCACGAACATTCTCAAGGTTGTTTTCTTCAATGATCGCATCATACTTACCCTTTCCTAAAGGTATAATTAAAGCCGTTCCCCTAGTCAAGAACGATTTATTTCTTGGTGGATCAACTAATTCATTGAATGCCTTAATTGCTCTTTGCGCTTCTTCATTGCTAAATCTTTCTAAATCTTGACCTGGTGCTATTGGATAATAGCTCATAAGAATTTTCGCAAACAGTATATGGTTCTCTACGTCGTCTGCTTGAGCAGGAATCCACTCATCATCGTTAATAAGCCAAGCATCCAACTGGGACATATTTTGCCAACTAACAAGATATGGTCCTTTTTTGTTATTAATGATGGCATCTTTAAGAAGTTCTTCTGTATTGACGTTATGATTTATATCTGCCAAAAGTGTATAAAGCAACTTGGAACCTTGACCATATTTACCTAGTTTGTCATCATCGTTTAACTTCAAGGATTTACCTTTTGCCAAAAAATTATATAACTGACCATCTCTAGGCTCTTCGCCTTCAGGAAGATCAAAAATATTGAGATCTGTAAAAAACGGTTCTCCGTTATTTAGTACTATCAAGAACTCTTCATTAGCATAGAAGAATAAAGAATCTGCACTTGCATCATACGCATTCTGCACAAATTCATAGAACAACTGTTCTTTTGCATTATTTGCAAAACTGGCTGCACCTGCTATGAGAGCATCGACTTTTTGTCCCTGCCCACTCATCATATTCAAAAAGTATTCTTTATTCGAACCTACTAGTTCAAGGGTTTCATTACCTTTTGAAATTGTTTTTATATATTGTCTGAGGTCTCTTACTTTCATAATTCCTCTACTGTATTTGATGTAAGGGATGATTTGAATGATAAATGTTTTGTTGAGTTCTTCTTGGCCTGGAGTATTGGGATATCTACCTTGACCACCAAAACCCGAACCAGAAATAAACACTTCTCCATTCATTTCTTGAATGGATTTAATTATCCCATTTTGATTCCAAAGATTATATAAGCTTAATGCACGTTCATAGCTACGAATTTCCATTGTGTGCCATACAGCTCTATCTGCTGCTTCATTTGCTTCCTTGGAACCTTTGTTCAAATGTCTGGCTGCTCGTCCTTCTATTATGATTTTGAAAGAGATGTTTACAGACTCTTTAAATTTGGACAAAATTTTGTTAACCAACTCTTTTCCCGCTTCTATAAAAATTTCTTCTTTATCAGCCGGGATATTTGCCAAATTAGGTTCAAACATTATATCTGATTTACACTCAAATCTTTGATATTGCTCATTATAATGGAAATACTCACTTACCAATGACTTTTGTGCTTCGTTGAACTCTCGAATCATTCTTGATTGTTCAATGGTGACTTTTATACTACCACCATCACCACCAATAGCTCCTGTTACCTTAATGTAGCCATACCATGCAACAAGACTGGTTATGATAAATACAACCAGAAAACCTGACATTAAATCTGTATAATTCTGCCAGAAATTATGCTCGTCACCTTCGTTTTTAAAATTCAACCTACTCATTTGTTGGTAATTCTGTTAAGTTGACTTTCAAGTTTCTGAAGAGTCTCAATTGTTGTGCTGATTTCATTGATGTGAGAAATCAGGTTCTCTATACGTTCTTGTCTTTCTTCCATTACAGCAATGACTTCATCCACCTTTTCATTTGTGTGGACAATATGCTTCATGCTATCATTAATGGTCGAAAGCATATTTTCTTGACTCTCATTCATCCTATGAACATTATTTACGGCATCAATATATGCTTGAGCTGCACTCTCATAGTTGCCCTTAATATTTCGAACATGATCACTGATGTATGCATAACTCTTTTCTAATGCTTCTACATTTATGACAATTGCTGAACTGAGGGCATTAACTTCATCAGTAACAGCCTTCTGTAAGTCCGTTACAAATGTAGAAAGAGAATTGCGTAATTCAGCACTTACTTCACGATTCATAGATGTACTGCTTTGAAGCATTTTTTGATTTACTTCAGCATAAGCGTCCTTCAAATCAACCATCTGTTGCAAGCTGTTTGTACTTTGTTCCTGAATCTTTTTATATTCAGCATTAAATTGTGCATTCATCTTTTCAGCGAAATCTGAGTTCTGACTAGCCAATTTCTCTGACAAAGCATTATAGTTTCAACGATAGAAGTCAATCTTTCATCCTGGCTAGAACGTAAATTAGCCAATGCAGAAGTCATTTGAGTACAGAGTGATGTGATTTGTTCTGTTACATTGTTAGATACAGACTGTAACTCTGTATTGGTCCCTGCAATCATTTGCTGGACATTAGTCTTTTGTTCTTCAAGCAGGCCTGTAGAGAGTGAAGACATTTTATCTGTCAAGGTCTCAAGAGCATCTGCACATTTTTTGAACTGATCTTCACCAAAGTCCTTAATATTCTGTTCAATCTGACCATGCATCTTAGTAAAGATATCATCCATTCTCTTTACAAAGTCATTGATAAATTGCTCAAGAATCTTACTTTGCTGGCTAATAGTAGTATTGAGTCGTTCATTATATACTTCATTTTTGGCACTTTGTTCTACAAGTTGCTGTGAAATCCTTGATAAAGATTCATTTGTTGTAGTTGACAACAGGGTAAGGTTATACAAACACTCTTCAGGTGTTTGTAGGTTAATTTTCTTTTCCAATTTCCGGTCTTCATATGAATACCATATCTTACATCCTGCTGTTGCGATAAACGCAGAAATAAGACCTGCTATAGAAGATGTAAAGGCAGGTACTAAATTTCGAATTATGGTATCTATTTCAAGTGTATCCTGGTTGATGTCGCCTAATGAATTACAGATAGCCACGAATGTTCCCAAAAGACCTAAAGATGTAAACAGTCCTGATAAGCTATTCAGCAACTGTCTAGATCTATTCTTTAGTATATAAATCCAAAAATTACAGCTATTAAAATGCTCACAATAAACACCCCTTTACCTGTTAGTAAAACAGCGAGAGGTTCAGTTAACCATTTGAATTCAATTTCAGTCATGACTTCTATTTATTGTTTCAACTTGTTATTCTTTACTAATTATTATACTGCAAAAGTAATCTATTTTAAGGAGAACAACTCCAAATCAATTTGCATAAAAAGCAGATTCTTTGATAAATTTTCGATGATTATTTTAGTTTCATCTATTTTTGCATTAATAGAACTTAGAAAACATGGATAATTGACTATCTCTAAAAATATTTCATCAGATTTGAGAGCGATTAAGTAATCTGTTTTACACTCTAATATGCCAATGCATATTGTAAATTCTTGAGACATGTACACTATGAAAGACATAATCTTCAAAAAAGCGAAATCAAGTATTAGGAAAACGAATTTATAATAGTTCTTATTGTTTTTATAAATTCAGCAATAAATAACAACGATTTACTCCCGCCTTTATAACTTTATCCTTGTATCTATCTTTTTAGTATTTTTCTTTATTTCTATCATAAGATAGTATTTGCTTCTCAAAAAACGCTGCAAAACGTTCCTGCTCGCTTTTCGCAATTCTCAATTTCGTGGCTAATTTTCTCCATTCCTTAACTGCATTCAACACCTCGCCGATGATTTGCCCGGCAGTCTCTTTCGGAAGCATATATTCCTCACAAGAATTCAGCAGTTCATTCAAATCAGATTTATTGGTATATCTGTTGATCAGCAGACTCTGATATTCGTTTAAGGTAGGATTCATGTCATATGCCGGTGACAGAGTCCATCCCTTGACGGTCAGAAGGAAACCATGATTACGAAAATGGTCATCTGTGTTACCGATACAAATATTGAATGCCACCCTACGATACATCTCTTTCAGATTATCTTCCACATTGGTACAGTTTTGAATAATAAAATCAACAATATCCAAATAACCATTACCTGTATTAGCATTAGCTCCATCATTCAACCCCAAGAGTGTCATGGCTGAAGCAAAGTGTATACGTTTACCATCTTCTCGTCTGTCAAATCGTCTGGAAAGCAAAGTATGATATTTATCATTTGTGGAGATTATTCTTGTTCCCGCAGCATTGATCCCAGCGTTTTTTGCCAAAAGATGAGAAAAATGCTCCCAAAGACCTGCATCATAATCATCCTTACGGGACGGAAACTTTGCTATACAAAGATTTTTGTTTTCATCAATCACACTAGCTTTTGGACGTGCTCCACCAAGAGAAGAACCTGGCTGCACTAACTGTGCAATCCATCGCATTTCAGGAAGTTGGTCCTCTTCTTCGCTTTTTTCTATTTCAGAACTGGCTGCAATCAACTCACGAATGTCTGTTAATGGAGGAATATGCAAGCTTTCACTTGCATTAATATACTCCCCATCCATGGATTCTTTGAAGCGGAAACCTCCCATACGAGAAAAGTCCTCAATCCCGATAAGATAGTCAAATGAAGAAAGCCGACGCACCAGACGTTTTTCATCCTTTGCCAAAATCTGTTCCCGACGATTTATCAATGTACGCCCCCATCTGTCTGGAAGGGCATCAGAAAAACATCCGAAAATATCCTTGTCTGGAATCGTGTATTGCTGACCGGGATAGTTGTTCAAGTCATCACTAAGAAACAGACCTCCATAGTCCTTGAGCCATTCATCCTTATAGCAAAATCCATAGCTGTCAGAGCCACGAAGGGATTCGTAACTCAGCTCTCCAATTAGTCTTGGTTCTTTCAACCAATCAAAATTAGCAAATACATATAGTCTTTTCATACCTTATTCTTTTTTTGATGCCCTTTCCCTTTGTTTAAGACTTAAATCCTGTAATGCTTTTCCCATTGCATCTTCTTTTGCAAGCAGAAGAATATCATCATCTAGCTGAAGCGCATAAAGCACCCTAAGATAAATGCCTATTGCCACCGTTGGTACACCTTTCTCTATGCGTGAAACCGTCAGAGGTGAACAGGTGGCACGTTCGGCTACTTGGGCAATACTAAGATTCCTGCGTAGTCTGGCCAGCCTGATCTGCTCACCTACTATCAGCATCTTCTGCTCCAATTTTCTTGGCAACTTGGTACCCATTGTACTTTTTGTCATAGCTCAACATATCATATAATATGCAAATATAGCAGTTTTACTTTATTTTATGATGTGTTACAGAGATAAATTTTTTAATTTATTTCTGTTGAAATCTGCTTTGATCACATTATTGGGCGTTGGAGATATTAAATGCTATTATATTATTCATAAGGCTGATATTTTACAGATAACAAACAATATATTATTTATAGAAAGAAAGCAATAATTTGAACAGAAAAAGAAATAATACTTCCTTTTCTGTACAGAATATCACTACTTAGGTAATCTTGAAAAATAGCGACCTCTGTCACATAGGTCTGTTGTTTGTAACAATCACCGAAACACTGACCACACACAGCAATTGAACTATTTCAAAGCTCTTATTGCCGGCGAAAAGGCCATCAGCTCGACCGAAGTGATGCATCGCTATCAAATCTCTTCAACAACCTCAATATTCCGTTTAAAGGCAGTCCTTATCAAGAATGATATATTGGATAATAAAGCCGGTGAAATCTCGTTCCAAGACCCGATTTATGCCTATTGGTTGAAGACTGAGTACTTCGCAAAATAATCATAATGTGGCTCTCGGTTTCAGGGCCATTTTTGTACCTTTTCTCATCAAAAAACGGCATTTTTCACAAGTTTTTGTACCGCACATTTTGATATTCAAGAAATTACACTTACTTTTACTTCCCAAAATGGAGGTACAAGCCGAGAATGGTCTAAAAATCACTAACTTACACATTATCAGACACTTGCCAACTTGCTGGTTGTACCTTTTAGAGTGCTATACTATTGATAATCAACGATGTACACATACTGCATCGGGAAGTAACCTAACTATCATATAGTTACAATTATAAACAATCTAAAATACTGACTAAAAACGACTTAAATATGGCAAAATAATAGTTTTAGGAAAGGTATTTTCTTTTGTTATGCCTATTTTTCAATATTTTTGTCCCCCGTTTGTCCCCCAAGCCACATACGGGGGACAAATTTACGTCCCTCTATGTAATTTGGGAACTTTTCACTATAAAATCTATCTAAATCATAGATAATTATTGCTTTATACAGATACCCTCAATCTTTTAGTTTCTAAAATATCAAATACTATAACCACTGATAAACAAATACATACATATAAAAAAATACGGAATTGGAGTAAGCGTCTCCGCGATTCTATCTTGTCGCCCATTTTTCATTCTTATATTTTTGCCATGTATAAAAATGAATCATTATGGATTTAGCA
>OHBA01000865.1_pt1 | contig 13573 bp, 12 predicted proteins | sample 1577281 | NCBI WGS metagenome assembly OHBA01 (sample SAMEA3879579, study PRJEB24766) | human gut metagenome | biome: human-associated habitat; feature: feces | place: USA | collected 1985/1987
TTGTCAGGATGTCTCGCGCCTTTTGAAAGAAATCCTGGATTGCCATGAACAACCGGATGTCGCAAAGCCGATGATAAACAGTATGATGACAAGATTCTGGCAAGGGTCTTGGGAAAGGGAAGGATAGATGACAAAAGAGGAAATAAAAGAACTGTTTATGCAGGGAATTGACTGTTCACAGGTAGTGGCAGGTCGGTTTGCAGATGAATTGGAGATGGAGGAAAGCCTTCTCAGGAAGATGTCTGCCTGTTTTGGCGGTGGAATGCAGTGTGGTGAAACATGCGGAGCGGTGACCGGTGCGCTGATGGTAATCGGTCTCAAGTACGGACATAGTATGAATAACGATTTGAAACAAAAAGAAATCATGCGTGAAAAGACGTCTGAGTTCAAGCGTTTGTTTGCCGAAAAGTATGAATCCTGCATGTGCAGAGAGCTGCTGGGACACGACATTTCCAAAGCGGATGAGATGGAACAGGTATTGGAGCAAGGGCTGCTGTTCGATTTCTGTCCATGTGTTGTAAGGGACATAATAGAAATACTGGAGAAGATGATATAGATGCAACGGACAAAGGAGGAATAGAGATGGACACATATTATAATCCGGAAGATTTGGAAAAGTTTGCTTTCATCGGTGAGGAATCACCAAAACTGGCAGAAAAGTTTTTTAATTACTATCATTCAGTGTTTGAAGAGGGAACTCTTACCGCCAGGGAGAAATCATTGATAGCATTGGCAGTAGCTCATACTGTGCAGTGTCCTTATTGTATTGATGCATATGCCAATGACTGTTTAAATAAGGGGGTAAGCCCGGAACAGATGATGGAAGCAGTTCATGTAGCCGCAGCCATCCGGGGAGGCGCGTCATTGGTGCACGGTGTACAGATGAAGAATATTATAAAGAAATTGGAGCTATAAGAGATGAATGAGTCAATCGAACAATTGAATCAAATGGAATACATACCAGCGTTTGAAAGCCGGATTGAGGAACATTTACAGTATACAGAAGATAATCTGGACGTGCTCCAGATTAATGTGGGGAAGTTATGTAATCTTTCATGCAAGCATTGCCATGTGGAAGCAGGCCCAAACCGTAAGGAAATCATGGAGCGTGATGTGATGGAGGCTTGTCTGCGGGTCTGCGGGGAACAAAAAGTCAAGACGGTAGATATCACAGGCGGAGCGCCGGAAATGAATCCTCAATTTGAGTGGTTTGTGAAAGAAGTCTGCAAAACGTGCAGCCATGTCATTGTACGCAGTAATCTTGTAATACTGACAGAAGAAGGATATAAACATTTACCGAAGTTTTATGCAGATTATAAGATAGAGGTGGTCTGTTCTCTTCCCTATTACCAGGCCAAGGTGATGGACCGTGTAAGGGGGGACGGAAGTTTCGACAAGGCGATTAAGGTTATCCAGGAGTTAAATGCATTGGGATATGGCCGGGAAGAAGACCTCGTTTTGAACATGGTCTATAATCCAGCAGGAGCATTTTTTCCTCCGGCGCAGGGGGCTATGGAGAAAGAATACAAAGTAAAGCTTCTGGAGGACTATGGAATTGTATTTAATCATCTGTTTACAATAACTAATAATCCCACAGGGCGATTTTTTCACTTTCTACAGAATAGCTGCAATTTGAACAGCTACATGCAAAAGCTGTGCAGTTCTTTTAACCGGTCAACAGTGGAAGGGCTTATGTGCCGTTACCAGGTGTCGGTGGGGTATGACGGCAAACTTTACGATTGTGATTTCAACCAGGCATCCGAGCTGCCTGTTTCAACGGGTGAGACAATCTTTGATTTGGTTGGAAAGCCTTATATGGCTAGGAAAATATGTTTTGGTAATCATTGTTATGGCTGTACGGCTGGTCAGGGATCCAGTTGTGGAGGAGCAACGGAAGCATAAATATAGATTATAATGATAAGGGGGGTCACGTTCGTGTGGGCAGCCCTTATTTATATTTCCCAATAAATAGATTACTACAAAGAAAGGAGCTTCATGAGGTATTAGTCTTTGAACACGAAGGACTTACAAATTTACTATTTACTTTTGATGGTGTGTGCATAGATGTAGGAAGACTTGCTATATGGCGAATACGGACACGTACGCAGTTTGGCAGTACATGGCTGTCAGATTATGTCGAGAATCAATTGGGCGGTTTTTCGGATTCAGTACAAAGACCGGATTGTCCCCTTATCTGGGCTAATGGCAATATCTTTGATTTAATGGCTGTTGCGTCCCGGACACTTAAGGAACAGGGGCAGGATGGATTAGCTAAGCAAATGGTTGAACAGATTACAAATGGGGGCTGCAATAGTTATGAAGATGCATTAAACATTATAGGTGAATATGTAAACATCACATCAGTCAATAATCAGGCGGAAGAGGGTATGGGAATCAATGAACTTGAAATGTAAGTCTACTCAACTGAAGGTGGATTTACCCATGTAAGGGGACCGGCACAAATACATTCCATTGAAATCGGATACCACAAATGCCACGGCAACCAAAAAGCAAAGGACTGCCATAACATGAGCCGGATTCATGGAACACCAGCTGTTTTTGTTGATATAGAATGGAGATTACTGTATAAACAGGAGTTTGAGTTAATAAGATTCTGGATATAATGGGTCCGGGAATAGAAAAGCTCAGCATGACTTCCGTTTCGGGTTTGACGCCATGACCACAGAGGTAGCCTGTCTTTCCACCGTGTGGATAACGGACCGGTCTGTTAAACAATGGTTCAGCGTTCATGGACGCTCTCAGGATTACTGTGAATTAAGACATGACAAAGATGCGTCATATGATGGCCGTATTGAAATCGACCTGGGAGAGATTGAGAGTATGATTGCGCTTTCGTTCCATCCCAGCAATGTATTTACAATTCACAGTCTGTGCGGGAATGAATCTTTTCTGGAAGATGTCTTGGAGTCTGTAGAGAAGGATGCTGCTGTACGTAGCGGTGGTCTTACGCTTACGCTCAGGGACAAGATACAAATTCATCGGTTTATAGTGCAGCAGGCTGTAGTGGGTGGGTGTGCCTCTGAGAGTCTATACGGCAAGTCAGGCCGTACTCTCAGAAGCCGAAAAACAGGGCGTTCTGGGGGAGTTGATTCGCACCGGAATAACCATCCACTCCTGTATTTGTGGTCCCTGCTTTGGCAGTACGAATATAACATCTAATAACACTATTTCAGTACGCTATGTGAGCAGAAATCATTACAGTCGGGAAGTTTCCAGGCCGGACCAGGGACAGTTAAGCGCTTCCGCCCTGATGGATGCCCGAAGCATTGATGCCACGGTCCGCAGAGGAGGCAGGTTGACAGCGGTAGCGGAGGTATTGACGGCCGGGATGGAGGATGGCATAAGGAATGTGGACTATGGATTTGATGATTCATACTATCATACAGCAGTATCTGGAGCAACCAGCCTGCAGGCATATATTCCGGCAGAGGGCCGGATGATTACGCTCTCAATCGGAGACATGACGGACGATGAACGTAAAATTCTGGTAGCGGGCAGCATGATTAGTTATTAGTAGGAAGTAATTTCCTGGTCTAACTCCATTTTATCAAGTTTTTTCCATAGAGTGGACCGAGATATACCTAACTCCTGGGCGGTCTTCCTTCGATTGCCTTGATTCTGCTTCAGCCGTTTAAGAATCACGGCTTTCTCAATTTCGTCCAGTGTGCCAAAGCTTGTTACATCCTGTGGTTCCAGTGCCGCTTCCGTCGCTATATCCTCGTCAAAACATAGCTGGATTGAATTTTCTCCTTCATGTGAAAGTATGACATACCGCTGCATTACATTTCTGAGTTCACGAATATTCCCCTGCCAGTTCCTGCTTTCCAAAAGACGGTAATTGTCTTCAGACAGGGCTGGCAGAGGCAGGGAATATTTCTGGCTGTAATGGTTAAGAAATGACATGGCGAGGGGGCGGATGTCTTCTCTGCGCTTGTCAAGAGAAGGAAGGGTCAGGCGGAGGGTGTTCAGCCTGTAATACAAATCAATACGGAATTTTTCCTCCCGAATCATTTTCATAAGGTCGCTGTTGCTGGCGGCAATGACCCGTATATCGATATAAATATTACGCTGGGAACCGATTCTGCGGATTTCTTTTTCCTGGAGCGTCCGCAACAGTACACTTTGGAGCTCTAAAGGCATGGAATTGATTTCATCCAGAAAAATGGTTCCCTTATGGGCAAGCTCGAACAGTCCCCGCTTTCCGCCTTTGCTGGCGCCTGAAAAGGCACCCTCCTCATAACCGAATAATTCGCTTTCCAGAAGGGTCGCAGGGATTGCAGCGCAGTTGACCGCTACAAAAGGTTCTTTTGCTCTGCTGCTGGCATTATGGATGCTCTGTGCCAATAATTCCTTGCCGGTACCGCTGTCACCACCGATTAATATATTGGCATCTGTGGCTGCATAGGTTTCTGCCTTTTTCAAAAGCTGCCGCATAATCCCGCTTTCCGCAATAATATCAGAAAAATGGTATCTGGCAAAGAAGCCGGTATTCCTTATCTCTGTCCGTACCCTTTGTTCCTGATCCTGGATGTCACGGGCTCTGCGGAATATCGCAACAATTCTCTTTTTACCCTTTTCTTCAAAATGGCTTTTTTTAATGTAGTAGTCCTGACCTAATATTTTCAGGACTTTTTCCCGCTCCCTGCTGTTTGTGAGAAAGTGCCGGATATATCCGGCAACCAGAGTGTCGTCCGTGTTGTCAACCTTTCTTCCAATCAAGGCCTGTTCATCTGTCTTGAATATATTTCCCATTTCTTTGTTGGCTACGATAAATTTTCCATCTTCAATTGAAAGAACCCCCTCCGTGATTGAGGAGACAGCCTCGGTGAAACATTTTAACTGCAGTTTTTCCCTCTGTCTGGCGTCAATGATGGACAGGGCCTGTTTAACTGCGTTTCTCAGCGCATGCTGCCCGGAGTAGACCGGTAATACTTTTATTCCGCATGAATTGCCGGTCCGGTATGCCAGGGTTCCTCCGCCTACCAGTACATCCATGCCGTCAGTGCTTCCCTGACGGACCAGGCGGATGATATCCTCCCTGGAACGGAAGGGGTACAGCGTCAGACTGTTGATTCCCAGAAGTTCTTTTGCTGCCTGAAGGTTATAACTCTTAAGATAATCTTCAAACATCAGCAGCCCAATCCGCGGACCGTGATTTTTTGCGGCTTTTAAGGTTTCCAGAAGTTCAAGGTCCCCTGGTTCTGCTCTCACAGAGACTGCTTCCGGTATATTCTGCTCTATCAGATTTGCGGTTGCGCCTCTGCTGATGATAGCATCAGGAACGCCAGTTTCCCGGAACATATTTCTCAGATGGCTGATTAAGGTATTCTCAGCAATTTCCCACTCTAAAATGGTTGGATTAATCTGGAGAGAGCCGCATACAGCGTTGATGTCATTCATCATTCCCGGATAAACAGAAATAATCAGCAGTTCATTTTCATACATGGTTTTACCTCGAAATTCATTATGTTATATGGTTTTGATTTAGGACATTAGAAACAGTATATGTCTAATTATAAGACATAAGAGATAAAATGACAAACATTAAAAGATGGTTATTGCAGATATTAAATGACTTTTATAAGAAAAATAATTGGCACGTAAATTGCTATATATAACAACAGGATGGTTACATACCAGAAAGGAGAAGCATACATGATTCAAATTAATTTAAACGGAGGTTTCCTGCGTGACGGAAATGTCTGCAGTTGCGGAGAAATCTCTCCTGAGGCCGGGCGTGAGAATACGATTGCGTATCAAATTCTTCGTTCCCACAGTATATCCCCGGACCCGGCTCAGATGCAAATTCATTTTGATGCGCTTATTTCCCAGGACCTGACCTATGTGGGCATTATCCAGACAGCCAGAAGCAGCGGAATGAAGCGATTTCCCATTCCTTATGCAATGACCAATTGTCACAATAGTCTTTGTGCGGTAGGAGGAACCATCAATGAAGATGACCATGTATTTGGACTGACAGCAGCTCATAAATACGGAGGAATCTATGTTCCTGAAAATCTGGCGGTCATGCATACATATGTCAGAGAAGAAATGGTGAAATGCGGAAACATGATTCTGGGATCTGACAGCCATTCCAGATATGGCGCGTTGGGAACAATGGGATTTGGCGAAGGCGGGCCGGAGCTTGTTAAACAGTTGTTGGAAAGAACATATGACATTCCGGCGCCGGAGGTGGTTTTGTGCTATCTCACCGGGAAGCCGCCCAGAGGAGTGGGCCCATTAGATATTGCTCTTTCTATTATTGGGGCAACATTTAAAAATGGAGTAGTTAGAAATAAGATTATTGAATTCGCCGGTCCTGGCATGAAAAATCTTTCTGCGGATTTCCGGTGCAATATTGATACCATGATGGTTGAAAGTTCTTGTCTATCTTCTATATGGGAAACGGATGAAGTGACTGAAAATTACTATGGAATCCATGGACGTTCAGCGTATTTTAAGCCGCTGAAAGCCTCTGGAACCGCATACTATGATACCATCATTACAGTTGACTTAAACAAGGCACAATCCATGATTGCCATGCCGTTCCACCCCAGCAATGTATATACCATCCATGAGTTCCAGGAACATGCCGAGGAGATATTTGACTCTGTCCAAAAGGAGGCAGATGAGCTGTTTGGGATTGGAGCCCTTTCCTTTAAAGATAAGGTAAAGAACCACAGGCCCTACGCGGATCAGGGCAGTGTTGCCGGGTGCGCAGGCGGACTTTACGAAAACCTTATGGAAATGGCGGCCATACTTGAAGGGAAAAGTCTTGGAAATAACGGATTTAATGTAACTGCCTATCCGTCCAGCATGCCGGTAAACCTGGCTCTGACCCGGGCGGGGGCAGTCGAAACTCTTTTGAGTTCCGGGGTGATTATGAAACCGTGTATCTGCGGTTCCTGCTCCGGTTATGGAGACACACCTGCCAATCAGGCATTTTCCATACGTCACGCAACACGTAACTTCCCCAACCGGGAGGGAAGCAAGCCCAATGAAAAACAGTATAGCTCAGTTGCGCTGATGGATGCCAGATCCATTGCGGCAACAGCTGCCAATGGAGGGCGGATTACCGCTGGTACGGATGTGGCATATACGGTTCCGGATATGACATATACCTTTGACCGCAGTGTTTATGAAAAGAGAGTATTCTACGGATACGGCAAGGCGGACCCGTCTGTAGAAATCGTATCCGGGCCCAATATAGTGGATTGGCCTGAAATGGAACCGCTGGGAGAAAATTGCCTTCTGAAGCTCTCTGCTGTCATCCGGGATAAGGTGACGTCCACAGATGAGCTGATTCCATCCGGAGATACTGCCTCCTACCGCTCTAATCCCATCCGTCTTGCGGATTATACCCTATGCCGCCGCGTACCGGGATTTGCCGGAATTTGCAGAGAGATTCAGGCTGATGAAAAGATGCGTATGGAAGGGAATACGCCGGAGCATCTGATGAATGTGCTCTCACATTTCGGCAATGCAGAAGAGCTTGCCGGCAATACACAGTACGGCTCTTGTCTTTTTGCAGTGAAGCCTGGCGACGGGTCAGCCAGGGAACAGGCAGCCTCCTGCCAGAAGGTACTGGGCGGCCTTGCGAATATATGTGCGGAATATGCCACTAAGAGATACAGGAGCAACTGCATCAACTGGGGAATTATTCCATTCGTGCTTCCAGAAGGCGGGGATTTGCCCTGCGGGACAGGGGATTATATCTTTATACCTGGTATTCGTGATATGATTAAGGAGAATCAGAGGGAGATACCCGCAAAGGTTCTGACCGGAACTGGAGAAACGTTTGATATGACGCTGATGATGGGCAATCTGACAAAGGCGGAACGGGACATTCTTTTGAAAGGATGTCTAATCAATTATTATAAAGAGTTATCGGAGGATTAAGAAGATGAAAGATTATCAAATCAGCAGATTTTGCTGGCTGGAATTTAATATGGACAATCTCAGGGACAATTTTTTAGTCCTGAAAAAAATGGTGGGTCCGGATGTAAAGATTATGCCGGCTATCAAGGTAAATGCCTATAGTCATGGTATTGTGGCCTGTGGAAAGGTTCTGGAAGAGTGTGGAGCGGATTATCTGGGCGTAGGAAGTATAGATGAAGGTATTTTGCTGAGAGAAAACGGTGTTAATATGCCGATTCTGATTTTTGCAAGCAATCTGATTCAGGAGACTGCTAATTTATATGTCCAGTACCATTTGATACCTACCATCCTGTCCCTTGAGGCCGCCAGGTCATTTTCAGAGGCGGTTTCAGAACCCTCCGATGTCTTTATCAAGATAGACACGGGAAGGGGAAGAATTGGTGTGAATGCCGAGGAATTTCCGGACTTTTTCAGGGAAGTTTCCCAAATGCCCAATCTTCATGTAGAGGGCGTATACAGTCATATGGCGGCGGTGAACTGGCCGGATGAGGGTGCGGATTACGCAGTATGGCAGTATTCCCGTTTTAAGGCCGCTATGGATGCAATTGGTGAGGATGCAGATCGGATTCCGTTCAGACAGCTGGCCAACACGCCGGGCTGCATTGCACTTCCTGATATACGTATGAGCGGAATTTGTCCGGGACGCGCAATGTGGGGATATTCACCATTGACGAGAAGAGCGGAACATCCGGAGTTGAAAGCACCCCTGGTCAGCTGGAAGAGTCGTCTGGTCCACGTAAATGAAGTAATAGGCGGGAAATTTGGAGAAAAATATAAGGCAGTGAAAATGGATACACCAAAACGAATTGGTATCATGGTGGGCGGCATGGGTGATGGAATCAGTCCTAAGATTGCGGGGGGATATGTTCTTTTGCATGGCAGAAAGTGTCCGGTTGCCAGCACCGTTTCACTGGAACATACCATTCTTGATCTTACCGAATTCCCGGACGCAAAGCCCGGTGATGAAATTGTGATTCTTGGCCGCCAGGGTGAGGAAGAAATAACTCTTGAACAGCGTATGGAAGAATGGGGACTAACTGTTCCACGTATCTGGACCGAGATATCCGCCCATCTGGACCGCCACTATTACCGGGATGGAAAGCTGTGGGCCGTGGCAAAGGATGAGCGATTCATACTGAATGAAAATTAAAAATAATGATTGTAAGGGGGAAAAACCATGAAGAAAAGGAAAATCAGTGACATAACAATGATTCTGATTGCAATGCTCTTAGGTTCGCTGGCAGGTATCATTATAGGAAAACCAGCGTCATATATCGGATTTATCGGAGATATCTGGCTGAACTTAATGAAGATGTTTTTGGTGCCCATCGTGGTGTGTATGCTTGTAAAAGGCATCAGCAGCATGGACAGCCCGGAAGCCCTGGGCAGGATTGGAATAAAAATAATCGTATTTTATATTTTTACAACCATCTGTGCAGGAGTTCTCGGCATTGGCGTCACCAGTATCCTCAACCCGGGCAGCGGCTTTAGCTATGAGGCTGCCACAGAGGAGATTGTGGTTAATGAGATGCCCACAATTGCAGAGTTTTTTAAGAGTATGTTCTCCAGCAATATTTTTGCCACCTTCTCTTCCGGAGATATGATGCAGGTCGTTATCATTTCATGTATCATCGGTGTTGCCATTGTGCTGCTGCCGGAAGGTAAAAGGGAGCCGGTGCGGGATTGGTTTGTGGCTATGAGCGACCTTGTGATGTCTATTATCAACATTGCTTTAAAGCTGGCGCCTATTGGTGTATTCTGCCTCATGGCATCGTCACTGGGAAAATATGGTGTCGGACTCCTTGTCACCATTGGAAAGATTCTTGGTACCTTTTATCTGTGCTGCGCGCTTCATCTAATCGTAGTTTACTGTCTGCTGCTCTGGATGCTTACAGGTATCAGTCCAATCACCTTCATAAGAAAAGCATTTAACACCTTTGCTACAGCAGCAAGTACATGCAGCAGTAACGCTGTTATTCCGGTCAGCATGGAAGTTGCCACACAGAATTTTGGATGCGACGAATCAGTGGCATCTCTGGGCATCCCTCTGGGAGCGACCGTCAATAAGGATGGCGTGGCAATCCTCTGTGGTGTTGTCCTTATCTTCAGCGGTCAGGCCATGGGAATCCCTCTCACAATCACGCAGATTATTAACATACTGTTTGTTACAACCCTGGTTACCAGTGCGGGCTCCGGCGTTCCGGGAGGCGGGCTGATGAATCTTATGATTGTAGGAACAGCAGTGGGCATGCCTCTGGATATTGTTCTCATGGTGGGAGGATTCTATCGTTTCTTCGATATGGGAACCACCTCCATGAACTGTCTTGGTGACATGTCCGCAACCGTTATCGTAGACCGTCTGGAGAAGCGCCGTGCCGCAAAGTTGGAAAAAAAAACTTCAGCGATGAAAGAGAGAATTTATGAATGCTCAGAATAATGGAAAAACCTTAAGCTGTGTAGACTGCGGCAGCTTAAACTGCAAGAAGAGAAGTGGAAAATATCCGGATTTCTGCCTGACACAGGATGTTACACAGAAGGAGGCAGCAGAACTGGAGAAACTGTATATGGATGACGACGAGAACCACAGAGTGGCAATCGCGGGTGCGCAGGTAGAATCTGAATACTCGGGAATCTATACACGTGTGGAAGAAATCATGGAGTTCGCGAAACAGATAGGCGCCAGAAAGATTGGAATAGCCACCTGTTCAGGGCTGATAGAGGAGAGCCGTGTCTTCGCAAAAATCCTGAGGTTCAATGGATTTGATGTATATGGCGTAATCTGCAAAGTGGGCTCTAAGGACAAAACATCCATTGGTCTGGAGGAAGAATACACAAAGACAGGACCCGTTATGTGCAACCCCATTCTACAGGCAAAAAAGTTAAATGAAGCAGGAACCGGGCTAAATGTGGTCGTGGGACTGTGCGTGGGTCATGACAGCCTGTTCTATAAATATGCCGAGGCCCTGACGACCACATTGATTACAAAGGATCGTGTACTTGGTCATAATCCCGCGGTTGCGCTGTATCAGACAGGTTCTTACTACAAAAGGCTTCTTGAAAAACCGGTTGTGGAATGGAATGATTAAAAATTCTGACCTCTGAAAGCAGAGATTTTATTGGTATCATCTGAACTGATGTTGAGTTAGAATTCCTTCAAAACCAGCGGGATGAATATACAATTATATCATGAATAGATTGTGATAATAGGGATTGCCACATGCGTGAAGGCAATCCCTATCTATTGGTGTGCCCGGCGGTACACGTTTCTAACCGGTGTAAGTCGTGTGTTCTGAAAGCTGTCAACAGCTTGCCAGTGAAAGTCTGGTCAAGGTAATCGCCAGTGAGCCTTGTAGCGAGCCTCCAATGCTTTTGGGTGACCGACTGTGTTGAAGCGAGGTATGCCTGTGAGAAACAGGTGCAAAATAGCAGTCCGTAACATAAAGTGAATCCTGTAGCATCGTTACGTTAGCCCTGTAAGGGACAAGAGGGAGTCGAGTCACTGACTTTCTGACGAAGACCATGGAAGATGTGGGGATACTGGGGTACAGCATTGAAGAACCCTTCGGTGTAGAGGGAGCGGAATGTTATGAAAGTTGATAACGGAACAGAAGAGGTCTCATATCATCATATAACCACAAGTATGTAACTGAGGATATAAGCACGCATGCGAAATTTCTTGAGAAGTGGTATGAGAAGTCGGAGGAGCCCATAGTATCTATGAACTATTGGTAAGAAAAACAATGGGAGAAAAGGGGCTCTGCTTTAATCAAGATTAACGGGAAGGTAAGGGATAGTGCATGTCAAACATTGGACAACAACACTCAATAGAAAAATCACGACAACTTCAATGTAAACTATACTTGACTGCCAAGAATAAACATGTAAAGAATCCGGGTTTACAAAGGATACAAGGTTAACATTTTGGGTAGCCAGCCGTTCTGACATGCCGACGAAGCCACCGTCAACATATCCTAACACACTCACCAGGCAAAACAAACCAATGAACATCATGATTAGCATCTGTCCCATGCTGGTATATACATCTGAGAACATGCCGCCAAATAGCGCATAAACGGTAGTTACTGTTGCTACCGCAATCAATGCAACCCTATAGTTTATACCGGGTAGAATTGCATGGAGTAAAGTACCGCCTGAAGAAAACTGGCTGGCTAGATTGAATACCTGAAGCAGCGAAATCGCAGCAACAATGAACCTCATAATATCACTTTTATAGTTTTCACCTACCCAGTCAGCCAGTGTCAGTACTTTTAATCGGTCTGTATCCCTGCTGACCCCTTTGCCAATGACCAGGAACCCCACTGTAGCGCCGCCGAATATGGCTAAAAACAGCCATAATGAAGAATAGCCCCAGGCATATGCATAACCTGTAAAACCCTGCATAGCGCCTGCACTGAACCAGCTGGCGGAAAACGCAATGCCTAATGCAATCGGACCAAAACCGCTTCCCAACGCAAAATCCTTCATGTTGCTGACCTGCCTCTTACTAATCACCCCCACTGAAATAACAAAGACAGCATATAATACCACGCCAATAATTACTATTGTGGATAACATCATAATTGATACCTCCCCATTAAGACCGGTCTAACCCGCTGTAAAATTCACATGCATGATTAGCCGGTCTATTGATGATTGTTATGACAAAGTAGTAAATAACCAGAATGATAATCCGTTATTTACCTTCATGTACATTATATCCCCAAGGCATTTCCGTGATTTCATCTCCGGGGATGTTCATATATTCACATGCAATTTCAATGGCTGCCTTCACTGCGCGGACACAGTTCTGCCTTCGGTCGGGATTATTCCAGTCCCCCAGATAATCTTTGGCAATCTCTGAACAGAATACGGCCCCCATTTTCTTTTTGAATTCATCTACCATAAGATTATAGCGGTGGTACTCTTTTTCATATAACCCCAAAGGTTTATCATTGCGCGGATCCTTGCGTCCATTCTTAGCACCTACGGCCATGATTGCGCCTGACAATGCCCCGCAGTTATTGCCGCTGAGACCTACTCCGCCTCCAAAACCTGCGCACATTTTACAGGTCTCATACGGAACCGAACCATCCGGGACGGTGCCGGCCCGCAGCAATGCTTCATAGACGCTTTCACAGCAGTTACAGCCTTTGTTAAGAAAATTATCCACCCCATATTCGAGAGCGGTTTCTAAGGTATCAGATGTGTAAATATTGTTTTTCATTTTGACTCCTCCTTGTCATTATAAATTGGCTTCTTTGAAACAGTTATAAAAGTAATATCCTCCGGAAATGTTATAGCAGTCATATCCATGTCCGCTTAAAATACGGCATGCAACATAACTTCTTAAACCGCTGAGGCAATGTACATAGACAGGCATGTCTTTTGGAATCTCCTCCAGCCTGCTTCTAAGCTCATGCAGAGGGATATGGATGAATCCGGGCACATTTCCACTTTCGTGCTCTTTCGTCGTACGCACATCTAATAATGTGATATGGTTCTTGTCCAGGGAATCCACGCTGTCCCAATGGAAATTCCTGACTTTTCCGGTCATGATATTTTCTATGGCAAATCCAGCCATATTTAGCGGGTCTTTGGCCGCATTGAACGGCGG
>OHBA01000883.1_pt1 | contig 13313 bp, 10 predicted proteins | sample 1577281 | NCBI WGS metagenome assembly OHBA01 (sample SAMEA3879579, study PRJEB24766) | human gut metagenome | biome: human-associated habitat; feature: feces | place: USA | collected 1985/1987
TAGTTATGTATGTACCCGGACTGCCAGGCAAATGTCGGTTGCCACAGATAGTGTGGCGTATTACCATTATCTTGTTCTTTTGGCAAAAGCATATATGTTTAAATCCGAGATGGATTCGGCTAAACTTAGCATGGATAGAGCGGAAGTATTTTGCGATGGAGCTGAACCGTCATCGTTAATTAATGATTTGTATGCTGAGATTTACAATATGCGGGGTAATGTATGTGTTCGTCAAGGGTTGACAGATTCTTCAGTGGTATGTTTTCAAAAAGCATTTGATTATCGTTTGAAGGGTAGTAACAGAGATATGCTTCATGATATTTCTATTAATTTGGCTGATGCTTTTGTCCGTACCGGTCATTATGATAAAGGCGCGATGTGGTATCGTAAAGCTTTGTCTTACTGTGATTCATTGAAGATTCCTGAAGAAAAACGTTTTCCTGTTTATTACGGATTGGCACAGGTTTATATGGAACTTCGTGATTTTACGTCTTGTGATCATTACTATGAACTGGCTGCCCGGCAATATGATAAGATGCTTCCATTTGAGAAACATATTTATTTGAATAATCGTGGTAATTCTTATTATTTTCGTGCTGATTATCCTAATGCTTTGGAATTTTTCAGAAAATCATTATTGTTAGCTCGTTCTTATCCGGATATGATTTTTGAGGAACATCTGACTGAAATGAATTTGGGAGAAACTTTTCTATTGATGAATCAGGTTGATTCTGCCGCATACTATTTAAACCTTTGCAGTGATTTTTTTCGTTCTATCGAAAATCAGACGGCTCTCTATTATTTGGATACCCAATTGATTGAACTTGCCTTGAAGCAGAATAATTTGTCTTTAGCACGTAAACGTATGTCTGAGGCTATACAGCCTGATTATGTGGAACCGAATATGCAGCATATCCGTAACCGTTACCTGCAACATTATTTTGAAGAGGTGGGGGATTTCAAACAAGCCTATTATTATCAAATGGAAAATCAGCGTATTGATGATTCTACACGTAATGAGCGTATTAAAATGCGTACAGCTGAAATTGATCTGAAATACAGTCAGGACACCACGCTGATGAAGCAGAAAATTTTTATCCAGCAAAAAGAGAATGAAGTACTGGCGCTGAATCAGACGCTTTACCTGTGGATGTTTGCCTGCATCTGTATTTTGGGGCTCGTTGTTTTTGTTTACATGTACAACAAGAGACAGCGTTTCCTGCTGCAAATGAAAAGTCAGAATATGATTGCCACTTTGCGTATGGAGAATATCCGTAACCGGGTTTCCCCCCATTTCATTTTTAACATTCTGAACCGTGAGATGGGAAACTACACCGATGAGCAGGCCGGAAATATGCGTGGGTTGGTAAAGCTGATGCGGCGCAACTTGGAACTGACCGAACAGCTGTGCGTTACCATGGCCGAGGAACTGGACTTTGTCAATACGTTTATCAACCTGGAACGTGAAGCATTGGGAGATAGCTTTATACTGTCCACATCCATAGATGCTGCCATCCATCTTGACCAAGAAATACTTCCTTCCATGATGATACAGATTCCGATAGAAAATGCTATCAAGCATGCCCTGAAGGACAAAGAGGGGATGAAAAGACTGTGGATTGATATCAAGAAGACCGGGGAGGGAATCTGCGTCAAGGTGCGTGACAATGGGGGAGGTTACCGGATAAACAGTGCCAACCATGGTACAGGCACCGGTATAAAAGTGATTCTTCAAACCATACAGTTGTTGAACGCCAACAATAAAAAGCATATCGACATATCCATAACCAATGTGCAGCTGGAAGACGGAGAAACCGGTTGCGAGTTTGCTGTCTTCCTGCCCCAAGGCTATGATTATAATTTGAAAAAGATGGTTTAGTTATTATTTTTGCTAGGATAGTGTCCGAAACGGTCGCTATAGTTCCATAACCGGAGTGTCGGGTTTGTGCGTTAAAACATGTTTTAATACTTTTGTTCCGTTAATAACTAAAGCAGGATTGTTTACTATGGATAAACTATACAGGGTCGTAATAATTGATGATGATGAGTTCTCTGCGGACAATCTTTGTCTAGAGCTGAAGAAATATAACAGGCTGTCTATAGACGGGATGGCACGTAACGGTGCGAATGGCCGGAAACTGCTGGAAAAGGTTCATCCGGACTTGCTGTTTCTGGACGTGGAATTGCCGGACATGAAGGGCATGGAACTGCTGGAACAGCTAAGGGGGGCAATCACTTGGAATATGCAGATTGTGTTCTATACAGCTTATGATAAGTACATGATTTATGCTATTCGTGGGGCGGCTTTCGACTACTTGCTGAAGCCTATAGACAAGAAGGAGCTGGAAGGGATCATTGACCGCTTCATGAAAAAGGCGGAAGAGTCGGCAGCCGCATCTTTGGTTATCCCTCCGCGTGTGTATTCGGCCGGCGAGCATACTTTTATGATATCCACACCCATCAATGACTTGCGCATTCTGCGCTCCATTGACATCGGTTTTTTCCGTTATAACTCCGACCGGAAACTGTGGGAAGTGGTGCTGAACAACCAGCTGCCTTTGCTGCTGAAGAAAAATACTACGGCCGATCATATCAAGGGATATGACTCCTGCTTCGTCCAGATCCATCAGTCGTATATCATTAATATCAATTATCTGATGATGATTAAGGAGAACCGCTGCGTCATGTTTCCCCCGTTTGAGAATATTACGGAACTTCAGGTTTCCAAGAAGTTCAGAAAAGAATTGCAGGATAGGTTTTATTTGTTGTAGTGAATCTATTGATGACGTTGAAAATACAAGTTTATAGAAAGTGATTTTAAGTCACAGTGGAAAAGCAGGAGTCGTGAGATTGCTGCTTTTTTTGTTTTTAGTGCTTAATTTTCCCTTTGCGGTATATGGAAATGAGGCTATATAGTCGTTAATTTAGATAGAATAGTATGCTTGTTAGGCTGTTTGATACTTTCTCTTGGTTTTGTGAATTTGTAAAATGACGTTAATTGTTTTTCTTTGAAGCCGCATAAGGTTAAAAAAAGACATGTATATGAATGAAGTAAAAAAAGTAATATTGTTTTTATTATGCTGTGCTATACCTTTTAGTTTTTATGCACAGAAGGCGCGCCAAAATGCTGTAACAAAGAAATGGGGATATGAGCAGACCGAAAATAAAGGATGGTGGGAAAATTCAAAATATAGGGGTAATTCTATGTTTGGTGGATGGGATGCGGCTTTAGTAAATCAGGATTATGAGATAAATTGGTTGATTTCTCCACAATATGAAGGGGTGACCAAGAGATTTACAGAAAAGTTGGCAGGAGTAGTTTTAGGAGGAAAAGTAGGTTTTATAGACATACACAATCGTTTTATAATTAAACCGCAGTTTGAAAATGCAGATGATATTCATGGATTTAATTTAGGACTGTCTGCGGTAAAGAAGAATGGCAAGTTTGGCTTTATAAATAAAAAAGGAGAATTTGTCATTGAACCTCAATTTGATTACGCTGATAATTTTAGAGATAACATGTTGGCTACAATCAAGCAAGATGGTAAGTTCGGGGCTATTAATTTAAGGGGAGAAATCGTTGTTCCATGTAAATATATTCTAGAAGAAGCAATGATAAGCGTTCCTATATCCAATAAGGTATATCGCCAGAAACAAGAAGAAGTGAAAAATGCGAAAGGGAACGGTGATTTTGATGATTTGCTTGATAAAATCGCTGAATGTAGCAGAGAGGTCAATGAAAAAATTAATAATCCTGGAGCAGAAGTTATAACCGATTCTCTCAGAATAAGGGAAGATAATGGTAAAATGGGCCTTGTAGTGGGAGGACAAACTGTAATTCCTACAGAATATGAGGAGCTTATAATAGCAGAAGATGGATTTGTTCTTGCTTGCAAGCAGGATAAATGGGGGGCTTTGGATATATATGGGCGTACTATATTGCCTTGTGTTTATCAATGGGTATATTATGATGTATCGGCAAAGGTCTGGATTGCCAAAAGTCTTGCAATGGGGCTATATAATAGTCAAGGTGCTTTATTACTACCGGGAAGGATTGATTATATAGGTAGTTTTGTGGATGGCAAAGCACCTGTTTGGCTGAATTCCGTACTCGGTTGGATAGATACGAAGGGACAACTCTCTGATGGCTTTGCAGAGGATGTGACAGAATCCTTTTTGAAAGAAGAAAAAAAGGGAGTGGCAGGTGCTTGGGGTATGTTTAATTTATTGACAGATTTGATTCCGGACTATGCCATGGCCCACTATTATATGGGAAAAGGGCAAGTGACTGATGGCATTTATTCTAAAGGAATGGAGCATCTGAAGATAGCGGCAGAATTGGATCCGGATAATGGAGAAGTAGCGTTAGCGCTGAAGCAAGCCAAAAAGGACAAGAAGAAAAGAACGTTGAATACGATTGGTTACATTGCAAGTGTGCATAATGATTTGGAATCTACAAACTCTAATTCTTTTAAAGATGAAAGCAGAAATCAAAATAAGCCTTCATCCGGAATTAATCTGGGAGTTTCTATGGATGAGGTAGATGCCCTTGGTGGGTCTACAGCTACTGCTATAGCAGGAGGTAGTAATCATTGTGGTTTTTTGAAATATGTGTTAGAAGATCTTGAAGAAAAGATTCAGAAGAATACGGGCGAATTGATGGGAGAGTATTATCGGAAAGTGAAGGATGAATATTTGCAGTTTGCCGGTAAAGAAGGGTGTGAACAATAATATATAATTAAAGAATAGAATTATGAGAGTAATGAATGTGAAATTTGTCGGTAGAATCATTATGACGGTTCTTTTTGTATTCATCTGTATTGGAGCGCACGCAGGTGATGACCCTTTAAAATATGAGATAGAGGGAGAAGGAGTAGGTGCACAAGGTACTTATTTGGTAAAAGTGACAGTAATCCAGAAGAAAAGTAAATTGGATGCCGATGTGATCAAGAAGTGTGCAGTTCATGGGGTGCTTTTTAAAGGATTTTCCAGCCAGACTTCACGCACCCGGCAGAAACCTTTGGCAGGAAGTATGGTGGTAGAACAGCAACATCAGGATTATTTTGATGTCTTTTTCCAAAAAGGAGGTTCTTACATGAATTTTGCCAATATGGTAGGAGAGAATCTTTCAGTGGTGAAGATGGGAAAGCAGTATCGAATTTCAGCAGTGGTTTCCGTTGCGAAAGACGCCCTCTATCAAGAGCTGGTATCAGCCGGAGTTATTAAAGGACTAAATAATGGATTTTAGCTTATGTATAAGAGGTTGATTGTTACTTTTCTGATACTGGCTGACGGATTATTGTCTGCTTTTGCCCGGCAGGCTCGTGATGTGATTAATCTGAATAATGGTAACTTGTATCATTGAAATTAGACTATGAATTTTAAAGAAGAAAAAATTATGAAACATCTGTTTTATACGTGGAAATTGGGATGTCTGCTTTTACTTATCCTTGCCGGATGCAGCAGCAAAAAAAGTGTTTCTTCCTATCATTCCTTTGAGAGTGAATGTTTGGGAGTAGAACTGGATGGGTCGGAAACACTTCGCGCCTGGGGCAGAGGGAAAAATCGTACAGATGCTATAGAGCAGGCAAAGAAAAATGCAGTAAGAGATGTCTTGTTCAAAGGTGTTGTTGCCGGTAGTCGTGAATGTAGTGTGCGCCCTTTGATAACAGAAGTGAATGCACAGGAACGGTATGCATCTTATTTTAACGACTTTTTTAGAGACGGAGGGGAATATCTGAAGTATGTAAGTATGGAAGATAAGAAAACAAATTCTAACACGAAGGCTTCTAATAAAACCCAAATTTCTTATTCCACTACGGTGCGTGTGCTTCGTTCTCAATTACAGCAGAAACTGATAGAAGATAAAATTTTAAAACCATAAAGACAGAAAAACATGAAAAAATTATATGCTATTTTATTTCTTGTAGCACTTATACACACCGGAGTGTATGGGCAGGCTAAAAAACCCACCATTATGGTTGTTCCCGCTAATGTGTGGTGTACCCATAATGGTTATACACAAAAATATAACAATCAAGGCACTATTACCGAAATTCCGGATTATAAAAAGGCATTGGATAATGATTTGAACTTGGTGAATGTCATAACGAAAATAGGTGAATTGATGGCTGAAAAAGATTTTCCGTTGAAGGATATGGCATCTTCTATTCGTTCCATAGAGCAGAGTTCGGCGGAACATGAGATGACTACCAGTTCTACTTCGGGAGCTTCACTGGCAGAGTCTCCTTTGGATCGGTTAATGAATAGAGCTAAAGCTGATATTCTGATTGAAGTAGTTTGGAATATTAATACAATGGGTCCCAAACGTTCTGTTACTTATACTTTGCGAGGCTTGGATGCCTACACTAATAAGCAGGTCGCAGCGACGCAAGGTACGGGAGAACCTTCTATGGCTGCTGAAGTGGCAGTATTGTTGGAAGAAGCGGTAGTAGACAAGATGGATGCTTTCGTAAGTCAATTACAGAAACATTTTGATGATTTGATGGCTAATGGTCGTGAAGTGGCATTAGAAGTCCGTGTGTTTGATAATGGGAGCGGCGTTAATTTGGAAAGTGAATTTGGGGGGGGCTGAACTACAGGAAATCATAGAAGATTGGGTGGCGCAGCATACGGTGGCTCATCGTTTTAGTTTAACTGATGCAACTGAGAATATGATGCTTTTTGAGCAGGTACGCATTCCGCTTTATCGTGAAAATGGAATGGCTAGAGATACAAGAAGCTTTGCAAATGATTTGCGCAAATATCTCAATCAGAAAGCCAATCTTACCTGCAAAGTAATGACGAAAGGGTTAGGTAAAGCTGAATTGGTTATCGGAGAAAAATAGAAAAGATATGAAAATAAGGAATATGATATTTGCCGCTTGGTGCGCATGTTGTGCCATGTCTGTGGCAGCACAGGATTGTGAGATAAGCCTTACCATAGCTAAAGCTGCCCAGAAAGAGGAACTTCCATCCCAGGTACAAGAGATTTTAGGAAATCGTTTAGCTGCGGCAGTGGCCGGTCAGGGGAGTGTTGCCAATTCCAATTTTACACCATTCTTTATCACAGCTAAGACCAATACTTTATATAAGGAAACATTGTCCGGTCCTCCTGTCAGTACAGCGCTTACTGTTCAATTGACTTTGTATATAGGCGATGCAGTAGGGCAGAAAGTATTTTCTACTCTCACTGTGGATGCAAAAGGAGTAGGTACTAATATTAACCGGGCATATATCAATGCTTTCCGTGCAATAAATGGCAATAACGTGAAAATACAAGAATTTATACGCGAAGGGAAAGAAAAAATTATCTCTTGGTATAATAGTAATTACAGGCAAATATTGGTAAAAGCGCAAAAAAGTGCTTCTATGCATGAGTATGATGCTGCATTGTATTATGTTACCTCTATTCCTGAATGTTGTGTCGGCTATGAGGAAGCTAGTAAACTGATAGACACTTATTATACTCAATATGTGAATTATAATTGTCAATTGATTATGCAATACGCCAGATCCGAATGGGCGAAGTCACCCGATGCGGAAGGTGCTTCAAAGGCTTTTGACTGGTTGGTTTTCATTGAACCGGGAAGCAGTTGTGAAGGTGAAGCTAAAGTTTTGTATAATGAAATAAAGCAAAAGGTGACCAGTGATTGGAATTTTGAGAATCGTGAGAAATATAAGGATGAAGTGGGGCTGAAAAAGCAGAGGATAGAAGCTGCCAGAGCTATAGGTGTAGCATTTGGTAATGGGCAGCAACCGGTTACTACTAATATTACTTGGCTCCATTAATTCAAGTTCAAATGATTTTAAATAAAGAGAATATGAGAAATAAAAAAGTTATCCTAATTCTATGTCTGCTGGTGCTGGTCAGTGGCTCTGTGCAAGCTCAGAGGTTGAAGACCGTGCAGAATGAAAAGGGGCGTTATGGCTTTATGACGGAAGACGGGACGGTAGTGATAAAATATAAATATGATGAAGCTACTCCCTTTAAAGACGGTATCGCTAAAATAGGAAAAGATGGAAAATACAGTCTGATTAATGAAGATGGTGAAATCATTACAAAACGGAAATATACATATATCGGTGAATTTTATAACGGGGTTTGCCCCGTCGCTGAAGGTGGAAATACTAAAAAAGGAGTAATGCTAACCACGGGTGGGCTCATAGGCAATAAAGCTAGTAGCAATACAGGTGAAAAATGGGGGTTGATTGATAAGACAGGTAAGGAAATCCTGAAAACCGATTATGAAGCAATGGGAGATTTGAATAAGAAACTGATATATGTCTTGAAAGGCAAGAAGTTCGGGTTCATTGATTCAGCTGGCAATATCATAGTGAAGCCTACTTATAATTTTATTGGCAGTTTCAATAACCAAGGAATCTGTTGGGTTAATATCGGTGGCAAATACGATAAAAAGAACAACATGGTGTCTAAAGGTAAATTCGGGTTAATCAATGAAAATGGGCGGGAAATAATTCCTGCCAAGTATGAAGATGTGGGCAACTTCCCTGTTTTGCGAGATAAGAAAACCGGAGCTTTGCTTGATGAGGCTGCCTTTTATACCAAGGCAGACCAGTCTGCATTTCCGGCTACCAAGCAGGAAATACAGAGCTTGCTGCTTCCCAAACCTCATGCTGCTGAGTCCCAGTTGCCTTCATCAAGGGTCGATTATTTTTATTTCATTAATAAGAAATCCCAAGGGTTGGTAGATGTCCATGGAAATACTATTATTCCTTTAACTGCCAATCAGGCTATTCTTCCTCCTTCAGACAATATGCTTAGGCTTGCTAAAGTGGAAAAGAAGCAAATAGCTAAAGCTTATTATGATTTGGATGCTGAAGTGATGGTCAGAATATCTTCTTCAGAAAAGGGAAAGTTTGGAGCTTTCAGCCATAATTTAGCTCCGGTTTCATTGGATGATGAGTTGTATTTCATAGATAAAAAGGGGAACAAGGTGATTGGTGGCCTGTCAAAGGCTTTCCTGAGTAATGAAGGATACCGGGTGGTACAAAAGGGATCGGCTTTTGGCGCTATTGATTCTACAGGGGCAGTTGTTATTCCTATTGAATATACCAATTCGCTTACCAGCGTGAACAATGGACGTTTGGGAGTACAAAAAAATGCTTCTTGGTTTTATGTGGATATGAAAGGACAAATCGTATCCGATAAGTATGACCGTATAGGCAATTTTCATCAGGGGTATGCATCCGTATGCCTGAACAAATTATGGGGGGCTATTGATTTGCAGAACCGGGTTGTCGTTCCTTTAGAGTGGCAAGGTGTAGCTCCTATAGTCGATCCGAAATTGATATGGGTGAAAAAGGATAACCTGTATTATCTTTATGATGGGGTGCAAAAGTCTATTCGTCTGAAGCAGGGATTTGCCAATGCGTCCAACTTTGATAATGAGATGGCTTATGTGATGTCTGATGGAAAGTGGGGGATTATTGATCCGGATGGCAAGGTACTGGTGCCTTGCTTGTTCGAGAAAGAAGAGGATATGGTCTTGGCCAAACAATATATGTTAGCGGAAGACAAGAAGAACTTGACCGAAGTAGAGGCTCTTCGAGTGATTGCACGTTTTGACCCGGATACAAATATGTTTAAGATAACCTCTGTCATTCCGGATAAACATTGGGATTATTAATTATTGAATGTTTGAAAAATGAAAAGATTCATTATAATACAGCTGTTGGCGGTGGTATTCGCCGCTCAAATTCAAGCCCAGGGAGACGGCGAAATAAAATATCGCCGCAGTTCTCTTTATAGCATGATGATCAATCACGAAGGAAGAGAATTTGGTGATGAAATAAAGGATGTTTTTCTCAAAATTCCTGTTCCTGATAAATACAATAACCATGATTTAAGTGTAAAAGTAATCTATACTTCTGAAAAGAAATTGGATAAAAACCATGAGGAGATAGATGAATTTATCAGAAACAATGGTATTGCCAGCCGTATGGTAGGACGCTGGTTTAACCGTGATTACATGACAGGGATCTGTGATGTGGAACTGGTGAAAGAACGAGGGCTGTATAACGCTTCCGAACTGGACAAGGCTCTGGCATCCAAGACTCAACGCGGAAACGCTCTGCTGGAAGATGCCGGTGAGGACTTGATTGGAAATACTTTTCTTATTGTGAATGACATTCGCTATATTGACCGTTCAAAAGGTTCAAGTGTGTGGGGAGGAATTGTCAAAGGACTGGGTGCGGCAGCGGCTATTTACACCGGTGAGACATCCTATATGGATTTAGGTAATTCTACGGGAGATATGGTTGCATCCTATAAGGGGTTTAAAGTAAATATTGATACTTATCTCTATCAACTGGTTTGGGATGAAGAGACCGCAACAAAATTCTATACTCAATATTATACTGATAAGGATAATAAGGAGAAGGTGAATGCTTTCAATAATAACCGTAAGATGTTCAAGTTGAAGTATGTGGGCAGCCAGCATAGTGATGGAAGTAACACTTCCTTTTTGGGTATTAACTTGGATGAGCCCCAGCAAATGGTGCGAAAGGCATGCCAACGTGCCATTGATGAAAATATAGCGAGTCTGCAAAAGAATTTTGACCAGTTCAAAGTGAATACTCCCTTAATCAGTGTTTCTCCCCTGAAAGCTTATATTGGCTTGAAAGAGGGAGTCACTGAAAAGTCTAAATTTGAAGTGCTGGAAGCTGAATTGAGCAAAGAAGGCAAAATGACTTATAAGCGTGTAGGAGTGATTCAGCCTAAGGAAAATCTGATTTGGGATAATCGTTATATGGCTTCCGAGGAACAGGCTTATGGTTCGGACTTTGGTTTTACCACTTTCCGAAAAGTATCGGGTGGCGATTTTTATCCGGGAATGTTGATTCGTGAAATAAAATAAGTGTTTAAGTTAGCCGGCTTCGTCAACAGAAGTGAAAATAGGTTACTTGCCAAAAAGATTTGTTGATATGGCTGAATAGTGAAACATAAAACAAACAGGCGTTTATTCTTCGGAAATGAACGCCTGTTTGTTTATGTTTTAAATGGTTCTATACTGCCAGCTTGGAGAGGTGTGAAAAGTAGAACTGTTTTTTTGATGGCTCTTCCAATTTCATATCATATAGAGCTGGAATGTGAAGCTTAATTTACAAATTTTCAAGCTTGTCTTATTGGCATAATTTATTTATTGTATATATAGTCGTTAATTTTAGCTGCTTGGTATCTGCTTTAGTGTGTTTAGTGTAAATCTTGACAAATGATGGTTTTTTGAATATAAAAGTTGCAATACATTTGCAAATGTAAACTTATAGAGTCAATTGTTACGAAGTATGGAAAAGACAATTATTGCAGCACTTTTAATGCTGATTTCGTTAACATCGTATGCACAGGGTTTAATGTGGACTGCGAAGGCTGAACTCAATATGAGCAGCATGTCTAACGTAGAGGAATCTAAAATGCATCCAGGTTTCTATGCAGGAATAGGAGCTGGGTATGTTATTGATGAAACTCGGTCTGTCCGTCCTTCTTTATTGTTCACTATGAAAGGAGTGAAACAAGATTACAAATTTTAATAAAAATACTGCATTATGAAGAAACTGTTTTTTATCATGGCTATGTCCGTATGTGCATTCACGGCACAAGCACAAACTACTTCCGGTATTCGTGTGGGGTTAAATATGACCAGTGCTACAGGGAAGTATAATGATCTTATGGCAGATCAAGATTATAATAATAAAAGCTATATGGGTTACAGTATCCATTATTTTATAGATGTTCCTGTGATTGGAAACTTCAGTATTCAGCCTGCTGTTGGACTTTCTATGAAAGGTATCACTTATGAGTACGATAAATTTACCACTAAAAAGTCGCATCGGCTCGATTTGGATTCTTATAAGAAATATGATGTGACGGAATCTCGCGGCACTAGTGTCACTCAAAAACATAATCTGGGATATTTGGACGTTCCTATTTTATTTGCTTATGCTTTACCTTTGTCAGAATCGTTTAGGGTTCAGTTGGGAGTGGGGCCTTACTTCTCTTATGGGTTGTTTGGTAAGTTTAAATATGAGTCGGATAAATATTTGACAGTATCCCCCGATAAATATGGAGAAAATAAACATACCATAACCAAAGATGATTGTCCCTCCTTTGGCAAGAATGATGATGCAGACGATCCTAAAGGTAATATTAACCGTTTTGATTGGGGAATTGCCGTACAGGGCAGCATTTATTGGAAACGCTTGTTTTTGAATGTCGCTTATCAAAAAGGTTTGAAATCGGCTAATATTACTGACGAGAAGAATGAAGGGAAAGATAAATTGGCCCTTTCCAATTTGTCGTTAGGGTTAGGCTTTATATTTTAAGTTGTGAACAGGCTGAGGAACTGTTGGAAAATAGAAGAATAGAGAGGTATCAGAAATTTGATGAAACTTGTGCACCCTTTCTTGCCGAAATGAAGAATCTGTCGGGTGTAAATAGAGGTTCATTTGGAAACGTATGTGTAGAAACCCGTTTCCGGTCACTGTTCCGTATCGTTCCGAAAGTCTTTATTCTTTTCGGAAAAGACAAGGACGTTTACAAAAAAGATGAAGACGTCTGATAAAAAGAACAAGACGTTTCATTCCAAAGATCTATATCTTTCAATCTTTAGTTTAAGTCTTTCCGGCTCTACCGGTTTAGCCTTCTCCTCCGAAAGGGAAGGATGCTGGATGTGACGGCAAAACTTGGTACAGGATTTCGTGGAACTTGCTGCAAGATCCGACAGAACTTGTATCAAGATTCTGAATACTTTAGCAAGGAAAGTCGCAGTTTCGAGGCTGCACAAGCTTACCGTGTTTATTGCACAAGCCTGCTTTGTCCACCGGACAGGGCAGGCTTGTACCATGGAACAAGGTGGATAAAGTGGTGGCTGCAGGCATTTTTCTTGCATAAAATAATGTATTGCCATCACCTCTCTAACTCCCTATTCATAGGGAGTACAGGGAAAAGGTGACAGCAGTGGCAACAGAATTATAAAACTCTGTTGTAGGAAAGTGGGGCAATTGGAAACGACTCCTCTGTACAACACACGTTATCTTTTATTTTCTTTTTCCGGATAATGAGGTCCATAAAGCATGGTCTTCTCCTTGACCACCAATCGGCCGTCCTTCACGAACTCTTCGCCGCGTTCACTTAAGTGGCGAATCATTTCATTACGCATTTCCGTCAGCTGCTTCCTGTATTTTTTGTCATTGACGGCATTGTGCAATTCCTGAGGGTCTTGGGTCAAGTCGAATAATTCTTCGGTACCGGTATGGATACGCCATATATATTTTATTTTGCCGTCAGTCAGTGC
>OHBA01000889.1_pt1 | contig 13289 bp, 18 predicted proteins | sample 1577281 | NCBI WGS metagenome assembly OHBA01 (sample SAMEA3879579, study PRJEB24766) | human gut metagenome | biome: human-associated habitat; feature: feces | place: USA | collected 1985/1987
TGCCTCCATCTCCCCGATCATTTTCCTCAACCGACCAATGCTCTCATCGCTTTGCGCTCCTTGGTTCGTTTTGATCATAGCTGCGTATTGGGTCAAATGCTTAATACACGTTTCCATCAGTAACTTATCCTGTCTGTCATTTGATACCATATCTTTCTCCTGATTTTCTGCAATTGACATCCCATTGTGCCTCACAGTCCAAGTTTATTCTGTAAAGGCCATTCCGCCTCTCTGTTATTTTCCATCTCCTGATCCTCTGGACTTTGTAATGGAATCAGCTCTATTTCGGCCTCTGAAGATTCGAGAAATATATCCAGACGGCTGACCAGTTCCGCCATATGCTCCTGCCAGTCAATCCAATTCTTTTCCTCAAACCAGCCTCCCCATTTCGCACCATCTCCTGTTTGGGACTCAGCATATTTCTTTATAGCATGGAGTGTGTCAAAAATATAGTTCCGAATCCAATGGACCGTTTCTCTGGATGCGGTGAAAGAAGTGATTGAACAAAACTTATGCTCTTCCGTATTCCAGTCCTCCTCATTGTCCAGGCTCTTTACAGCCCTATCTACAAACTTCAACATCAATTCCGCCAACGCCATCACACTGGTGTGGGCCCCTGCCATCTCTACATCCGGAGGCGCATTCCATGAGTCTCGCTTCAGGGCTTCCAGCAATGTTTCAAGCTCCAGTTTACCATTCTCCGGAAGACTCTCCCTGATAAAATCTATCGCATCCAGACCTTCATCCGACTCAAATGCCGTGATTCCCCAGCACCCCATTCTTCTTCCTCCCATATCCTTATTCCAAACAAAATCTTATTTCACTTCTTAGATTCCAACAATCTGCCACACATACATCGGAGCAAATAGACTGAATACCAGCCCTGCAAACAAAATAGCGGCCGGAGTCCATTCAATCTGACCATGCTTTCGGTAATCCATATAGGCAGTAGCTACTTTGATGAAAAATAGTAACGCCAATACCAGATCAATCGCCGGGAACACCACGTTGTTGACCACCGTCTTGATCTGGGACGAGGCCGCTTTCCAGGTGCTTTCCACTGCTCCTGCTACGTTCCCAGTGTTAGCTGCAAAGGCAGTCATTCCAAACATGGTAGTCAGAAGTAAAACAACAATCAGTGCAATCATCCATTTAAACTTTTTCATATGGCTCTCCTCTCATATGGAAAAAGCCGCAGAAATCCTGCAGCCCTCACTTTATTTACCTATTTTTATACCCTAAAAACCGTTATCCTACCTCGGTTTCTGAGGCGAAATGTGCCAATCCTGCCAAAGATTCCCGCGCACCCGGACCGAATCCGTCAGATTCATAGACAGCATCCCAGCCGGCGTCCAGCAGTCAATCAGCCAGGTATAGGGCGTGTATCTGCCATCGGGATACCAGATCGGCAGAAAATGTGTCCTCCGCCCATAGGTACTGAATGGGTTTTCCTCAAACTCAAACCGGGTCTGGTATCCCCGTCCCATCCGCTCCAGTACACGCCAGTAGCTCTGATAATCAAATTCCGGGAAGTAGGTGATGGCATTCTGGGCTTCTGTCACCGCATGGCTTTGATTGGTGCTCACCCCTGCTGTCACTGTCTCCTGGATGCCATATCCTGACTTCAGTGTATCTCCGGAAGCGGTCGGGGATTTTTCATCCGGATGGATTTTCATCTCGGCAGATAGACTGGCATGGTAACGGTCATAATCGAATTCCCACCAGCCGTACCGATAGGTAAGCCACATCTTTTACCTGTCCACATATTGCGAACAGGCAGTCAGAGGGCTTTTCCCCCGGTTCGCACCGTGCGTGAGAGTTTCCCCTCACACGGCGCTCCATCTATACAGTTGCGATTCCTGTACAGACTATGCCCCTTCGCTCCACACCCATTACGGTGCTTCCTCACTACTACGGGCTGCCGTCCCACAGCTTCACAGGCCATTTCCTACCTGTTAGAGCAAGTGCAATAACTCTTTTAACGACTTACCGTTCTCTGCTGCGGTTCCTTCGTTCCCTGCATTCTAGCTTTACATAACAGTTTTAGCTCTACTCTGTAGCCCGACTGCCGTCTTTAGCCGGTGTGACGCTTGCTAAAGACATTCGACCACGGTTTCCCTATGGTTTTCTGTTGGACGGGACGACCACAGATGCCGTCCAACGACAGTACCCCATTCGGGGCAAATACCTTCTTATTTTGGTATCCTTGGTGTTACGAGCTGTACGTTCAAGTATTCGTCAGCCTTTCGACATACTAAGCATGACTGTTTTTTAGCCCCCGCGGTTACTTGCCCCATCACAGGCGTTTTTACCGCTCTTCACCGAGCTTCATACACTGGGCTTATTGCAATCCGGCGCATGTCGGAGTATTAGAGATTTTGTCACCTCTCACACGAGGTCAGGCAGGAATTACACCTGCCGATTCAAATACAGAGTTCAGATTTCCTTTGCAAATCTGTTCAGCTTTATTGTGCATTTCTACACAGATTAACTGAAAACGAAGCGCGCATGGTCGCACCAATATCCATCGTCATCATCGTCACCACTGTGCCAGACCCAGTAAGAATACCACCATGGCCTCCACACACCCCAATCGGCTCTCGTTACCTGTTCCCTGCTTGGAACTGATGGGATTGTAAATCCGTCATTCCGATCATCCGCATTAGGATCCGGAGGAGGATTCTTACTCAAGTCTACGATATTGGCTGTAATCGTGTTTTTGTCGGTCCTTCCCCCGCCGGATACCGTGACATGTATGGTCATGGTCTGCGGTGTGGAAGGTGTGGTCCAACGAATCCAGGCAATCTGACTGTCCCCCTCCGGATAATATACGTGATCCACACGCATCGTCCTTCCGGCCACCCGGAAGGTAACCGAGACCGGGTGATCCGGATCCGACTGGCCTCCTCTTACAGTCACAGCGGTGATAACTTCCGTATTCACCCGGTACTCATAATCAAATGCATCCACGGCTGGCGGCGTGGTTGTCTCATTAAAACGCACAATTCCCAGACCCAGGGACGTGATGATTTCCTGATTGGAACGCACACCGGACTTTGGTCCGCTCCAGGCAGGATAGCCTAAATCTGCAGTCTCCAAAAACATAGACAAGGGTAAATTTTGAAATCCAACTGTAGGGAGCATTGCCCGCATAGCGCCATTTACAGTCTGATCATATAGGGCAGCTTCCGTGGCAGTCATTGCCACGTTCACCCCCTGAAACACAACATAAGCAATCGGTTCCAGCAGCAGCTTATACTTGCCGTTCGTCAGCACTTCAAAGTCCATTCCTGTCAGGTTCGCAATGCTGCGAATGACCTGCTCGTCAGTAAAATAGCTTTTTATCGCCTCAATACTGGCCGCACCAAGACTCTGGGAGCTGATGATCCGCGGCAGGGACTGTCCCGGATTTACGAACGTATAAGCCTCACCGCTTGCACTCAGCGCAGTCCTTTTGTTATAGGACAGCTTGCTAACCTTCCCAAAATGCAACTGGATATTGGTCGGCCTTTTATTAGTAAAGTCAATGGGCTGTGTCACCGGGGTCCTGGTATCCGCCAAGATGACCGTCACCCTCACGCCCTCCATGCCGGGCGTCCACTTGTTCTGTGAGGTTCCCTGTCCCATGGACCCGCCGCCTCCATCCAGATTCCCTTCCCCGACTGCATATGCAGTGAGAGGAGACATAAGCATCAAGGCCATTGCCAGCACAGCCAGTATCTTGACCCCATTCCTGCACATTCTCAAAGAAAAAACACCGCCGAAGCGGTGTCTCGTCACAATCCTTTTAATCCATAATGCCAATCTTATTTCCATTTTCATACATATCCTCAGCTACCGTTCCCTGTCCTTCCCCAATCTCATCAATCCAGCCAAATCCCGGCACATAAATCTTTCCGTTTTGTATGTCTCCATATTGCGGCTCCCCTGCCTGCGTGGGCGCTTCGCTGGGGTGCACAACCTCCTCATGGGGTATGGCCTCCGGAGTTCCTTCTACAGATTCTCCATCCGGCTTTTGGGCAGGATTCTTTAACACCTCTTCTGGGGGAGCAGTTGGTTTTTCTGGAGCCGGCTGCACGGCCTGTTCCGTCCGGTCCGTCTGTGCCGGCAGAGCCGCTGTTGGCTCCGTTGTCCCTGCTCTGGAAGGTTCCGTTGCCGGTTCGGTTCTCACCATGATATGCGGTTTGCTTGTCTCTGTTTCTTCCTCTGTTGTTGCTGCCTCTGTTGTCTCAGTCGGTATTACCACTACTGTCACCGCTTCCGTCTGTTCTGTCTGCTCCTCCGACTGATTGCCTCCCTGTGCCTTTCCTCTGAATTGGCTGCCGATTGCTGCAATCAATACAGCTCCCACGACCACGCAACCAAGGACAGCCAGCCGCCGCTTCATCCGCTCATTCAGTTTCATTGATCACGCCTCCTCATACTTTTATCTTTGTACGACCTAACATACCGTAACCCTCTCTAAAAGTCTAGTGACTTTTCTCATTTCCCCCTCTTTCTCCCCTATTTTTCAGAATACTTCAATATATCCGGCCTGAACTTTTAGTTTCATCTTCATGGTAGGAAATGTCTTCCCTGCAAACCGTACCGGAACCTCCAGCCAGACCACGGCATCTGCTTCAAACCGCTGGGCATTTGCAGGGTCGGAGGGTGCCAGTGGCGCATTGCGGATTGTAACATCCAGCCCGGTGATTTTATATTCCAGAACGCCTCCTGTATATTTCACCCGGCTTCCACCCTCCCGCCATGTTCCCAGCGTTTCATCCAGGTGGTAATAAATATCCCCGGTATCCACCGATTCCTCAAAGCCGTATCCTTCCGTATAATATCCGCCTGAGTATCCTTCCCGTACTCCGTGATAGACATTGGCGTAGTTGTCATTTACCACCACAACCACCGCATCCTGCAGGGCTTCCTTCACCCCGGAGGCAATCAGGCTCAGACGGAAAAATTCCATGATCCCGCACAGAATCAAAAGGCAGGCCAGCGTCACAGCGATTACCAGAGGGAACGCAGTCCCGCGTTGATCTTTTAAACATGCCAGCCATTTTTTCATTTCCAATACACCTCAGACTTTCCGGTTGCCGCAGCACGGAGGGTGATGGGGAAGGAACCAAATCCTCCAAACAATCCCAGATTATAGCGGTAGGTCAGCTGCACCGTTACTTCCTCATTGAGCTGAATCCGACCACTGGCTGACCAATGGATTTCGGGATTAAGCCCTGTCTTTTCTCTGAGGACAGCCGCCCTCCGGTTCGTCTCACTCCCGATCCGGCCCGCAATCTCCGCCTCCCGGCAAAGCTCTGTCGCAAAGGTATCCAGCTGCTGTTTTGCAATAAACACAGGCAGAATCTTTACGGACAGAGCCAGTACCAGCATCACACACAGGATTAAAACCGCCACATCGATGTACCCTTCCCCGCTGCGTCCAGCAAGAATCTTCCTTAAACGTGACACACCATCCCCTCCTCACTGGTTCTGGCAGGAATCACTTCCGGCTCATTTAATCGCGTCAACACATACCAGGTGCCATCCGCATGGTTCATTGAATCCACCTTCTGCTGTAGAAGTTCCTCCGCCTTGATCTGGACACATTCCCTCCAACTATAGGGATTTCCTTGGACGGCTTGACCCGCCAAAAGATTCCCTATCTGCTCCGGGACCAAATACACATATCCACCAGGCGTCATCATAAATACAGGTTCTTCGGGATGTCTCTCCAAAAACTCCCGCACCGTCCCCGATAATTTTTGCCCGCTCCCGTTTTCAACTTCTTTTTCTGCCATTCCTGTCTGATTTTTTACACTGCTCATGTCCTTACGCCTCCGTCTTTTTCTTTTCTAAAACATACTTCCCATGGACTTTAGAATCTCAAATACGATAATCGCCAGGTAAGTGACAATAAAACACACCAGCATGAGGAAGCTGAACACCCGGATCTTGGGCGGGATCTTCTGGGCTTCCTTTTTCAGCCGCTGCAGCTCCATCTGTTTGAAATCATGAAACAGCATTTGAAAATACATGGCCCCATCATCGCCGCGGAGCACGCCAATCAGCCCACGAACCACATCGGAGAACATAGGAGAGTTGAGCCTAGCCTCAAACCGGGTGAGCGCTGCCTCGTAACTGGAGGAGCGCATATCCGCCGCCAGGATTTCCAATTCATTGGCGAATTCTTCCCCGGCGTTCTTTTTATAGTTCTCCACAATGGACAGCACATCCCGGCTGTTCTTCAGTTCCTGCTCAATGGTTGACACAAATCGGGGCAGCTCGCCTTCCAGCTCTCCCCTCTTCTTCGCCAGCAGATCATCCGCCCGCTCCTGTTCCTTGAAATACACCATCACCGCCAGAATCACATCAATCACAGCCAGCAGCGGAAAGACCAGCAGACAGGGAATGACTCCCAGCAGCACAAGTCCTGCCTTGGAAATAACATAAGCCTGATATACCTCTGGCTCCATGTTCAGCCCGCTGGCCTTCAGAATATTCTTCTGCCGTCCCCGTTTATATTCATCCATGTGGATATAAGGCGCCAGCTTCACTGCCAGGGAAAGGAAGTACGTTTCCATGCTCTTTGCTGCCCTTCTGTTTTCCCTCCCTGTATTAATCATTGCCTTCGATGTCTTTAAATACGGCAGCCGGAGCAAGTCCGCTGCCAAGAAAAATAATCCGGCAGCCAGCAGTCCGCCAAAGCAAACCAGTAATCCAATCATCCCCGTCACCTCCTGTATTCCAGCGGCTTAGTCAGACGGATCACACATGCCGTGCTGACAAAGATAAGAGCCGCCGAACCCGCCAGGATGAGCTTCCCCATATAGGAAAACATCAGTGTCTCGTACCAGCTGCGGTTTAAGAAATACATTAATGGGATATTTCCAATGACAAGGATCACCATGGTAATAAATTCCTTCCTAGGTTCCGTCACCAGCAGCTCCAGCTCCGCATTCACGATCCGCATATCTGATAACTTGCTCACAATCGGCGTCAGCGTGGTCTTTAAGCTGCGGTCATACTGGCAGTCGCACAGTGCATTGCACCACTCCTCGAACACATCGTTCTCAATCCGCCCTCTCAGTGCCTGCAGCCCGGCTTCCACATCAGGATTCACCATCCGCACCTGGGTCGAAAACTCCTGGAACACGTTGCGGACCGGTGGATTTAAGTAGTGCAGGTTTTCCTCCACCGCAGTCAGGATATCCTCATTCCTCAAATACGCTGTGGTAATGATGGACAGGGCGGTCTCCAGCTCCGCCGCCACGTTCTTCTTGTAATGGCCGGCCGTCAGCCGCACATACCAGAAGGGGAAGAACAGGAAGCCCACCGCCAGGACCGGGGCCAGAAAATAGTTCCCCATCAGGATTGCCAGGGAGCCGCCAAGACAGAACAAGGACAGGCTGGCTGCACAAATCATGGAAAAACGGCTTTCCCGGCCCGTCATGGCCAGGATCTCCTGAGCTGCCCGGATTTCCCTGCGAAACACACCCGGCTTCTTTCGGCTGGTGGCCTCGTTGATTTCCTCCTTTATCGTCCTGGGCTTTTGCATCAGGAAGCCAAACAGGCCGTCTGTAAATTCCATCGGTTTTAATCCCAGAATCAAAAAAGCGCCGGTTATCATACCGGCACAGGCCAAAAGCTGCATCAATGTCATACATTCACACCTCCCCTCAATCGTTTCAGCGTCTCGCCCGGCATCCCGTTCTCCAACAGCCGTTTCGCCAGCCCGTCCGATATGGTATGCACCTGCTCATGGCGGCCTTCAATGATGAATTTTCCATCTTCCACCCGGTTTTCCGTGATCTTGTACTGGAACAGCGGCCGGTAGCTTCTGGTTCCATCCAGACGGATTTCACACTCTTGGATTTCCATCAGACGCCGTTCCCGGTTTTCCAGCTGCTTACAGAATGCCACGATTGGATAGGCCTCCGTCACATAAGACAGGAGGGTCTCATCGCTCATGTCTACCGCCCGTTTGCAGAGGGATACCATACGCCGGTATGTGGCTTCACAGCTGTTGGAATGGATGGTAGTTACCACCGCCACGCCGGTCCTGGCCGCCTCCTGAGCCGCATTGGCCTCCGGCCCGCGCATTTCCCCCACCACAATAATATTCGGGTTAAACCGCAGCGCCATGTCCAGCAGGGCAATCTGATCCACCCTTTGTCGCTCATTCTCACTGTCCCGTGTCAGGGTATGGATAACGGAATTCGTTACCACGCCTTCCTTCTCGCGCACCAGCGCCAGCTCCCTGGAACCGCTCTCAATGGTGTAAATCCGCTTGTTATCCGGTATGGTAGTCAAAAGCCATCCAAGCAGTGTTGTCTTCCCGGAGCTTGTCGCCCCTGCCACACAGATGGATATCCCATATCGCAGACACTCGGTCAAAAAGTCCATCATCGGCTGGGTGGCCGTTCCCCCGTTTATAAAATCCTTCTGCTTCATGGATTGTGGGTTCACAATACGGATCGAGGCTGCAATCCCTACGTCCTCATCCACCAGCGGCGTTTTCATGGCTGCGATTCGGATGTTCTTGGATAGATGCCCAAGCACAGCCGGGCTGGCATTGTCCAGAACCATACCGGACGTATGGAGCATACGGCGAATCACATTGATTGCATGCTGGGGACTCTCAAAGCGCTCGGTCAGTTTCTTCGTAACGCCTCCGGAATACTGGACTTCGATATCCCGCCAGCTGTTGACGTCAATCTCCTCAATCCCTGTCCCAAACACGTACTTAGTTAGGAAGGAAAACTCTGCCATCTCAGTATAAATGGTATCCACCAGTTCCTGGCGGTCCATACCCTTTACTGCAATCCGGTAGTCCTGCACATATTTCGTGATATAGCGCTTAATCTGTTCCTTCACGTCCCCGCTTCCCTGGTCAATGATCAGCGTGGAATATTTGCTGGAAATGTACTCCTGCACTTCTTTTAAAACATCCGTAAATTCCCGGCCTTCTCCTTCTGGAGAAAAGAACAGGTTGTGGGCGCGGGGAGCCTGCGATTCTTGAAAGAGCAGCCGTTCTTCATCCTCTTCTTCTGTTCTACTGATCTCTTCTAAACTCAGTTCTTCCAAAACAGGCTGTTTTTCCGGGACAGCGGCTTCACTTTCTCCTCTCTGCGCTGATTCGTCCTCGTACTCTATTTCGCGTCTCTTGGAATCGCTATATTTCTGCAGTTCTACTTCCTGATCATCACCAGCCACTTCTGCCATTGCTGCCGGTACACCAACTTCCTGCTTTGATCCCGGCCCAAATATATCCCCGGAGCGCTTTTCCCCTAACATCCAAACACCTCCCTGCTGATTGCTTCAATCGCCTTTCGGAACCCTTTACTCTCCCGCAAGGATAGATCCGCCAGAAGATCCCCGGCCAGACTCTGCGCCGCCAGTTCCGCACAGTAAGGCAATTTAAACGTCACACTTCCAAGCACCTGCTCCACATGTTCACTGGCCTCATTGGGTTTAATGTTGCTAGCTACCTTGTACTGTTTATCCGCATCCCATTTGTTGTCCCGCAGCAGGGGCAGCTGGCTGGAAAGATAGCTGATACTCTTCAAATCGCAGTTTACCAGGCGGAGAACCGCATCGGATTCCATCAGCGCAATGGCCGACAGGATATCATTGGCAATGTAGCTTCCACAGTCGATGATCACATATGGGGCCATTTCCCGCAGACACGTAATCAGCTCCGTTGCCTGCTTCGCGTTGTAAGGCGGATAGGTATATTCATTCTCTCCCCGCAGCATCCCCATCAGGGTCAGGTAGTCATACTTTTTATGGGTAATCAGGTTGTGACGGACCAGGGACTGGGTCACCTGAGCGGCCGCCAGCACACTCCCCAGGGAATGTTCACATTCCAGGTCTGCCGGAGGGCAGATACAGGGCAGCATGGGAGCCGTCATATCGCAGGTCAGGAGAACCACGTTTCGCTTCTTCCCAACCAGGTACTTTGCCAGCTTCACAGCCACTGTGGATTTACCGCTTCCCGGACTCCCCCAGACCGCCAGGATCTGATTCCCCGGCTCATCCACGAAGTCCTCCTGCGCCTTTGCCGAGCGGTCGAAAATACTTCCTTTTTTGAAATTCAGCATTTACTCCACCCCGCTCTCGCTTCCTGCGGTTGCCTCTGTCTCCTCTCCCTGTACGGTTTCTTCACCGGCTTCTTCTACTGTTTCTGTTTCTTCAGTTCCGCTTTCCTTCTCCGTATTCTCTTCCGTTCCCTCACCCTCTGGCGGATATAGTTCTTCCAGTATGATTTCCTGGGCCTCCACAAACTTCCGGGCATTTTCCTTTGTCCCCCGGTACACCAGGGATAAATGCAGCTTCCCTTCCGCCTCCAGTTCCGCAAGGACCTTTCCCTGCTCCGGCGTAACCAGAAGCGTCACGGTTCCCGGCAGTTCTTTCTCCGTCTTCTCATCGCCCCGTTCCCCGGTATTGGCGTCATATCCGCTGTTTGCCGTTACTGCAATAACCTCCACATATTGGAGCTCCAGCGGAATTATTGTAGAACCCTGCTTTCTATAATCCGGCGCAATCACAGATACAATGTCACCGCTAATCAGCTTTCCGGACAACCCATTGGCAAACGCTTTCACACTGACGGAAATAGCCTGCTTTTCCCCGTTTAGGTTATAAAGATATGCATTTTCCGCTGCTGGCTCCTCCGCCACCTTGGAACGGATGATATAGTCACCCGGTGCCATATCCGCCGATGCATACTTACCAATCACTTCATCTATGTTTCGCACAACAGACTCCGGCAGGTTGTAAGATCCCACCTCCACCAGCTTCACCATATCTTTTGTAATCTCATCTCCAATCCGGATGTTTTGGGTAACTCGGACAATCTCTGTTTTCTCGCTGATCGTCCGGTTAAACATCGGCGTGATTGCAAAGCAGATCACCAGGGACAGTACAATGCAAAGTAAGCCGATCACTGTTCTGTTCTTAAAGAAATTCATCTTCTTCTCCCTTCTTCTCTATCCTTGAACCATGCAAAATTCGGCTGTCTCGGCTGCTACAGGACCATCTGCCGTCTGTTCCAGAAGCCACTTTAAAGAAGCCAGCGGCTCATCATCCAAAAACTGAATTCCTTTCATCGACATCTGATTTTCACCATGAAAGTCAATCGGTTCGTCTGAAATAACAGCACCGCTTATGTTTTCCTTCAAGGGATACTGGCTGACGAACACGTGCTCCTCACCTTCTCCTGTTTCATCAATCCACACATCGTAGCAGTAAAAACCGTCCGGGACCGTGTCATGATCCACGGCGTACCCGGTTCCGTAAAGCCGTTTTCCCTCCAGTTCAAACGGTTCATAATACATGGTGAATGCATTGGCTCTCTCTACTTCCATCTTGATAACCCTTACCTCACTGCAGATAATCTGTCTTTTTTCTGAACCGAAGACAGAAAACACTCACACAGCCAATCAGTACCAACAAACTAAGAACCCTTTTCTTCATTTTCCGACTCCTCCTAAATATAATAAGCGGCAGCGTATCCAATAGCCAGGAATGGAGCCATTGGATACGCAGAGCTTACCTGCTTTCTGAAAAACAGCAACACGCACTTTGAGCACATATGAAACAGAAGCTGAAGCATTAATCCTACTACCATTCCCATCAAGGCACCCGGCAGTCCCAGCACAAGGCCGCAAGCTGCAGCCAGCTTCACATCTCCGCCGCCGATTCCCCCTTTTACTGCCGCTACCAGGAAAAACAGCGCTGGAATAAGCCCCAACAGACATTCCGGTTGAGCGTGCATAAGGAAGAGGGCGGCGATGCCGCCGCTCACCCAGTCCGGAATCTCCCGCCGTTTCAGATCCACAAAGGCAGCGGCCAGCAACAGATAGAGAAACAGAACTCCCTGCACCCTACATCTGTAGGCTCGGCTGTTCCCCGGCCTGTTCCGCCGCATCCGCCTGAGTAGTGCCAGTCTGCTGGGCAACAGACTGCTCCAGCGCCTGCTGATAGGCCGATAACACTGCATTGTGAAGCTGTTCCCGGAACTCTGCCGTTACCGGGAAACACACTTCCTTATATCCTTCCGTTGTCTTCCGGCTGGGCATGGAAACAAAGAGTCCACGCTCTCCTCCATCCACTACTTTGATCCCCCGGATTCCAATACAACTGTCGACCGTGGCGGATGCATACCCCCGGATACTTCCCACCTCGCTGGGCGGGTACATGGATGTAATTCTTACGTCTACAGTAGGCATATAAAGTTCCTCCTTCTTTCTTTATCTTTCTGCGTTTTTTGTCAGCCTGCATAGTTGAACATCTCGGTAATGCGCCGGGACAAAGTGGGTAACACATTTTCAGAGAATAATGCGTACAGACCCGCCAGCAGCAAAGCACCGATCACCACAGCCATCAAGATTTTGATAGCACTATCGATGAAATTTTCACCGGAACGGTCTGCAATGACTGCCCGTACTTTACACATGTTCCACTCTGCCGCACGTTTTACACGCTCAAATCCTGCTCTCATAAATTAATCCTCCTCTCATGATAAAAGGCAGCCTTTCGCTGCCTGGTTTCCATCGCTACAACTGAAGCACCTGGGACTGGACCGGTTCCGGTCCCCCAAATGCAACCTGCTTGAAATCCCTATAATCCACGTAATAGAATTCACTGGCTTCCTCATCGTATAGCTCAATCACATCTGACACCGAGAGGGAATGTCCCGTATAGCCTGGAACCTCCTGCCCTCCATCAAATTTCTCGTAGATCCTATCCAACTCATTGGTCTCTATTTCCCCGTCATAAACCATGTGGTAATTCTGTGGGTCCGGTTCTCCGAATCTCTCAACCAGCATATCATAGCCAATAAATTTCATATGGATATTGACCTCGGGCTTTAGCTGCCAGATCCGGCAGTTCTTCAAGGGTTCACAGCCCTGGGCCTCCGCCTGCCCATTCATCAGCCGGTCGTATACGCCGCCCTTCCATACCACGGCTTCAATCCCGCCCTGCCGTTCCAGATAGGCTTCCAGTTCCTTTCCCTTAAAGATCGGGTCCACCACCGCCTGGCTCCCGGCAATATATCCGGCCGGGTTTCCAAAGTATATAATCCGCCCGTTTTCCACCCGAATCCCACGCATGGGCGCTCACTCCCTTCTCTGTCTGTTTCGTCTACCTTTTTGAATCTAACAGTGCTCGCTCCCACCATGCGCTTCCTTAAGGAGCGTCCCGCGCCCGATATCTATATCTCAACCTCATTCTCCCCGCCTCTCTTTACAGCTACTTGTGCAATTTTTAAAGTTTCATGCTCATCGCACTTTCCTCAC
>OHBA01000915.1_pt1 | contig 12957 bp, 11 predicted proteins | sample 1577281 | NCBI WGS metagenome assembly OHBA01 (sample SAMEA3879579, study PRJEB24766) | human gut metagenome | biome: human-associated habitat; feature: feces | place: USA | collected 1985/1987
AATGCCGTCAGATCCCCGACCGCCATCCGTCCGCCGATAATCAGGTTTCCGCCGAACCAGACAACTGCCAGTGTCGTCACATTCATCGCGAACATCATGACCGGCATCGTCGCAATTACGATCTTTAGCGCCCGCAGCCCTGCCTCCTTGAGCTCCCGGTTCGTGTCGGCAAACCGCTTTTCCTCGTAGTCTTCCCGCACAAAGGATTTCACCACCCGCACGTTCGTCAGCACCTCCTGGATGCCGCTATTGAGCGTATCCAGCGCTTTCTGCATGGCTGTAAACCGCGGGTAGGCAGTCCGTAGGATCCAGACGATCGCCGCCGTCAGAAGCGGGATCACCACCAGGATGACAGCTGCCAGTTCCGCATTCATCCAGAACGCCATCACAAGCGCCCCCAGGAACATGCCCGGCGCGCGCAGCATCATCCGAAGTCCCATCATAATCAGGTTCTGTACCTGCTGGATATCGTTCGTCAGACGGGTTACCAGCGATCCCGTGCTGAACGTATCGATATTTTTAAATGAAAACTGCTGCACTCTGGCAAATAAGTCGCGGCGCAGATCGCTGGTAAAGGAAATCGACGCCTTCGCTGCAAAATATGCCCCCAGAATGCCGCCTGCCGCCATCAAAAAGGAGGTAATCGCCATCACAAGTCCCATTTTGAGAATGTATCCACCGTCTTTCTGCGCCACGCCATGGTTAATAATCATCGACATAAATTTGGGCAGCAGAATCTCACCCAGCACCTCCGTTACCATCATGAGCGGTCCCAGAATAAAGGCGCTCTTATATGGCAGTATATATGATTTGTATCGTTTCCATTGCTTCACGCTTTTTCCTCCTGCCCGTTATTTCTGCAAATTTTTTTATGGATTCTGTTCAAACAGCTCCATCAGTTCATTCTGGCTCAAATCGCCCAGTGAAACCATTCCCTCTGAAACCACCTGCGCCGCCAGTGCAAGTTTCGCATTCTGCAGCTTCAAAAGATTTTCTTCTATCGTATCCTTTAAGATCAGTTTGTATACCGTGACCGGCTTTTCCTGCCCGATCCGGTACGCGCGGTCGGTCGCCTGGTTCTGCGCTGCCACATTCCACCACGGATCGTAATGAATCACAATATCCGCCGCCGTCAGGTTGAGTCCCGTTCCCCCGGCTTTCAGGGAAATAAGGAACACCGGAACCTCATCCGAGGCAAACGCCTGCACCATCCGGCTACGTTCTTCCTTCGGGGTCGCGCCGACCAGAAGATGGGACGAAATGCCCTCCTGTAAAAGGCGTTCCCGAATCCGCTCCAGCATCGAGGCAAACTGGGAAAAGAGCAGGATCTTATGTCCCGCCGCAGATGCCGATGCGATCAGCGAAACACAGGTCTCCAGCTTCGCCGATTCCCCCGTATAATCTTCAAAACAGAGTGCCGGATCGCAGCAGATCTGACGCAGCCGCATGAGCTGGGAAAGCACTTCCAATTTTCCATTACCCGACCACGCGCCGCCAGCCAGCGCCTCTTTCAGTTTCAACGCCGACGCCGTATAAAGCTTCTGCTGCCGCCCCGACGCCGCCGAATAAACGATCCTCTCTTCCTTGCCCGGAAGCTCCCGAAGCACATCCTTTTTCAAGCGGCGCAGGACAAACGGTCCCGTCATCCGCCGCAATGCCGTCAATGCTTCCGGATCCTGATTTTTCACGATTGGCAGCTCATACCGCTCACGAAACTTCCGGTAACTGTATAAAAATCCCGGCATCAGGAAATCAAAAATGCTCCAAAGCTCACTGAGCCGGTTTTCCACCGGCGTTCCTGTCAGGGCGAAACGGGCATTCGCCGAAATCTCCTTTACCGCCCTCGCTCCCTGTGTCTTTGCATTTTTAATGACCTGCGCCTCGTCAATAATCTCATATTCAAACGTGCGCCCCAGATACGCCGCCCGATCCCGTTTCAACAGATCATAGGACGTGATGATCACCTGCGCCCCCTCAGACGCCTCCATCCGCATCTGCTCCTCCAGCTGTTCCTGCCGTTCTTTCGCCGTCCCGGCAATCAGAAGCACGCGGATCCCCGGCGAAAACCGGGCAAATTCCTGTCCCCAGTTGTAGACGAGCGACGCCGGGCAGACGATCAAAGACGGAAGAGGTAATTCTGACCCACTGCCTTCATTTCCAGCCGCTTTCTGCTCGGTTTTTTCCTGATAAAATGCCGTCAGAAGCGCAATCACCTGCAGCGTTTTTCCCAGTCCCATATCATCTGCCAGGATCCCGCCGAAATGATACCGCGCCAGCGTCCGCATCCACGTATATCCGATCTTCTGATATTCCCGCAGCGTCTTTTCCAGCACCGCCGGAACCGCATAGCTGACACTCTGCGCCGTTTTTAGATCGCGCACCATCATCCCGTAGGCTTCATCCCGCTGAAACAGTTTCATCCTGCCGTCGCCCGAGAGACTGTCCAGATAAAAAGCACGGTAGGCAGGTATCTTCGCCTCCCCCGCCTGAAATTCACTCTTTGTCAGTCCCAGATCCGCAGTCAGGCTGTCAAGCGCCTGCAGGCCGCCGCCCGAAAGCTGCAAAAATTCGCCATTTTTCATGCGGTAATATTTCTTTTTTTGGCGGTATTCACTGAGTACCTGCAAAAGCTCCGCCGGGTCGATTCCCGCCGTCTCAATCTTCAGATCCAGCCAGCCGCCTCCAAGAGAAACCCCCATCGACACTTCCGGCGGGGGCAGGACGCGCAGATGGCGGACAGACTCTGACAGCCATACCTCGCCCACCTCCTGAAACTGCGGCATTCCCTCGCTCAGAACCTGGTACAGCGCTTCTTCATCCCCGCGGATCACCAGCTCGCCGCTCTCATCCTCCCAGTAAGAGAAGTACCGCGTGATCAGGCGGCTGATATAAAATTCCGCCGGTACATCCCGGCAGATCTCCCGCGGAACATGCTCGTCCGCCAGCGGCGAAAACGTAAAATCTCCGTAGGAAAGCGTCGGACGCAGACGTAGCTCGTCCGGCGAATCACTGTCAAACTCAAACCGGGCTTTCAACGCCTCTGGGCGGTATTTCTCCCAATCGATCTCCGGGCTCTGCAAGATCCCAAGTGCCTCCATGCCTTCCAGCACCCGCGCATAAAAGAGCGGAATATCCCGGCTTCCAACCAGCAGCTCCCGCTTCTCTTTCCGGCTTCCGCACTCTCTTCCGCCCTGTTCCATCTGCTCCAGAAAAACGCCCATCGTTTCTGTATACAGTTCACTGCATCCAAACAGATGCAATCCATCTGCCACATACAGACGCTGTTCTCCCCGGAACGAAGTTAGAGCCGATGGAACCGTAACCGCAATTCCATCGCCCCTTGCTTCCACCTCCACCGGGAAACGCGGATCCTTGCGCTCAACCCGGCACACACGTTCAGCACCTTTCTCGTCCTCCGTCTGGACTTCTTTTCCCTCTAAAAGATCAAACAGCCGATCCCTCGCTGCAGATCCCAGCGTTAACGCCCGCATCACCGGAAGCGGCAGCCCCGCATGACCGCGCATCCCCTCATAATGGCGTATGTAGGCGTCCGCCTCCTCCAGCAGAAGATCTAAAAATGGGCGGCTTTCCGGCGCAAAGGCAGACGGGACGTGTTCAAACGCCATGCCTTTTCCGTATTCCACCCGTTTTCCGCTGTGAACCGCCTGTGCAAATTCCAGCAGGTTTTTCACAATATACCGTTTTTCCCGTCCGATCCGTGCCTCCAAAAGCACTTCGCCGCGCCGGATCTGTAAATAGGGATGCAGATAGACCGGTTCCCGCTCTTCCTCGCCCAGAATCCGCGCTACTTCCCGGTTCGTGTACTCCCGGATCATCATCCGGATCTCCGGCGAAGTCGAAACCGGCAGTGTATGCTCAGCTTTCTGCTGACGGGCAAACGCCTCCTGAAGCGCTTTTGCATGCACGCAGGGACCCCGGAATGAATTTCCCTCCGCACAAGAACAAGAGTAGTCATAGATCTGACTACCCTTGATAAAAATTCTTGTCTGATATACCTTTGTCTCATCCTCAATCTGTCCCTGTACCCGTACTTCGCCCTTCCAGAAGGTATCTACGGACATTTTTATTATTTTCATGAGGATTCCTCCATATTACAGATTACATGTGTTCCGGCGATTCCATTCCGAGCAGATCCATACAGGTATCCAGCACCCGCTTGGTCAGCGTGATCAGGCTGATAAAGGCTGCCTGCTTCGCTGCGTCCTCCTCGGAGAGGATCTTATTTTCCAGATAGAATGCATTGAACGCATCCGCCACTGCCGCCATGTATTGGCAGAGCTTATGCGGCGCCGTCTCGTAGAATGCAGATTCTGTCACCTCGCCGAAACGGCAGAGCGCCATCTGAAGTGCTTTCTCTGTCTCGCTCTCAGCCGGACGGATCGGAACCACTTTAGCATCCGCACCGCGCAGTTCCTTGTATTTCTCCAGAATGGACTTGATGCGGACGATCATATACTGGATATGTGGACCTGTATTTCCCTCAAAGGAAATAAAGCGGTCTACATCGAAAATGTAATCTTTGGTCGCCTGATTCGAAAGATCGGCATATTTAAGTGCCGCCAGACCGACAATCTCCGCCGTGCGTGTCATCTCGTCCGCCGGAACCTTCTGCTTCTCCTGAATCTTCTCATATACCTTCTCATCGATATTCTTGATCAGGTGCTCCAGACGCATAACACCGCCCTCACGTGTCTTGAACGGACCACCGTCCTTGCCGTTCATCGTACCGAAGCCCAAGAAGATCATCGGCGTATCTTCTTTGACGATGCCCGCTTTCTTCGCCACACGGAATACCTGGATAAAATGAAGCTCCTGGCGCTTGTCTACGACGTAAATGTAGCGGTCCGGATGGAAATCCTGCTCACGTTCGATGATCGTCGCCAGATCGGAAGTCGCATACAGCGCCGCACCGTCGGATTTGCGGACGATACAAGGCGGATATTCCTTCGCATCCCCTTCCTGTGCGATATCGACAACCAGCGCGCCATCGCTCTCATAGGCGAGACCTTTTTTCTGTAAATCCTCGATCAGTCCCGGAATATATGGCTGCGCATCGCTCTCGCCCTTCCAGAGGTCAAACGATACATTTAAATTGCCATAGTTCTTTTTCAGATCCTTCAAGGACACGTTCATGATGTGCTTCCAGATCGCATGGAACGGTGCATAGCCACTCTGCAGTTTGAAGGTTGCCTGCTGTGCCCGCTCACGGAATGCCGCATCTACCTTGGATTTCGCGCTCGCTGCCGGATAGATATCCTCCAGCTCGGAAATCGTAAACGGCGGCTCCGACGGATACTCGCCGGTATAATCCGGGTCAAAATATACCAGATCCGGCTGACGGTCATGCAGCTCCTCGATGATCAGTCCCATCTGCAATCCCCAGTCACCCAGATGCACATCGCTGATGACATGGTGTCCCATATAGCGGCTGATGCGCTTGATGCTCTCTCCGATGACCGCGGAACGTAAGTGTCCGACATGCAGTGGTTTTGCTACATTGGCTCCGCCGTAATCGATGATGATCGTCTCCGGCTTCTTAACTGCGTTGAGTCCCAGCTTTTCATCCTCTGCCACCTGCTGTACATAGGATGCCAGGTAGCACGGATTCAGGCGGATATTGATAAATCCAGGCATCACGGCGTTGATCTCAGAAAACATCTTGCTTCCGGCTGTCTTTTCCACCACCTCATTGGCAATATCGATCGGTTTCTTTTTATACGCTTTGGCAGCTGCCATCGCGCCGTTACACTGATACTCGCAGAGATCCGGGCGGTTTGATACCGTCACGCGGATATACTTCTCATCGTACCCGCAGCCGGTAAACGCCGGTTTCAGTTCTTCCACGATCAAATCTAAAATCGTTTTCATACTAGATTCCCTTTCATAATTTATATCGCATATTTTCAAGAATGCCTCTGCATTCTTGCTGCGAGATGCGCGTCATGCAAAGCATGACATATTTCTTTTGCGCATCTTAAGCAATCCTGCCGGAGGCTATATCAGATGGGGGATTGGCTCCCACCACTGATACTAATTTGCTCCTCGCCACCTGAAGAGGTGGGAGTCATCTCTCATCTGATATATCCTTCCGCATTGCCTTTTTCACATCCTTGCGGAACTGCTTCCAGGCATCCTCATGATCCACGAAATACTTCGGGCACGCCTTTCCAGTCACGTCATAATGACGGATCACGTCTTTCGGACTTAAATCGAGCTGCTTGCACAGCCATGCAGTCAGTTTTACCAGCGAGTCATACGTCTCGTCTGTGAACTTTCCGTCTGCCGCCGGATGGCAGCACTCAATCGAAACTGTGTCCGCATTCCTCTCATTGGAGGCATATGCCTTCTCCCCGACCGGAACGCACTCGATGATCTCGCCGTCCAGACCGATCACGAAATTGCTGCTGACGGAAACGGTGTTACTGCCGCTCTGATCTTTCAATCCCTCAAAATAATCATGGTTCTGCTGTGCCGTCGTCCCAGGATTTGCCACATAGTGAATCACGATCCCGTTGATGACCGGAATATTCGTCCCCGGTCTGGAATAGCGGTTGACCGTGAGAAGCTGCTCATCAACCCAGTTTGGCATCTCGATCGTGGACGGATCGATCAGCTTGCGGATCATTTTCCCGCGCAGCGTCCAGCCTGTTCCCGCACCCAGGAGGAAAATAAGCAGACACAAAAACAGCCGCATCATCACACGGCGCTTCTTCTGCTGCCTCGTCCGCTCCCGGCGGATTGCCGTCTGCCTGCCGGATGTACGCCTCTTCCTGCCACCAGATCTGCGCCCCGGCTCATCCTCTTCCCCCAGACGCAGACGGTCTTCTCTTCCGTTCTCCATATTTATCACTCCCCATGAGCACCGCTCACTCCGAACCCGCTCTCTGAGATGAACCAACGGACGCGTCATAGACGCCTCCCCGATATGTTAAGCAAAAAAACTGTTGTAAAATCTCGACGTTTCCTCCGGATCTTACAACAGTTTCTCTGCTTGCTACTGTTCATGCGCTACATAACCAGCAAAGGAAAATGCCTGCCACAAACAGTAATCTCTGTTTCCAGTCAGAAACCTGTCAGTGACACGACTGCCTCCCCACAAGGGTACAAACGGTATCGTGAAGACCTTTCTGACGTATATGTTATAACTTAGACTCTGGACAGATATTCACCAGTACGTGTATCGATCTTGATCTTATCGCCCTGGTTTACGAATAACGGTACATATACAGTAGCGCCAGTCTCTACAACTGCCGGTTTGGTAGCGCCTGTAGCGGTATCGCCCTTGAAGCCCGGCTCTGTATCTGTGATCTCAAGCTCTACGAACAGCGGCGGTTCTACGGAGAATACCTTGCCGTTGTAAGAACAGATCTTGCACATCTCATTCTCTTTTACGAACTTGAGTGCGTCGCCGATTGTCTCCTGGTTTAAAGCTACCTGCTCATATGTGTTTACATCCATGAAGTTGTATAAGTCGCCATCGGAATACAGATACTGCATATCAACTCTGTCGATTCTGGCAGACGGGAACTTCTCGGTCGGACGGAAGGTTTTCTCTACAACGCCGCCATTCATTACGTTCTTAATTTTAGTACGAACGAACGCAGCTCCCTTTCCCGGTTTTACGTGCTGAAATTCCATGATCTGGTATACGTTGCCATCAATCTCCAGTGTGATGCCGTTTCTAAAATCGCCCGCTGATATCATAAATGATGCTCCTCCTTGAAAATACTCGCTTTATCTTTTTTATTTTATACTATAAAATCTTCTTTTTCAACTACTTTTTTGAAAACACAGGGCACATCATGTCGATTCCGCCCCTTATTTTTCTAAAATTGCCGATATTTTTTCTGAAAACAACTGATTTTCCACCGTTTCCGGCACTCCTGTCCGCATCCGGTTCTGCCGCCTGGCAAGCTCTTTCAAACCGTTCAAAAACACCCGGCTGCAAACTTCCACTATTTTTTTTCCTGTCTTCTCACATAGAACCACAGGACAATTTTCTCCAGATACCGCTTTAACACGATCTGGATCTCTTCCTTCGGATTGATCGGCTTTACAAGAATCGAATAGATGCCTGTCCGCCTCGCCCCGTACACATCCGTAAAGAGCTGATCCCCGACAAACATCGTCGAGCGCTCGCCCGTTCCCATCCGGCGCATCGCCTGTCTGTATCCGCTGCGCTTCGGTTTTCTGCCCTTGTAAATATAATCCGAACCTACCTGTCCGGCAAACGGGGCGACCCGCGCCTCCTTATTATTCGAGAGCAGACAGGTGTGGAACCCTATCGCCCGCAAACGTTCAAACAGCTGTACTGCCCGCTCGTCCGCCGGGGCACCGTGCGGCACCAGCGTATTGTCAATATCAAATATGATACCCCGCATTCCCTTCTGATAAAACTGCTCATACGGGATATCATACGCAGAATCCAGCCATTCATCCGGATAAAACGCATTTCCCATCATCTGGTCTCTTCCCCGTTCTTTCCAGACTCATACGACGGCACATTCCGCTGCTGTATCTTCTGCAGTTCCTCCATAAATGTATCGACGTCTTTAAACTCCCGGTATACCGATGCAAACCGCACATAGGTAACCACATCCAGATCCTTTAACCGCTCCATCACAAGTTCCCCGATCACCGCGGTCGAGATCTCCCGTTCTTCCCGGTTAAATAAATTGTTTTCCACATCGTCGATCAACGCCGAAATCTGTCCCTGAGAGACTGGGCGCTTGTGGCAGGAATGCAGGATTCCTGCCTCTATCTTCGCCCGGTCGTACATCTCCCGGGTATTATCCTTTTTGACAACCATCAGAGGGATCGTCTCAAGTTTTTCATATGTGGTAAAACGCTTTCCACAAGTCTCGCACTGTCTCCGGCGTCTGATAGAACTGTTGTCATCCGCAGGCCGTGAATCGATTACTTTCGTGTCAGCCGCGTTGCAAAATGGACACTTCAATCGCTCTTCCCCTTTTCTGGTTTTATTGATATGCCCCCGCCAGGTTTTCATAACATATCATACTTATTATAATATCGCAGGAAGTGCGCTTCTGCAAGCAGAAGTTTTCCGCTATTCTTTCTTTATTCTTTCTTTTCTCTCTCTTCTTTCAGCCTCACCAGAATAATGTCATCCCCTATCTGGCAGATGTCGCAGAATGGAATTATGTACTCTTTTTCCCGCCCCAGAAAGCCCCAGACACAGCCCGGTCCCGGTACGATGATCGCAAGCATTTTTCCCGTGCTGATGTCAAAATCGACGTCGCCCACAAAACCAAGGCGCTTGCAATCTTTTACATTTATAACTTCCCGCTGTTTGAGTTCACAGATACGCATAGACATAAACCTCCCGGATCCTTCTGTAATCAAAATATGTACAAAAGGACCGGGAGGTTCTTCCTGGACAGGTATTTCTATCTACTTTTATTTCGTAACTTCTGATAACGTCACGCTGTCAAAATGCAGTGTATAATCAATCAGATGCGGCTGGCTCATCGCCACCGTCAATGCACTGACCGCCACATCCTCATCCAGCGTCACCGGAATCTGGAACTCGGAATTGCCCTCGGTCTGGATTGGATCATACTGCACATCATCCACCAGCATATACTCATAGTTCGGGCTGCTCCAGACAATATCGGCAGTCACCTTTCCATCCTTGACGATAATGGTCGCCGGGCTGTCCACCGATGCTCTGCCGGAACCTCCCTGCAGGGTTACCTCACAGGTATAAGTGCCGTCTGCCACATCTGCAGTCTGCCCTGCCGGTTTCTGGGCATCTGCCGCATTATCGCTATTCTCCGTCTCGGATGATGCTGCTTCCGCGTCCTCTGCCTCTCCGAAAACCGGATTTTCCACCTTTACTTTGTGGTCGTACCAGGTGCCCTTCTTACCAATCAGAGCCAGGTCAAATTCTTCTCCGAGCGCCGGAACCGGCACATCGAAGCCGTTGACCTCCTCGCTCAGACCGTCGCTGTAAGTAACCGTGTCTACGGTTGGCTGCAGCCAACCGGCTTCATCTTCCTTTGCCTCGTCCGCAGTACCCAGATACAGGTTCACGATGTTTTTCGAGGTCAGGCTGATATGAAGTGTCGCCTCGCCATCCTTGACCGTCAGGACACCTTTTCCATTTTTCGATTCATTGACCTTGAACATACTGCTGTCCGTCTTAAAATCGACGGTGTAGACGCCGTCTGCAAGGTCAATACTGCTTTTCTGTTCGGCATTCTCGGTTTCTGCGCTCTCTGTCTGCGCCACGGTGTCGGCTGCGTCCTGTTTCTGTCCTCCGCACGCTCCGAGAAGAGCGGCAGCAAGCAGAAGCGCCGCTAAATTTAATTTCTTTTTCATATACATTATTCCGAAATAGACTCAATGGCTGTCCGTGTATGAGCAACATAGAATGATTCTACCGCTTTAATTCTTCCCAGACCGGAAATCTGAGTATCTACCTTGTCAAACGCACCTGATGCCTCAAACTGGCTCTTCCAGGAATCATCATCATCGCCTGCCATATCGTTGTTTGCGTGATCACCTGCAACTACCATCAGCGGACGAAGAACGACGTTCTTATAACCAGCGGCCTTCACTGCCTCGATAACAGACTCACAGGAAGTCTCTTCCGGCTCACCCTCTACGGTACCGATAAATACGTTGCTATATCCAAGATTCTGCATCTGGGTCTGCATCTGGCTGTAGGTTACCTTTGCAACGTGTGCGGTACCATGACCCATCAGAACGAATGCGGTTCCCTGATCGGCTGCGTCAGCTGCATCTTTAAAACCAGCTTCCGAAGCTTCTTCTGCTACAACTGCTTTTGCAACTGCCTCTTTATCTGCATTGATAACGGTTGCATCGTCGCCAACCTCACCTAACAGCGGCTCTGCGACAGCTACCTGCTCGAATTTATCCTGATACTTCTCGATCGCCTCAACCATCTCGTCGTACTCAGCACCGTGCATGAGGTGGGTCGGCTGGACAACCAGCTCTTTAACTCCGTTCTCCACGGCTCGCTCCAGTGCCTGATCCATATTGTCGATGCACTCGCCGTCACGAGCCTCAACGTGGTTGATAATGATCTGTGCGGTAAATGCACGGCGGACTGCCCAATCCGGGAATGCATCCTGGATGGAATCCTCGATACTCTTGATATCTTTCACACGGCTGTCGTTGAAGGAAGTACCAAAGCTGACTACCAGGATCTCCTTGTCGCCAATCTCATCCTGATTGCGCGGATCGTCCAGGCTCGCGTCGCCGGTATCACGACCAAAATAATCTGGATCTGCGTTCTCGCCTTCTACCAGCTCCTTCTGCTCGTCAGTCAGGGCATCCCATGCCTCTTTGGCTGCCTTGCACTGCTCATCCGTGTCATCGGTGCGCTCCTGTACATAAATGTCATCGATCAGCTTTGCCACCTTATCTGCTGCTTCCTGATCGGAATCGGCGCTCTCAGCTGCCTCGGTCTCTGCCTCAGAAGCCGCCTCCGTCGAGGTTGCCTGGCTGGATGTACTGCCGCCGCAGGCTCCAAGCAATACGGACATCGTAACTGCCGCTGCACTTACAACTACTTTTTTGTTTTTTCTCATGTTTTCCTCCTTGTGTGACTCGCACAAAAATAGTTTTAACCGATATGTTCACGACAGCCGGCAGGTTTCCTGGCTTTCGGGTCATCATGCACGCCGCGCCTTCTCACTTTCGCAATGGCATCTGCAGCGCCACTCTCCGGTTCACAGTGACGAGATCGCACAGGTTTTGCACCTGTTTCCCTTTTACCCCCTGTCCACGCCTGCCAATCCGAGCAATCTGACTGGTCTGGCACAAACAGCGGCACCCACTGCCCATATCAGCTTGTTTCATTATAGATGGGGTATGCTTAAAAGTCAATTTATCCTGGAAATTATATCAAAAAAGCACCTCTCATCCGGTTACTGTTCACGCATACGTGCCCAGTAACGGAATTTGCCGTGGCTTCGCATTTAAATACGGCAAATTCCTGCTGCCACCACGTTTTCTTACGGCACTTTCGGTTCCAAAAGTGCCTACCCGTGAACCCTCTCATCCGGACAAAAGGTGCTCTCCTCCTCTTAATGATTTTATATTTTTTATGGCATAAATTTCCGGTAAATCGAAATAATTTTCTCATTCTTCACCGTCACAGCCGTGTTGTACGGCTTAAACTCCCCGATCAGCCGATCACGGATCGCGAATAATTCTTCCGCGGTATACACCTGCGGCGGTGTATCCGGGTCAGAATCATCTGTCAGGACAAAGTTCTCATCCATCTGCAGCGTAACCTCTCCCAGCTTATGGTAACTTCTCCCAACTACCATCTCCGAGCCATACAAGGAATCCTCCTCTACCATTCTCAGCTCTTCTCCCCCCTGTGCCGGACCGCCATTGATCTCGATCCGCCCAGACTCCTGTCGGTCAATCGAAGTAATGAGACATTCTTTCCCATCGATGCGCAGCGTATCTCCCGCCTGCAGTTCATCGATATCTGCCTTATGAAAATGCTCATAGTCATAGACCGTCAATGTGATGATAACATTGCTTTCATCCTGATGGATCTGCTGCGGTTTGAACCCAGCTGCAAAGGTACAGTTATCAAAATGCGTCATATTGAGGGTTTCCCGGACTGGTTCAACCGTGAGCGGTTCCGTCCGCTCAGTTTCCTGCGTTTTATCCCGTTCGGGCTGCTCCTGCGCCTGATCATTTTCAGTCACAGCCTCGTGGATCGCCCCCTGGCTCTCCTCATCGACAGCCCCTTCCTGTGTGGCTGTCTCCGATGCCGCGCCCGCACAGGCGGTCATCCATACACTCATCCCAAGTGCTGCGGCGATCCATCTTTGTTTCAATCGTCTCATGTTTGCTGCCGCCCCTTTTCGGCTTCTCCTTTTTCCTGGCATTTTCGTAACTGTTCAGTACCTTCACAGTCACGCGCAAAAA
>OHBA01000918.1_pt1 | contig 12892 bp, 11 predicted proteins | sample 1577281 | NCBI WGS metagenome assembly OHBA01 (sample SAMEA3879579, study PRJEB24766) | human gut metagenome | biome: human-associated habitat; feature: feces | place: USA | collected 1985/1987
GTGCGCACCGACTATTTCCTGCGCAGCTATCTTATTCCCTTTGCCAAGGAAAATCCCGGCATCAGCTATCAGTTTCACGATGCGACGGTAGAGCAGCAGCAACAGCAGCTGGAGGCTGGCAGTATTGATTTTGCCTTTGCCAACGCACCGTTGCCTGCAGCGCACAATTTTGCTACTATCAAGGTGCAGCGGGAGAATTTTTATGCTTTCTATAATGCCGGATTTGCGGTTCCATGGGCAAATAAAAGTATGCTTTCGCCGGAGGATTTGGCAGGTGTGCCTTTGTGCTGTAATTATGGCAGCTATGCGCTTTTGCGCGGTGAAGCCGAATGTTGCTTTCATTGCTACTACGGCGGAGAGTGCGCTTACTTTTGCGACAAGCGGGCTTGGGGTTGCGGTTGTTGCGGCGTTGGATGGTGATGCTGTGCCGCAGGAGATGGTGCGGCGGCAGCTTGTTGATGAGAAGCTGCATTTTGATCAGACGTTGTATTGGAGTAATGAGCATAAATTATCGCCTGCAGCGGAGAGATTCCTGGAGTTTTTCCGAAATTTTAACTAAACGCAAAAAAGAGACTGGGATAAAACCCAGCCTCTTAATTTTTTGCTGTTATTCTTTTGGTGTTGCTTCGTCTGCATTAGCAGCAGCTTTCGGTGCATCTGCTTCGGCGGCAGGCGCTTCAGCCTTTGCGTCAGCTTCGGCAATGGGAGCAGCAGTTGCTTCCTCATCCACAACAGATTGCTGTACTAATTGCAGCTTTTCTTCTGCGGTAAGGATATGACCGTATTTTACCAGCTGGTTAATTTCTTCCTCTTCCAGAGTTTCCTTCTCCATCAGAGCTTTAGCAATCACATGCAGCTTGTCGATATTGTCGGACAGCAGCTTTTCAGTAGCAGCATAGGCATCTTCCATAAAGGAGCGTACCTCTTTATCAATTTCGGCTGCCACTTCTTCACTGTAATCCTTGTCACGGGCAATGTCGCGGCCCAGGAATACCTGATCCTGACGATGACCAAAGGTTACAGGTCCGATGTTTTCGCTCATGCCGTATTCGCAAATCATCTGGCGAGCCAGTTGCGTTGCACGCTGCAGGTCATTGCTGGCGCCGCTGGAAATTTCCTTCAGCACCAGAGCTTCGGCAACACGGCCACCCAGCAGCACCTTCAGCTCATCGAGCATTTCGCTGCGGGTTGCATAATACTTATCTTCCTTAGGCAGGCTCAGGGTATAACCACCTGCACGGCCACGCGGAATGATGGTAACCTTATGTACAGGGTCAGTGTGCTCAAGCAGCATACCGACGATAGTATGACCGCCTTCATGGTAAGCAGTCAGGCGTTTTTCCTTATCGCTGATGACACGGCTCTTGCGCTCCGGTCCCATGATAACACGCTCGGCAGCCTCTTCCATTTCCGGCATATTGATAGCCTTCTTGTCCTTACGGGCAGTCAGCAGCGCTGCTTCATTAACCAGGTTGGATAAATCAGCACCGGTAAAGCCGGGAGTACGCTGAGCGATTACGTCCAGATTTACATCCGGTCCCATCGGCTTGCCCTTAACATGTACCTTCAGGATTTCGGTACGACCTTTGATATCAGGACGGTCTACTACAATCTGGCGGTCAAAACGGCCGGGACGCAGCAGTGCCGGGTCCAGAATATCAGGACGGTTAGTTGCGGCAATCATAATGATGCCTTCGTTAGCACTGAAACCGTCCATCTCAACCAATAATTGGTTAAGAGTCTGCTCGCGCTCGTCATGGCCACCGCCAAGACCTGCGCCGCGCTGACGGCCTACAGCATCAATTTCATCGATAAACACGATGCAGGGTGCACTTTTCTTTGCCTGGTCGAACAGGTCGCGTACACGAGATGCGCCGACACCGACAAACATTTCTACGAAGTCAGAACCGGAAATACTGAAGAACGGAACTCCCGCTTCACCGGCAACTGCCTTCGCCAACAAGGTTTTGCCTGTACCCGGAGGGCCATAGAGCAAAACACCTTTAGGAATCTTAGCTCCCAAGTCATTATACTTCTGCGGATGCTTCAGGAATTCGACAACCTCTTCCAGCTCCTGCTTGGCTTCTTCAGCACCGGCAACATCCTTAAAGGTTATCTTCAGTTTTTCCTCATCGTAGCGACGCGCACGGCTCTTGCCAAAGTTCATCACCTTGCCGCCACCGGCACCGCCCTGATTCATCAGCATGAACCACAGGCCTACGATAATCAGCATCGGCAAAATAGAGCTGAGAATGCTCATCCACCAAGGTGGTTGCGGTGGCAGCTCTGCCTTAATGTCTACTTTCTTTGCTTCCAGCTTTTCTACCAGCTTGCTGTCATTAGGCGCAACGGTAGAAAATTCCTTGCCATCCTTTAATTTACCGCTGATAACGTTATCAACAATAGTTACCTGTTTGATTTCGTCCTGCTGTACATGCTGCATAAAGCTGGTATAGCTTATATCGGCAGGCTTAGAATCCTTTTCACCGTAAAGGTCAAACATCCAGATAATTACCATGATAATCAGCAGATAAAAAAGTACGTTCTTAAAAAATTTATTCAAGCACGTAGCCTCCTTCCACTTAGCTCATAATATTTTATTATATTATAGATAGGAAAAACTAGCAACTGTTTTATGCAAATTACAGGCTTTTATTTGCGTGCGTATACAGCAGGCTTCAGGATACCGATAAACGGCAGATTGCGGTAATCACCTGCATAGTCCAGACCGTAGCCTACAACGAATTCGTCAGGAATTTTAAAACCTACATAATCAGCCTCCAGACCGTTTACACGGCGCTCGGCCTTGTCGCACAGAGCAGCGGTTTTCAGAGTTGCGGGCTTGTAGTGACGCAGCATATCGGTGATAGAAGCGAAGGTAACGCCGCTGTCAATGATATCATCGATTACCAGCACATCCTTACCCTTGATATCCTCGCTAACATCCAGCTTAACCTTCACACTGCCGCTGGTGCTGGTTCCGTTACCATAGGAAGAAGCAACCATGAAGTCTACGCGCAGCGGCATATCAATAGCACGGGTCAGGTCGGTAGCGAACCAGGCAGCACCCTTCAGCAGCACAATGACAACAAGCTCCTTGCCTGCATAATCGGCAGCAATCTGCTTGCCCATTTCCTGTACGCGGGCATCAATTTCTTCTTTAGTCAGCAAAACTGTCTTAATATCGTCATGCATTTTCCATTCTCCTTACACTTTATATTTTTTTGGTAAAAATAAGCTGTTTATTTTTGTAGGCTACGTTTATTCCCTGCGGCAGCTGGATAAGCTTACCGCCGCTGCGTCGGAGCAGCAACGCATCAATGGCCTGACTACGCTCGTAGGACAGCTCCTCGCCGCCCAGCTCGAAATACGCGCGTCGCAATATTCTCAGCCTTACGGCACTGTGCAGCGCCGTAAGCTGCGTCACCGGAAAACTGACAGCATCATCCTGCCTGCGCACCAGCTGCCTGTAAGCACCGTCAGCCATTTGCTCCAGACATTCCGCATCCTGCGCCAGCAAGGCGGCAGTACGCGCCAACGTCGGCACCACATTGTGGTTGAAGCTGCGCTCCAGATACGGCACAAGCTCCAGACGTACACGATTACGCGTATACGCCGTATCAGCGTTGGTGCTGTCGTAACAGACTGCAATTCCCTCTACGCTGCAGTATTCCTCCAACAGGCTTTTCGGCAACGTCAGCAGCGGTCTGATGATATCGCCCTGCTGCGCCCGCATTCCGGCAAGTCCCTGCAGTCCTGCGCCGCGCAGCAGCCTTAAGAGCAGCGTTTCCGCCTGGTCGCCTTCGTGATGCGCCGTAACAATTGCCGCAGCGCCCTGCTGTGCCGCTATGCGCCTAAGCGCCGCATAGCGCAGGCGGCGCGCAGCATCTTCGGTAGAAAGACGGTTCTGCGCCGCATAGGTGGCAGCCTGCACATGCTCTGTAAAGCAGGGAAGTCCCCAAGCCTTGCAGGCACGCTGCACAGCCTGCATATCACGCAGAGCTTCTTCACCGCGAAGTCCGTGCTCAACGTGACAGACGCTGTAGCTGCCCCAGCCCTGCGCTGCCAAAGCAGCACAGGCATGCGCCAATGCCAGAGAATCAGCACCGCCGCTTACCGCCAGCAGGTAATGAGCCTCAGGCTGCAGCAAATTTTTTATTGTTTTGCGCAGCTTGTAGACTGCAGGCGCAATCTGCCTCATAGCATATCTCCTTTAGCAGCGGTTTAAACGTGTCGTATCGCATTTTTCTATGCTATAAAAGAAAAGGCACTCTCAGGAGTGCCATTTCATTAATTACCAGCTTGCTTATTTATCACGTCTGGCACCACGACCACCGCGTTTGGACTCAGTATTACGTTTTAAATCCAGCATACGGTCATCGCTGTCTTTCAGGAATTTAGATAATTTATCCTCAAAGGAAACGGGCGCCATAGGTCTTGCGCTTTGCGGGCGCATACCGCCACGGCGTTCACGATTGTCGCCTTGCGGACGCATACCATTGTTGTTGCGGCGCTCGCGGTTATCATTTTGCGGACGCTGCGGTCTCGGTTGCGGAGCCGGCGGCGGTGTGAGCTGTTTAATAGACAGACCAATTTTGCCGCGATCATCTACAGATAATACCTTAACCTTAACCTTGTCGTGCTCCTTTAAAAAGTCATGCACGTCTTTTACATAAACATTAGAAACCTCAGAAATGTGAATCAGGCCAACCTTGCCCTCAGGCAGTTGGACAAATGCGCCAAAATTGGTGATACCTGTAACTTCACCCTCTACAATTGCACCTACTTCAAGTGACATCGAGAAAAAAATCCCCCTTAAAAATTCTTAATACTCTTGTATTATACTCTTTAATTTTTCATGGTGTCAATAAAAAAAGCAGAACAAAAGCTATCATTTCTTGTTCTGCCTTATTTTTTCTCATCAACTATAAACAGCGGCACCTCATCTTTACCCACCATGTTGTAATCCTCACGGGCGAGCTTTTCAATATAACGCGGGTCATCCAGACGTTTACGCTCTGCCTCCAGCTCAGTCTTCTGTTTTTGTAAAGCAGCAATACGTTGCTGTGTAGCAGCCTGTTCCTGTTTAATCTGATAAATAGAATACTCCTGCTTGCCGATAACGAACAGGCAGGCAACAAACAGCAGCATCATAAAGACATTAAAAGCTTTAGATTTATGTCTTACACGACGTCTAACCATATCATAGCCCCCCAGCATTGAGTATTCCGCGGTATATTTTTAGAAAAGCCCGGCAGCAGCTGCCGGGCCTAAAGCACTAAAACAGCTTATTATTTTACGTTAACAGCATCCTTGAAAGCTTTGCCAGCTTTGAAAGCAGGGATGGTTGCAGCAGGAATAACTACCTTCTCACCATTTTGCGGATTTTTGCCTTCGCGTTCTTTACGAGCACGTGCTTCAAAAGTACCAAAGCCTACTACTTGTACTTTGTCACCCTTAGCAACTACCTCTTTAACGGTTTCCAGGGTAGCGGTGATAGTTTTTTCAACGTCTTTTTTGGTTAAGCCGGCTTTTTCAGCAACAGCAGCGATTAACTCAGTCTTGTTCATCAAAAATTCCTCCTTAATTATGACTTTAGTTATTATTGCAAATGCTTGCGGAGCACGTAACTTCGTAACGTAACTCAAATTTAACTAGCAATAGTATTCTACACTGTCAAACGTTTTCCTGCAAGCCTTTTCCGAAAATATTTATAAATTACGGGGAAAATAGCGTTATTTTAGTAACTTTATTGTAATTTCACCTTATAAATCGTTCTTTCGTTCCAAATCCTTAGCCTGATCCCAAAATTTATCCAGCTCAGTCAAAGTGAAATCCTGCCATGTTTTGCCGCTGACTTCCACCTGTTTTTCCACGTAATTAAAACGGGAAGCGAAACGGTTATTGGTGCCGTCCAAAGCTACCTCCGGCTCGATACCGTTATGGCGCGCATAATTTACCACGGCAAACAGCACATCGCCAAGCTCACTCTCGGCAGCAGCCTTATCGCCTGCCTGCAAAGCCTCCTGCAGCTCGCCCAGCTCCTCCTGTACCTTAGCACATACGGATGCGCTGTCCTGCCAGTCAAAGCCGACCTTGGCAGCCTTGCTCTGCAGCTTATAGGCACGCAGCAGCGCCGGCAATCCCTGAGATACGCCGTCCAACACATGCTTGCGCTCCTGTTTTTCCTGCTTTTTGATAGCCTCCCAATTTACCAGCACATCATTGCTGTTGTCGACATGGGTATCACCGAAAACATGCGGATGACGGCGGATAAGCTTATCTACAACCTCGTCGATAACGTCCTGCAGATCAAAGCGGCCTGCCTCCTGTGCCATACGGGCATGGAAAACAACCTGCATGAGCACGTCGCCAAGCTCCTCACGCATGCCATCAACGTCATCATCATCCACAGCCTCCAGATATTCGTAAACCTCTTCAATCATGTTGCTCCGAATGGATTTATGTGTCTGCTCTCTGTCCCAGGGGCAGCCGCCAGGCTCACGCAGAGTACGCATAACATCAGCCAAAGGCTGGATGTCAAAATCATCAAAGCCTGCTTCCGGCAAAAAGTCTTCCGCATAGCCTTCTTCTTCATCTTCCTCGGCAAAATCGTCCTCATTCTCGCCATAGGTAATAATACCAGGAACAGCTTCCGCATCGTCAACCTTTTCAAATACGGTATCCTCTGCTCCCTCAGCCATCGGCGGAATATAAGCGCTCGTAAGATGGTCGATATTCGGCTGTCTGTCCAGCTCGAACAGCTTAATCGGACGGCATTCCTCGTCCGGCAAACCCAGATTACGCAGGAAATAAATTTCGTACTCGTCAGGCAGCACATCCATCAGCGCAATTTTCAAATCACTTGCTACCATCTGACTATAAACCTGAGTAATCATCAGCGGATGCTGACCTGCACTTGCAATCTCCGCAAAATCCTGTGCGTCAATAATCTGCAGGCCGGCAATCGGGTCGATGCCCAGCTCAACATAAGCCAAGTCCAAGAAGCTCATGGAAGGCTTAATCACCAGCTTAATGCCCTGCGCCTTTGCAGCGGTACGCATTAAAACAACGGTTTTTTCCGCAACAAGCGGGCTTCCCGGTACGGCATAAACAACATCACCGTTCTGCGCTGCTGCCAGCACACGCTCAACAACGCTGTTATAAACCTCTTCAAAGGAAGCAGCCTTTTCGTATAAATCGTCACATGAGGTAAATTTTACGTTTTGCTTTTCCAGCTCGGCAACGGTAGGATGCACCGCCGTGCGCAGGATAACCTGAGCGCAGTTTTGCAGCAGTCCCATAGTTTCCAAGGAAAGATGTCCCACAGCACCGGGACCTAAACCAACAATTGTAATTGTTCCCATGATAGTACGCCTTCTTTCTTGATTATTTAAAAAATCGTTTCACTGCCGGCAGCTGGCACAGCTCCTGTCTGTTCAGCACACCAAAAAGCGGCAGCAATATGATATAGCTTATCCCGGCAGCCAGCATAGCGGCGATTGTTGCCAAAGCCGACGCACCGCCAAGCAGCATATGCACTTCTACGGCAACAGCACCCATCACCGCAGCTGCAGCAATGATTTTCGCAATACTGAGCCAGGAAAATCTTATACTGAATTTATACAACGCTATAATATTTAACAGCGCCGTCACGCCAAAGTTAATATTCGTTGCCCACGCTGCGCCGGCAATACCGTATTCCGCATTCGTCAGTTGGAGAACGGCAACTAGCTTGGCTGCAATACCGATAAGCATATTCATCGGCAGATTGGTGTGCCCCATTCCCTGCAGCATACCTGTTGTAACCTGCTGCAGGCCTAAAAGACAGATGGCAGGCGCCGAATGCATAATAGCAACGCCGGCCTTCGCCGTACCGTACAGCAGACGGCTGATAGGCTCTGCCAACACCCACATGCCTACGGAAGCAGGCACTGTTATCAGGCAGCACAGCTTCATTGCGGTCGCCGCCTTTTGCTCGATAATCTGCCATTTATTCAAAGCAAAGGCTTCGGAAACAGCAGGCACAAGGCTTGTTGCCAGCGACATCGTCGGTATCGTGGCCATTAAGAGCAAGGGCTGTGCCATGCCTGCCAGATAGCCGAACTGCGCCGTCGCCTGCTCCACACTAAGACCGCTGTCAATCAATCGGCCGGGCACCAGCAATACGTCAATGCTGCTTGTAACAGGCACGAGTATATTGGCGCAGGACACTGGCAAAGCCAACAGCAGCAGGCTCTTAATCAATACTCTGCTGCGCACAAGCTCGCCAGCAGGTGCCTGCATCTTCACTGCATCAGTCTGCCATTGCTTGCGGTAATAGCGATAAAAGCAGCCCATAACTACAAGACCGGTCAAGCTGCCAGGCACAGCGCCGAAGGCAGCACCGGCAGCAGCGTATTCCAGACCGTAGGGCAGCAGCACATACGCCAGCACCACCATCGTCACTACGCGGATAAACTGCTCTACAATCTGCGATACCGCAGGCGGTGTCATCAACTGATGTCCCTGAAAATACCCGCGGAAGCTGGCTAAAATCGTAGCAAAGAAAATTGCCGGTGTCAGCGCTATAAGCGAATAATAGGCACGCGCATCGGTAATAACGCCGGCATCAACCAGCCAGCCCGCCGCCAACACCAGACAAACCGCCAGCACCGCGCCCACGCAGGCCATCAGGCGCAGCGAAACACGAAACACCTGACGCACATTAGCATAGTCCTTCTGCGCCAGAAAGCCTGCGACAATAATCGATATTGCCACCGGAATGCCGGCCGCAGAAATCGCAAGCAGCAAAAGGTATACGGGATAAGCCATCTGGTAAAGACCGATACCCTCGCCGCCCAGCAGACGTGAAAGCAGGATGCGGTTCACAGAACCGATAACCTTTACCATCAGTCCTGCCAATGTCAGAATCATTGCGCCGCGCAAAAATTTATCACTGCTCATCTCCTGCTTTCACCTCCTTTAATCAATCTTCCAATATCAGAGCAGGCAAAGTCTGCTCCAGCCACGCCAGGGGCTCCTGCTTTGACGTACCCATTCTGTACGTCAGCTGCTGCTCCTGACCGTTTTTCAATGTCATAGTCTTAGGATGCTGCATCAGCAGCTTCAGAACGGCCTCCGGGTTTACCTGTGCCTTCTCGCCGAAGGTCAGGCGGATAATACCCTGATGCACATTTACGCCACGGATTTTCAGCACTCGGCACAAGCCCTTAAGCGCTGCCAAACGCCAGAGCATTTCCACCTCCGGCGGCGGATTGCCGAAACGGTCGATAATTTCGTCCAGAAAATCCTCCCGCTGTGAATATTCCAGCTCGCTGAAGCGACGATACAGCTCCATTTTATAACGCGGATCCGGAATATAGCTGTCCGGAATATAGGCCTCTGCCTGAATTTCCAGAACCGGCTCCGGCTCAGGCTCGGCCTCCTTGCCGTTTTTCAGACGCTCAATGGTTTTTTCCAGCATCTCGCAATAAGCGGCAAAGCCTATGCCGGTAATATGTCCGTGCTGCTGCGGTCCCAGCAAATTGCCGGCACCGCGGATTTCCAAGTCACGCATAGCAATCTTAAAGCCTGCGCCCAGCTCCGTAAAATCACGGATAGCCTGCAGACGCTTTTCGGCAATTTCGCTGAGCGCCTTATTAGGCTGATAAACAAAGTAAGCATAAGCAAGACGCGAGCTGCGTCCTACACGGCCACGCATCTGGTAGAGCTGCGAAAGGCCGAAGTTGTCGGCACCGTCGATAATAATCGTATTCGCCAAAGGTACGTCCAGACCGTTTTCCACAATCGTCGTACACAAAAGCACGTCGCAGCCGCCCTCATAGAAGGTAATCATGGCATCCTCTAAGGCGTCCTCATTCATCTGCCCGTGGGCAATTTTGATGCTGATGCCCGGAACCAGACGGCGCAGCTTGGCAGCCAAAGGCTCCAAAGCACTCACGCGGTTACTGATATAGTAAATTCTGCCGCCGCGGCGCAGCTCACGCTCCAGCGCCTCCTTAATCATGCCATCGTTATATTCGCTGACATAGGTTTCAACAGGCAAGCGGTCCTCCGGCGGTGATTCAATAACGCTCATATCACGGCCGTTGACCAGCGCCATATGCAGAGTACGCGGAATAGGTGTCGCGGAAAGCGACAAGACATCTATGCCAAGATGCCATTTCTTGATTTTTTCCTTTTGGGCAACGCCGAAGCGCTGTTCCTCATCAATAATCAGCAGGCCGAGGCTGGTAAAATTCACATCGGGCTGCAGCAGACGGTGCGTACCGATAAGAATATCAACCTTACCGTCGGCAACCTCCTGCAGAACAGTGCGCTGCTCCTTCGGCGTACAAAAACGGTTCAGCAAGCGAACCTCTACACCGAAATTGCGCACACGCTCCTTAAACGTAATATAATGCTGCTGTGCCAGCACTGTTGTAGGCGCCAGCACCGCCACCTGCTTGCCGTCAAGCACAGCCTTAAAGGCAGCACGCAAGGCCACCTCAGTTTTGCCGTAGCCGACATCACCGCAGAGCAGGCGCTCCATCGGCTGCGGCTTTTCCATATCAGCCTTGATTTCGGCGATAGCCTTCAGCTGGTCAGGTGTTTCCTCGTAAGGAAAGGCTGCTTCAAAGTCCTTTTGCAGCTGACAGTCCGGTGAAAAAGCATGCCCCGGCATAATCTGCCGCTGCGCATATAAACGCAGCAGCTCCTCCGCCAGCTCCGTAATCGCCTTAGCTGCCTTGGCCGTAGTGCGCTTCCAGTCATTGCCGCCCATTTTCGACAAACGCGGCACACTGCCCTCGCTGCCGACATATTTATGCAGCATGCCGACCTGCTCTACCGGAACATAGAGCTTATCATCGCCGGCATAGGCCAAAAGCAGATAATCACGGTGGATGCCGTCAACCTCGACGTTTTCTACCCCTATATAACGGCCGATGCCATGCACCTTATGAACAACGTAATCTCCGGCCTTGATATCCGAAAAATACTGCAGCTGTTGGCCCTGATTTTTAGTATGCAAGCGTTTGCGCTTCTGCATGCCGAAAATATCATTTTCTGTCAGCAGCAGCCATTCTTCATCCCAGAAGCGAAAGCCGTGATCCAAATCGCCGTAGGTTACATTGACGACTCCCGGCTCAAAGCTCTTTTGGGCAAAATGTCCCTTTAAGCCGTAGTTGCGCAGATTATCTGCAAAGCCACGGGCCTTAATGCTGCCGGAAAGCATAATCAGCGGCGTAATTTCCTCCGCCAACCAGTTCTGCAAATCCTCTACCAGCAAATTAGTATTCTTATTATACGGCGCAACTGCGCGCACCGGTATATTCAGCGAAGGCAGCTGCTGCAGATAGCTGTGTCCCAACGCCGATACCAGCACAGCTGCTCTATAAGCTCCTGTTTGTTGAAAAGCTCGGAGGCATGCTCCTTGTTTTCCTTGTCCAGCTTTTCCAGCATACCGAAAACATGCACCGGCTCGTCAACAACTACAATAGTGTCCGCAGCGCAATATTCAAAGATATCGGCATCATATCTGAAGCTTTCATCCACCTTCAGCGGAGCGATTTTGATACTGGTGAGAGTCTGCAGACTGCGCTGGCTGTCAACATCAAAGCTGCGCATAGCGTCAAGCTCGTTGTCGAACCATTCGATGCGTACCGCAGCACTACTGTTAATCGGGTACACGTCCAAAATATCACCGCGCAGGCAGAACTGTCCCAAAGCATCAACCTGCTCTGTACGCTCATAGCCCAAATCAAGCAACGCGGCAGCTATATTACGCTGTTCGTGCTCCTCGCCGACAGCGAGCTGCAGCGCCTTGCCGGACATACCGCTCGGACGCAGCTGCTTTTGCTGCAGCGCCTCTGCCGTAATGAAAACAATGCCACGCTCCTCACCGCTCAGAAAGCGCAGTGCTGCCGCACGTCCGGCCTGCAGCTCCAGGCTCTGCGTATCTGCCTGCACACGCGGCAAACTTACAGGATAAAGCTCCTGCATCGGCAAATCGGGGTACAGATAGTTAAGCTCGCGGCGATAGGTACGGATTTCCTCACGCGAAGCAGTAATAAAGGCCATACTGCCCTTGCCGCCCAGCAGCTTATCTGCGGCAGCAAAAAAGACCGGCTTGCTGCTTCCAGCCAACCCGGTTAAAATACAGGCCTGTTTTTTCTTTTGATATTCGGCCGCCTGCCGCACTTCCTTGACAGCGGCAACCTTATTGACTAATAAATTTTCCATAGGCTATACAAATTGATAAATAGGGCTGTTACAAACGTAACAGCCCTATAATCTGTTTTAAAATCAGAGCTTAACAGCAAGTACTTTGCGGTCCAGGCTGTGAATAGCATCAACGAAACGTACGGTGCCGGTTTTGTAACGGGCAGAAATAGTATGAGTACGTACGCCGTCGCCGAAGTAACGCAGACCGTTCAGCATGTTGCAGTTGGTAATAGCGGTAGCAGTAAACATGCAGTCATCGCCTTTTACCAGATCATCCAGAGTCAGCACCTTGTTAACATCAGCAATACCCATCTTCAGGCAGCGTTGAACCTGTGCTTCGTCTTCGGGAACCAGACGAGCTTGCATATCGCCGCCCAGGCATTTAACAGCAGTAGCACCCAGAACACCTTCCGGAGCGCCACCCTTACCAACGTACATATGCACGCCGCTGCCTTCAATGCAGCATTCAACAATCGGGTTAACATCGCCGTCGGTAATCAGGGAGATACGTGCGCCTGCTTTACGGATTTCGTCCATCAGGCCGTAATGACGTTCGCGGTCCAGCAGAACTACGTTCAGGTCGCTTACTTTACGGTCCATTGCTTTAGCAACACGTGCCAGGTTTTCGCTAATAGGAGCATTGATATCGATGCAGCCTTTAGCACGGGGGCCGACAGCGATTTTA
>OHBA01000927.1_pt1 | contig 12750 bp, 12 predicted proteins | sample 1577281 | NCBI WGS metagenome assembly OHBA01 (sample SAMEA3879579, study PRJEB24766) | human gut metagenome | biome: human-associated habitat; feature: feces | place: USA | collected 1985/1987
TCAAAAACGCATCCTATTTCGATTCGATGCGTTTTTTTGTCTCAACCAATAAAATATAAAGAGAAATGCATAAAGCTGGTTTTGTAAACATCGTAGGAAATCCGAATGTCGGAAAGTCGACATTGATGAATGCTTTGGTAGGTGAGCGTATTTCGATTGCTACTTTCAAGGCGCAGACTACTCGTCACCGGATTATGGGGATCTATAATACGGATGAGATGCAGATTGTTTTTTCTGATACTCCGGGAGTATTGAAGCCTAACTACAAATTACAGGAATCAATGCTGAATTTTTCTACTTCAGCACTGACGGATGCGGATATTTTACTTTATGTGACTGATGTGGTAGAGACACCGGATAAGAATAATGAGTTTATGGAAAAGGTGCGTCAAATGACGGTACCTGTCCTGCTGCTCATAAACAAAATTGACCTCACCGATCAAGAAAAGCTGGTTAAGCTGGTGGAGGAATGGAAGGAATTGCTTCCGCAAGCCGAGATTATTCCTATTTCTGCCGCCTCCAAGTTTAATGTAGATTATGTGATGAAGCGGATTAAGGAATTGCTACCCGATTCTCCTCCTTATTTTGGAAAGGATCAGTGGACGGATAAGCCTGCCCGTTTCTTTGTGAATGAGATTATCCGCGAAAAGATTCTATTGTACTACGACAAGGAGATTCCTTATTCGGTGGAAGTAGCCGTAGAGGAGTTTAAGGAAGAAGCGAAGAAAATCCATATCCGGGCAGTGATCTATGTGGAGCGTGATTCGCAGAAAGGAATCATTATCGGCAAACAGGGAAAGGCGCTGAAGAAAGTGGCTACTGAAGCGCGTCGTGAACTGGAACGTTTCTTTGGAAAGACTATTTATCTGGAAACGTATGTGAAGGTGGATAAGGATTGGCGTAGTTCGGATAAGGAATTACGTAATTTTGGTTATCAGTTAGATTAAAAGTATTCATGCGACTGTGATAGTCGTGAAAAACAAGGTATTGAACTATGGGTAATTTAGTTGCAATTGTAGGACGCCCCAATGTGGGCAAGTCTACCTTATTTAACCGTCTGACGAAGTCGCGTCGGGCTATTGTGAATGAAGAAGCGGGAACAACCCGTGACAGGCAGTATGGCAAGTCGGAATGGCTGGGCCGTGAGTTCTCTGTGGTGGATACCGGAGGATGGGTGGTAAACTCGGACGATATCTTTGAAGAAGAGATCAGAAAGCAGGTGTTGCTGGCTGTGGACGAGGCGGATGTGATTCTGTTTGTGGTGGATGTGATGAATGGAGTGACCGACCTGGATATGCAGGTGGCGACTATCCTGCGTCGTGCCAACAGTCCGGTGATTGTAGTTGCCAACAAGACAGATAATAACGAGTTACAATATAATGCTCCGGAATTCTATAAATTGGGATTGGGCGATCCGTATTGTATTTCTGCGATTACAGGAAGTGGTACGGGTGATTTAATGGACTTGATTGTCGGTAAGTTCAAGAAGGAATCCTCGGAAATTTTGGATGATGAGATACCTCGTTTTGCAGTGGTGGGACGTCCGAATGCCGGTAAATCTTCTATTGTAAATGCATTTATCGGTGAAGACCGTAACATTGTGACCGAGATTGCCGGAACGACTCGTGATTCTATCTATACCCGCTACAATAAGTTCGGATTTGATTTTTATCTGGTGGATACCGCCGGTATCCGTAAGAAGAATAAGGTGAATGAGGATTTGGAATACTACTCTGTGATCCGTTCGATTCGTGCCATTGAAGGTTCGGATGTATGTATTCTGATGCTGGATGCCACGAGAGGAATCGAAAGTCAGGACCTGAATATCTTCTCCCTGATTCAAAAGAATCAGAAAGGATTGGTTGTCGTGATAAATAAATGGGATCTGGTGGAGGATAAATCTGTGAAAGTGCAGAAAACGTTTGAAGAAGCTGTTCGTTCACGTTTTGCTCCCTTTGTGGATTTTCCGATTATATTTGCTTCTGCATTGACCAAGCAACGTATCTTGAAGGTGCTTGAAGAAGCCCGTAATGTATATGAGAATCGTACGACAAAAATACCAACCGCACGTTTGAATGAGGAAATGCTTCCGTTGATTGAGGCGTATCCTCCCCCTTCAAACAAAGGTAAGTATATCAAGATTAAGTATATTACGCAGTTGCCGAATACACAAGTTCCTTCGTTTGTTTATTTTGCCAACTTGCCGCAGTACGTGAAGGAGCCCTACAAGCGTTTCCTGGAAAATAAGATGCGTGAGAAGTGGAATCTGACAGGTACCCCGATTAATATTTATATTCGACAGAAATAAACAACAATAAAGAAAAACACCCGAAAACATTATGTTTTCGGGTGTTTTTCTTTATTGTTAGAGGTGAATCTTCAGTCATTCTTATTTCTCCAATTGGAAATCTTTACGGCGCAATACAAAGCTGTTACTTAAATACTTTTCACGTACAATCTGATTCTCAGACAGTTCTTCCGGTGTGCCTTGGAACAAAATCTTGCCTTCGAACAACAGGTAGGCACGGTCGGTAATACTCAATGTTTCCTGCACATTGTGGTCGGTAATCAGGATACCGATATTTCTGTCCTTCAACTTCCATACAATTTGCTGGATATCTTCTACGGCGATCGGGTCGACACCGGCAAAAGGTTCGTCGAGCATGATGAATTTCGGGTCGATAGCAAGGCAACGGGCGATTTCCGTGCGGCGGCGCTCGCCGCCCGAGAGCGAAATGGCCTGGTTCGTGCGAAGGTGCTGGATCTGCAGCTCTTCGAGCAGCTGGTCGAGCCGCTCCTCGATCACGTCCTTGGAAAGCGGCTTGCCGTCCTCTCCCTCCTGAAGCTCGAGAATGGCGCGGACGTTGTCCTCGACGGAGAGCTTGCGGAAGACGCTTGCCTCCTGGGGCAGATAGGAGAGCCCCATGCGCGCACGCTTGTAGATGGGCATGTGCGTGATGTCCTGACCGTCGAGGCGGATCTGGCCGTCGTCGGCCACGACAAGGCCCACGACCATGTAGAAGGTCGTCGTCTTGCCTGCACCGTTCTTGCCGAGCAGTCCCACGACCTCGCCCGACTTGACGGCGAGGCTGACGCCCTTGACGACGTTTCGGGGCCCGTAGTGCTTCTTGAGGCCGGTCGCCTCGAGCGCGTGGGTGTGGGAATGGCTAACTGTTGCGTTTTCGGTCACGCTGAAGTCCTGTTACTGCTGAAGCTTGGTGGAGTTGGAGAGGGACGTGCCCTGACGCTGCGTGCCCGCGTCGGTCTTGGAGCGGGGCGCGATGATCGTCGTGACGCGCTTGCCTTCGCCGCTGTTGACTTCGGAACGGGCGTTGCGCATGTCGTAGACGATGCGCTCGCCGCTCGTCATGTCCTTCTGCTGGCCGTTTTCGCTGCGCGAGAGCTGGGCCTTGCCTTCGAGCGTGACCTTGTCGGTCTCCTCGTCGTAGGTGATGCGGCTCGCATGCGCGTGCACCCATTCCTCAACGCCCTTCGTCTTCGGATCGCGCTGCTGCTTGAAGCGTGCGGGAGAGCCCGTGATCGTGGCGCGACGGTAGCCCTTGGGCGTGATTGCAAGATCGAGGCGAGCGCCCGTCAGGTTCATCGAGCCCTGATCGACGACGACGTTGCCGGAGTAGACGGCGGTCTGCTTGACTTCGTCACCGTTGAATTGGTCGGCATGGACTTCAATGGGCTGGCTCTTGTCGGTGCTCAGGGCCCAGGTCGGCGCTGCGATGGCGGCGAGGATGCTGAAAACGATTGACTTCTTCATTTTTGGGCTGCGTTGGCGGATGTGTCAGTGGACTGCGCGTTGGGATGGAAGACCGAGACGACGCTGCCGTCGAGCTCGACCGTGTGCAGGATGTTGTCGTACTTCATGCCGTTGGAGGCTTCGGTGGTGTCGATGCCGCGGCGCATGTAGACCTTCCTGTCCGTCTCGAACCTGTAGGTGTCGAGATACCCCTTGATGTATTCGGTCGTGAAAAAGAGATCGGGCTCGTCCTTGAAGGGTGCGCGGCTCAGCTGCACGTTGCCTTCAAGCTCGACGGTCTCGAGGCTGTCGTTGCTCCATGCGCGGTCGCCCGTGAGGGCGAGCTGGGGCTTCGCAGGATCGAGGGAGTGATAGCTGGCGTCCGTGGCGCGCATGCGCTCGTCTGAGAAGTGCTCCATCGTGCTGGCGGAGAGGCGTGCGGTTGCGACGCCGCGTTCGTCGAAGTCGGTCAGCGTGACGCGGCGCGCCGTGAAGTCGGGGCTCGTTTCGCTGGGGACGTACTTCAGGGCCTCGATGCGGGTCTGGACCGAGTAGTAGTAGCTTGCGCCGACGAGCAGCAACAGCAGGGCCGCGCCGACGATGGCGGTGATGCGTTCGCGGAGGACTAGGCTGCGGTGGATCATTATTTGCCGAGGACGTAGGTGTTGTGCACGAGTGTATCCCATGCGCCCTGGGATTTGAGGATGAGTTCGGACAACTCCCTGACGGCGCCGCGGCCGCCGGGGAAGCGGGACTGCCAGTGAGTATAGTTCAAAACCTCCGGATTCCCGTCTGCGGGAGTCGTGGAGAGGCCCACTCGCATCAGAAGCGGCAGGTCGGGGACGTCGTCGCCCATGTAGGCGACCTGCTCGTCGGTGAGACCGGTCTCCTCAAGAAGTGCCTCGTAGGCGGTGGTCTTGAAGCGCTGGCCCTGGGCGATGCGGGTGACGCCGAGCTCCCTCATGCGCTCGGCGACGATCGCAGAGGTGCGGCCCGTGATGATCGCGATCTCGATGCCGTGCTTCTGCAGCATCTTGATGCCGAGTCCGTCGCGCACGTAGAAGCTCTTGTAGAGCTCGCCCGTGCCCGAGACGTTGATCGTGCCGTCGCTCATCACGCCGTCGATGTCGAGTACGACCATTCTGATGCGGGCCGCGCGCTCGTTCACTGTGGTCATGTCGGGTCTCCCGAAAAGTGGATCAAAGGACCTTGGCACCCATCAGGTCGTGCAGGTGCAGGGCGCCGATGAGCCTGTTGTCCTCGTCGACGACGAGAAGCTGGTTGCAGTGGAAGGTGTCGAGGAGCTTGACGGCGGAGGCGGCGAGCTCTTGGGCGCGGATGGTCTTCGGATTGCGGATCATCACGTCCTTCATGACGCACGGACGGATGTCGCCGAGACGCTCGATGAGGCGGCGCAGGTCGCCTTCGGTGAAGATGCCGGTCACGCGGCCTTGGTCGTCGACGACGGCGGTCATGCCGATGTGCTTCTTCGTGATTTCGCGGACCGCCTCAAGCACGCCGACCTCCTCGCGGACGGCGGGAATGTCCTCGCCCGTACGCATGATGTCCTGAACGTGGATGAGCAGGCGGCGGCCGAGGGCTCCGCCCGGATGGCTGCGCGCGAAGTCCTCCTTCGTGAAGCCCTTGGCGGAGAGGGTCGCAACGGCGAGCGCGTCGCCGAGGGCGAGCGTTGCGGTCGTGGACGTGGTCGGCGCCAGATTGAGCGGGCAGGCTTCGCGGCTGACGTGGCAGTTGAGATGCACATCGGCGTGCTGGGCGAGGCTGGAGTTCGGGTTGCCCGTGATGGCGATGAGCGTCGCGCCCTCGCGCTTGAGCGTGGGGACGATGGTGAGAAGCTCGTTGGTTTCGCCGGAGTACGAGATGGCGAGCACGACGTCGTCGGCCGTGATCATGCCGAGGTCGCCGTGAGCGGCTTCAGCGGCATGGACGAAGTAGGCGGGGGTGCCCGTGGAGGCAAAGGTGGCGGCGAGCTTGCGGCCGATGTGGCCGGACTTGCCCACGCCGGACACGATCAGACGGCCCTTGCAGGAAAGAATGCGCGAAACGGCGTCCGTGAATTCGCTGCCGAGCGTCGAGGCGAGGTGCGTGAGCGCCCCGGCTTCCTGGGTCAGAACTTCCTGCCCGAGCTGGAGAGCTGCTGCGGCATCGAATGCATGAGTGTTGCTCATTTGACGGTCCTTCTTTGCGGGAAAAAAAAGCTGTACAACCTGTTAATGATAACCCGTGGCATGACCCTGAGGGGGTTCGGAAAAAGACAAAACCCCGCCGGGAAGCGGCGGGGTTTCGAGGCCTGAGCGCTGAAAAATCAGTGCTGCAGAATCTTGGAGAGGAACTGCTGGGCGCGTTCGGTGTGCGGCGAGTTGAAGAACTCCTGGGCGGGGAGGTTTTCAATGATTTCGCCTGCGTCCATGAAGATCACGCGGTCGGCCACCTTGCGGGCGAAGCCCATTTCGTGGGTCACGACCATCATGGTCATGCCTTCCTTGGCGAGCTGGACCATCACGTCGAGCACTTCATTGATCATTTCCGGGTCGAGGGCGGACGTCGGTTCGTCAAAGAGCATGCAGATCGGGTCCATGGCCAAGGCGCGGGCGATGGCCACGCGCTGCTGCTGGCCGCCGGACATCTGGCCGGGGAACTTGTCGGCGTGCTTGAGAAGGCCGACGCGGTCGAGAAGCTTCAGACCGCGCTCGGTGGCTTCCTCGCGGCCGCGGCCGAGCACCTTCATCTGGGCGAGAACGAGGTTCTCGCGGATGGAGAGGTGCGGGAAGAGCTCGAAGTGCTGGAACACCATGCCGACGCGGCTGCGCAGCTGGGGAAGGTTCGTCTTCGGATCGCCAACGGAGATGCCGTCGACGATGATTTCGCCCTTCTGGAAGGGTTCGAGAGCATTGACGGTCTTGATGAGGGTGGACTTGCCGGAGCCGGACGGTCCGCAGACCACGACGACTTCGCCCTTTTCAACATCAACGGAGCAGTCCTTCAGCACCTGGAAGTTGCCGTACCACTTGCTGATGTTCTTGATTTCGATCATTGCCATGATAGGGGGATATCCTGTTCAAATTTTTTAGTGAGCCTGAGCCGTTCGCATTCTCGTCTGCAGTCGACGAATCAGCAGGGAGAGGGACAAGGAGACGGCAAGATAGCAGACAGCAGCAAAAGAGTACATCAAAACAAGCTGTCCGTCACGCTGGGCGATCTTGGAGATCGAACCCATGAAGTCATTGCCGCTGATGACGTAGACGAGACTGGTGTCCTGGAAGAGAATGATCGTCTGCGTCAGAAGCACGGGCAACATGTGACGGATGGCCTGCGGGAGCACGACGTGCCGCATGGTCTGAGCATAGGATAACCCAAGTCCGTATGCAGCCTGAATCTGTCCCTTCTTCACGGACTGGATGCCCGCGCGCATGATCTCGGCGAAGTAGGCCGCCTCGAAGAGCACGAAGGTGATGATGGCGGTCATTTCGGCGCCGATCTTCACGGGGTGGTCGAGGCCGAGGATGATGCGCAGAATTTCCGGCATCAGCAGGAAGTACCAGAAGAGCACGAGCACCAGAGGCACCGCACGCATCAGGTTGATGTAGAGCTTTGCGGGGGCGGAGAGCCAGCGCTTTTCGGAAATGTGGCAGAGGGCGAGCAGCGTTCCGAGGAAGAGGCCGCCCACAGCCGTGATCGCAGTGAGCTGCACCGTGTAGGTGGCGCCCGAAAGGATGTAGCCCCAGCTGTTCGTAATCGAAGTGAAATCCATGACCGACTCCTTTGCTTACTTGGCGGCGATGAAGCCGGGGATCGCGCAGCGCGCTTCCATCCAGGCCATCAGGCGGTTGACGCACAGCGCGATGGCGATGTAGAGGACCGTCGCCCAGAGGTAGGCGGCGAAGAACTGGAAGGTCGCCTCGCCCATTTCATTGGCGCGCATCGTAAGTTCCGGCAGGCCGATCGTCATGGCCACGGCCGTGTTCTTGATGAGGTTCATCGCTTCGCTTGTGAGCGGCGGCAGCACGAGGCGGAAGGCCATCGGAAGGATGACGAAGCGGTAGCGCTGAATGACCGTGAAGCCCAGGGCCTTGGCGGCGTAGGGAAGACCGGAGGGAATGGACGTGATGCCGGCGCGAACCTGTTCGGCGATTCGGGACGACGTGAAGAGGCCCATGCAGAGGAAGGCCGAGAGGAACTGGCTGAGGACGGGGTCGGCCTCGATCATCCAGTCCTTGTAGGGCGGGATCAGTTCGGGGACGACGAAGTACCAGATGAAGATCTGGACGATGAGGGGAATGTTGCGGAAAAGCTCGATCCAGCCTTCGCAGATGCCTCGGATCCACTTGTTGTCGACGGTGCGGAGAGTGCCGACGATGGTGCCGAGCGTCAGGGCGAGCGCAAAGGAGGCGACGGCAAGGCTGATGGTCCAGCCTGCGCCGTAGACGAGATAAAGCCACCAGGGATCATCACTCAGCAGGGAGGTTTCCCAGAGAGTGTTGAGGGTCATGTTCAGTGCCATGGCGGGGTTCCTCTTGTTTTCGGGAATTAAATCTAAAAGGGGTCCCCGGGACGCGATTGCTAGCTGGCGTCCCGGGGACCGTAAAGGCTTGGGCTTAGATGCCGTCGCTGTTCGGGTTCGCGAAGAGTTCCTTCGTGACGCTGTTCATCGGGAAGTTGAGGTTGGCGTTCTTGGGCGGAATCGGGGATTCGAACCACTTCTTGTAGAGCTTGTCGAGCGTGCCGTCCTTCATCATGCCGACGATGGTCTTGTCAACCAGAGCCTTGAAGGCGGGGTCGTCCTTGGCGAACATCGGGGCGTACGGTTCGACGGAGAGCGAGGCGTCGACGATCTTGAAGTCCTGCGGGTTGGGCAGGTTCGAAATCTGGCCGGCGAGCAGCACGTCGTCGATCACGAAGGCGGCGGCGCGCTTCTTGGCGACAAGCTGCATGGATTCGGCGAAGTCCTTCGTCATCAGGTAGCGGATCTTGATGCCGTTGTCCTTTTCAAACTTCTTGAGCAGGGCGACGGCGGTCGTGCCGGACGTGACGGCGACGTTCTTGTTGTTCAGATCCTTGATGGAGTTGATACCGGAGTCCTTCCACACGGCGGCAGTGACCTGAACGCCGAAGTAGTTGATGCCGAAGCCGGCTTCGCGCTGACGGGCCTTGGAGTTCGTCGTGGAGCCGCATTCGATGTCAACCGTGCCGTTCTGGATGAGCGGAATTCGGTTCGCGCTCGTGACGGCCTGATACTTGATCGTCAGGTTCGGCATGTTGAGTTCCTTCTTCACGGCCTCGCTGACGGCCTTGCAGACTTCGAAGCCGTAGCCCGTGGGCGTGCCGTCAGCCTGCAGGTAGGAGAACGGAACGGAAGCTTCGCGGTAGCCGAGCGTCATCGTGCCGGAGTGCTGGATGCGCTTGAGCGTGCCGGTCAGTTCGGCGGCGGAGGCGGCGGAAGTGAGAAGCATGCCTGCGCAGAGCAGGCCGGTGAGCGGGAGGGAAAGCTTCATGGTGGAACTCCTGAAAACTTGTGTCTGACGAGGGACTGTGAAAATTCGAACGGTCGCAGGGGTGTTGCCCTTCTACGTAGCAATCAGCGTGCCAAAACCGCTAAGGTAAATAAATTAGATCGTTGAAACGACTGCGGCAGAGTCGATGAGCAGAATGCGACCAGGAGCGTTCCTTGAAGGAGGAGAAGACGGGGGCGGACGGGGTCCAAAGGAGGGCGGAACGGGATGCACCAAAACAAAGCGCGCACCAAAATAGTGCGCGCTTTGGGTGCCGAAAAAGGGCGGAGGATTATTCGGGGCGGAAGGCGGGCTTGCGGCCTTCGAGGAAGGCAGCGAGCGCTTCGGCCGCTTCGGCGGATCCCGCCTGGCGGCGCCAGACGGCTTCCTCTTCTTCGGCGGCGACTTCGAGGGCCTTGTTGCGCGGGCCGGTGAGAAGAGCCTTCATGGCGCGAACGGCGCCCGGCGGCAGGACGGCGAGACGAGCGACCTTGGAGGCGACGAGGTTGTCGAGGGATTCGTCATCCGCAATGCCCGTGATGATGCGCATCTCGAGGGCCTCGGCGGCGGTAATCGGCTCGGAGAGCATGAGCTTCTCGGTGGCGCGGGGCAGGCCTGCCGCGGCTGCCATGATGAAGGCGGAGCCGAAGCGGGTCGTCTGGCCGAGCGCGACGCAGGGCAGGGAGAAGAGGGCGCGTTCGGATGCGTAGACGAGGTCGCAGTAGAGCACGTCGCCCACGCACGGGCCCATCACCTGGGCGACGACGGGCTTCGGGAAGGCGCGCAGCGCGGCGAAGAAGTTCGTCATGGCACGGTCGAGCACTTCGGGCTGGGAGCGCATCTCCTCGAGATCGGCGCCGGCGGAGAAGATCTGCTCGCCGCCCTGCAGGAGCACGACGCGAACGGCGTCGTCGGAGGCGGCTCGGGAGAGGGCCTCCGTCATGGTGTCGAACATTTCGGCGTTGATGCTGTTGCGCTTCTGAGCGCGGCTGATCGTCAGGCGGAGAATGCCGAATTCGGTGTTGGACAGAATGGCCATTGCTGTGTTTCCCATGAAGAAGAATGTCTGAGGCGCGCCATTATAGGAGATTCGTCGGAATGGAGATGTCCTTCACCCACGGATCGGTGTCGCGGCTGTCGCCTTCGCCGAGGGTGTAGCCCATGGCCGTCATCATGCCCTGCATGGCCTCGTTGCCCTTGAGGACGTGGCCGACAAGTCGGGTGACGCCGCGTTCGGACGCCGTGGTCTCGATGTGCGCCATGAGCACGCGTGCAAGGCCGCGGCGCTGCCAGGCGTCCTCGACCACGATGCCGAACTCGGCTTCGCCGAGCTCGCCCGTCAGGCGCCAGCGTGCGACGGCGTGGATTTCTCCGTCCTTGGCGAGCGCCCAGGCGGCCTCGCGGGCGTAGTCAAGCGAGGCGAGCTCGCAGATGCGCTCGTCGGAGAGGTGGACGGACGTGTGAAAGCGCAGGTAGAAGGTCTTCTCGGACAAGCGTCCGAGGAAGCGCTTGAGCGGGTGGAAGTCGCTCTGCACGAAAGTGCGCAGCGTGAGCGCCTCGCCGCCGAACACGACTTCGCGGCCTTCCTCCCATGGCGGCGCGCAGACCGTCAGGTGCGGATAGCCGGGTTCGGACTCGACGGGCGCCTCGTTCAGATTGACGTCCGCATCGATCGCGGCGGCGCCGCCGTCGGTCCAGACGAGCGGGTTGATGGTGAGGTCCCTGATGGCGGGGATCAGGGCCGCGAGCACGGAGAGTCTGCAGAGCATCTGCGCGATGAGCGTCCTGTCCGCAGGCGCAAGCCCCCTGTAGGTCCCGAGTGCGCGTGCGATCCGGGTGCTCTCCACGAGACGGTCAGCCTCGCTCAGGTTGATCGGCACCAGCGCGGCCTTCTTGTCCTGATAAAGCTCGGAGCCGATGCCGCCTGCGCCGAACTCGACCACGGGACCGAGCACATTGTCATAGGCAATGGCGAGATGAAGCTCGCGCACGGACGAGTGCGGCACCATCTTCTGCACGACGGCGCCCACCATGGGCGTCATCGGGGAGTTGTTGACGATGCTTTCCTCCATTGAGCGCCATGCGGCGGCGAGACCGTCGCGGTCCTTGATGTCGAGCACCGTGCCCCCGATGTCGGACTTGTGCCTGAGGCCGGGGGCGGTCACCTTCAGGGCCACGGGCCAGCCGAGTTCGTCTGCGGCGGCGCCCGCCTCTTCAAGCGTCCCGACCTCCCTCAGCGGCACGACGGGAATCTCGAAGCAGGCGAGAAGGCGCCCCGTCTCGCTGGGGGAGAGCGCATGACGCCCCTCAAGGCGCGCGCCGTTCACGATGGCGCGTGCCTCGGCGAGCTTGGCGGGGTTGAGTTCCACCGACCATTCGGGCGGAATGCTCAGCCTGTCGGCACGCCTGCGGGCTTCGGCCGCCAGATAGCCGAAGGCGAGTGCGGCGGCCACGGGCGACTGGATGGCGGAGATCGGGGCGTTGGGCACGGAGCGCAGTTGCTTGCGCACGCTCAGCGCGATCCTGTCGCTCACCCAGGCGGTGATGACGGGCTTGTAGGAGCCTGCGGCCGTCTTGGCGAGAAGCTTGAGCGTCGGGTCGATCGTGGTGACGGGGCTCGGCGCCACGACGACGAGCGCGCCGTCGATCATGGGGTCCTGAAGCACGATCTGCAGCGTCTTCCGGTAGCGCTCGGGCGAGGCCGTGGCGCCCACGTTGACGGGGTTCACCGCAATCTGCTGGGAGGGATAGGCGGTCTTGAGGTCCTTGATCGTGGCGTTGCTCAGGCCGTGGAGATCGATGCCGCAGGCCTGGGCGGCGGAGGCGGTGAGCGATGCGAAGCCCGAGCCGTTGGCAATGACGGCGATGCGGTTGCCGCGGGGAAGACGGTTGGTCGCAAAGCCCGAGACGGCTGCGGTGAACTCCTCGAAGGTGGGAACGAGCGTTGCTCCCGCACGCTCTACGAGCGCTGCGAGCGCGCCTTCGCTTCCCGCGTCGGTGCCCATCTTGAAGCAGGCGATGCGGTCGGCGGCGTAGCCCAAGCCGCTGCCTGCCTTGAGGATGACGACGTGCTTGCGCGCACAGGCGGCTCTGAGGGACGAGTAGAACTCGCGCGGACGGCGGATGCCCTCGATGTGCAGGGCGATGACGCGCGTGTTCTTGTCGTTCGCGTAGTAGTCGATCAGTTCAGGCATGTCGACGTCGATGGCGGCGCCCGTCGAGACGACGCCCGAAAAGCCGAGCTCGGCGCCCTGCGCGTAGTCAAGCAGCGCCGTGCCGATCATGCCCGACTGGGTGATGAGCGCGATGTTGCCGGGACGGGGCAGGTTGGGCCAGTAGCTTGCGTTGACGCCGAGCCCCGGGTTCATGAGCCCGAGGGAGTCGGGACCGATCAGGCGCATGCCGTACTGGTCGGCCACCAGCTGGAGCTTCGTGAGCCAGGTCGCGTCGCTCGCGTATGCGTTTTCGTCCGGCGTGATGAGCGCGTAG
>OHBA01000940.1_pt1 | contig 12603 bp, 9 predicted proteins | sample 1577281 | NCBI WGS metagenome assembly OHBA01 (sample SAMEA3879579, study PRJEB24766) | human gut metagenome | biome: human-associated habitat; feature: feces | place: USA | collected 1985/1987
CCCGACATCCCAGTACATATATTCATCCGTGATCGGATCATCCACTAAAAGCGTATCATGCACAACCGCAGAAACTTCTTCCGAAACATATCTTGCATCGTCATCATCAATATGCTGGTAATGATACGGAATCCATGCCTGCAAAAGGATCAGCGCCGCTGCAAGAATTCCAAAAATGATTTTCCATGCTCCGGCTTTCTTTTTTTTGTTTTCCAGCTTATTTTCTACTGTAACTAAGATACCACATCTGCGTATCAGAATTACCATGATAACAATGGAAACAATCACCAGAAATATCTTCCAAAGTGTGACAGCCTCGGTAAGCGTCCTTTTGCCAAGTATCATCGGCACCAGCAAAATCTGTCCCGATGCAAACATGCTTGCAAGTCCAAGCACCCATGCGTTGCACAGTTTTCTGACCGTTCCCTCTATTTTCAGATACCATACCCACAACAATCCAAACCAGACCGGAAGTACTACGAAAAGCATTCCTGTATAAAGTAGATTCTTATAAATCATATACCAGCACTCCATCCAGATGGATATGGTTGATCTCAGCCGTATTCTTTAACATATAAAGTTCTTCCGTTCTGACATTTCTGCGTCCGCAGATGACAAGATTACTGTCGCAAAGCAATGCCGTCTGATATCCTTCGGATATTGCCGACACATCCCTTCCATTGACCAGAATGTATTCATACTGCTTTGAGAAGCGATCCAGAAGCTCTTTGAACTTTTCATTTCCAACAAGATCAAATCCCTGTTCCTGTTTCAAATTTCTCTTTACGGTGTCTAAGTAGTCATTCATCTGCTGTAACTTTAATTCTGTCGTATTCCCCATAACATAGGCACTTAAAGATGCATCATCACTGTCAGTTGCATTCAGGTCGATCAGCAGAGTCTTTTTCTTTTCATTTGCATAGCACATCGCAAGACGCAATGCTGTGGTATCCGCAGTTCTTCCGACCGGCAGACAGTTAATCTTAAGGCATCCTTCTGCTTTTTGTCCATTCAAAAACATAGCCGCTTTTTTATAGGTTTCTTCATCTTCATTCTTTTTTGTGATCACATCAACGATCTGTGTCTCTAAACATTCCTGCACTTCCTGTGCATCCTTCGGTTTTTTATAAATCATCATCCACAATGTATATAAAACAACCTCAAGCATAATGCCAAGTAAAATACCTGCAATCACAGCTTTTAATACTCCCTGGCGGAACTCAGAACTGGAGATGGTATAAGTTTCAAGCTTTGTCACTTCTCTCTGGGACTGCGGTTCATCAAATACAGTAAAACACTGTGTGCCGACCTGTTTCTTTGTCACGGTATCCAATGCCTGAAGAAGTCCGTTCACAAAAGCATACGCTTCCTCTTCGTCATTTACGGTATAATCCCAGCTCGTTCTCGGATACACCACATAAAAAGTAATAATGTCCGATGCCTCTGTCTGTTCACACTCAAACATATCCGTAAATGCCTGTTTTGTCAGATCGATTCCTGTCACTTTACAGAATTCGTCGTACACACTGCTGCTCTTTGCAATTTTCATAATATCATTGCCACGCTCCACAGTACTTCCGGAATTATAATCTTTTAAAAGCACCGAAGTCTCCACCTGCATTCTGTCATCATAGACTTCTGCATCAATATAAGGCATCAGGGTTTTTGCCTTGTATCCACCGACGATCACTGCAAAAACTGCCGCAAAGACAGCCGCAAGCCACCATTTTCTTAAGTTATACTGCAGCACATCCATCAAACTGTATTCTTTTCTGCTCTCATATCTCTGATTCATATCAGGTCTCCTTTCTATTCTCCGCCTTTTTCAAACACCACTTTTATCGTCTTTAAAATGATCTTGATATCCAGTCCCAGACTCCAGTTATCAATATACTGTACATCCAGTTTCACGACATCCTCAAAATCAGTAATCTCGTTCCGTCCGCTTACCTGCCATAATCCGGTAATGCCCGGTTTTGCACTTAAACGGCGTTTCTGGTGTGATTCATACTGTTTGAACTCATCTACCGTCGGTGGTCTTGTACCGACCAGACTCATATCACCTTTCAAAACGTTGAAAAACTGTGGAAGCTCATCGATACTGGTCTTACGGATAAATTTTCCAACCTTCGTAATACGCGGGTCATCTTTCATTTTAAACATCAGACCATTCATCTCATTCTGGCTTTCCAGTTCTTTTTTGCGTTCCTCTGCATCCTTATACATCGAACGGAACTTATAGATCTTAAAAAATCTTCCATTCTTACCGACACGCTTCTGTGCGAAAAACAGAGGTCCCGGAGATTCGATCAAAAGCGGCGGTGCTAAAAAGACCGTCACAACTGCCGTGATCACAAGTCCCACGATCGAACCTGCGATGTCCATCACACGCTTGATCATAAGCATTTTCCAGTCATAGGACTGATTGGAAAATGTGACGACCGGTATATTTCCCAGCATGTTAAAAGTTTTATGGTAATCATCAAACTTGTTTAAGATCTCAATCGTGACATGTACGGTTGCCCCCATATCCTCAAAACGGTTGACCACCTCCGCAAGCGAATCTCCTGTCTCATACGGCACACTGATAAAAACTTCATCCACAATCTGTTCTTTTACATACTGGAACATATTATCATAAGTGGCAACGACAGGAACACCATGATACCATTTTCCAATCTGGTTTTCATCAATGATCGCAATACTTGCAAGACGATGGATCCAGTCTCCGGAATGGTCTGCATCCGCGATCACCTCTTCCACACGTTCTGCCGTTGTGACCAGAAATACCTGATTATTTGCTCTTTTGTTACGGTAAACATGCAGCAGATAATATTTAATGATAATATGCATGCCAAAATACAGGCACATATTTACCAGCGCAATACAAAAATAAACACCTCGGGAAGCCTCCGCATTATTGTGCTGTAAAAAAATGGTCAGCGCTGTCACACATACTAACACAACGCTCGCTTTGATTGCTGCCCACAACTCCTGAAATACACTTCGGTCAATAAAACGATTATCAATATCCGAAAAGAGCATTACCAGCATGTAAACAACCATTACGATGCCAAAGCTCTCCATCAGCTCTATCTTCATATTTGCGACGGATACATTTCGATAACCCACCAGCCACAGATAACCGCCCCCGAAATAACTTACGGCAAAGCATATCAGATCCGCCAGCAGTAAAATGATACTCTGAATTTTTTCTCTTGTCTGGTACATGTCAAGTCCTTTCCTGTTCCTTTTCCCCGGTTTCATGCCCAGGTGTCACTGTTTCTTCCTGTCATTTATTCTGGTAATCATATTCCGCACTGCGTTTTCCCAACGAAAAAATCAGTTTCCATTCCGTTTCGCGCGGAACAATAAACACACAGTCAAATCCCAGGTTCAGGTTCACATCGCACGTCCGGCGCAGTTTTAATGCATCGGCGACATCCGCTCTCGGATATCTTTTCAATTCCGCTGTGACCACAGTGCCGTCCGGCATCACTGCTTTTATATCAACTGGAAGTACCTTTCCATTCCATGTCTTTGCAAGTGCCCATCCACAACAGACCACACTGCCATCCTGATATTCCTGTCTGTCAATGTGATACAGAATCTTCCGCACTCTAAAAGGTACATTCTGCATTTCTTCTATCTGTACATTCCCTGCATCCTGCCTTAGCAGCTGCTCTAAGGGAACGATCTTTGTTCCCATCACACGCTGCATATTGCGCACCGGAACGCTGCCCTTTCCCAGATATGCCTGAAAATTCTCCTCCATCCTGCCAAACTGTTCTTTTAATTTCTTACTGATTCCGTAAGCTGCTAACAGCTCATCCAGCGGAGTGCCTTTTCCTCCCATGATCTGGTAATATGCAAAATAAAGTGCACGGTATAATACAAATAACTTTGGTACCGGAAAGAAAAACGTCCACTCATAATCAATGACTGTCCATTCTGCTTCCTCTATTTTCATCTCACTGCCTGCAGGAATCAAAATATTGGCAAATATCATATCGATATCGCATATATCCACCGCTTCAGTTTCCTCTGTAAAATGAACCTCTCCAAACACTTTTCGGAAATCTTCGGTTGGCGTAAACAGGTGTTTTCCACCATATTCCATGATACGTTTTGCATAATCATCAAGGATACGCTTCACCAGTTCCGTCTGATTTCTTTCAATCGCCCGCTCCATCACATCCTGCAGTGTGACACCGGGATCAAAACCGGATACAGCTGCATCATTTTTTGTATGACAGGCGCAGAATCTGATTTTCCCATTACTGTCCGCATAGCACGATGACAATTTTTCGTATGACTTCTCCATATGACAGATATGCTCTCTTCCTTCCGGATAAAGTGCATATTTTCTGACACTTTTTTCTCCATCCGCTTTCTTGCAGATATCCGTGCGGATGGCAAACTGTCTTGCCCTCTCATTGGAATATTTTGAATAAATCACACGCTGTTCTCCGGTCCTATTTCCTGCCTCGAACAAAAAGGAATTGGCAAGTTCTCCAAATAACCCTTCTGCCAGAACCGTATCAAAAACTTTTTTCTCATCAAAAAGCTGTAATCTGTCCCTGTCAAAATTTCTCCGGTTGTCGGAAAGTTCTCCCCTTCCCGGAAGATATTCATCCGAATAGATACAGGATGGGAACTTGTGATCCGGATATGGGTAATAGCTGTAAATTTCCGAAAATCCTGCTTCTTTTAAGATCTGTTCATACTCTTTTCTGGTATAGACCCTCGCCTCACCGTGCCTGTCATCCTCTGTGAATCGTTCCGGATCCTTATCATAATTTTCCAGTCCGGCAAAATATCCCCCGCGGTATTCCTCCTGACACCCCGCAAAATATTTCAGTCCCAGACGGTTGGCATCCGCCACATAGAGTTTCCCGTTGTCAGATAAGTGTTCTCTCATACAGGAAAGCTCATTTTGAAATTTTGAAAATTCGCCTGCAATCAATATCATGTCATAGGCCTGATCCTGATACAGTACATTTGTTTCCGGTTTTGTATCCGAAGCCGGAACAACCAGAACCGTCAGATTGCCGGCATTTTCATAACGCACCCGTAAAATGTCAGCTTCCTCTTCACTCTCCACCACTGCCGTCACATGTAACGCCATAGAAAGCAGTTTTCCTGTCAGTGCACCGCATCCTGCATTCCGCTCTAAAACGCGCATCTGTTTTGTAACCGGCAGAAATGCGATCAGATTTTGCCTGATATCCGACAAATGAAACAAATACGGATAAGATGCCTCATCCATGATGATCTGTGGATATGCTTTTTCATTATTCTGTTGTACGATTTCCAAAAGCCTCTCCGGCACCATTACCTGTCCCATAGTTCTCCTGCTTGCGCGCTCTCTGCCTATTTGTCATCACATTTTTCGATCGTAACTTCCGAGTTCATATCATAAAAACCTACTGTATTTTTGTCGGACACCACCGTCACACCAACCACATCATACAATCTGTGGTAAGCACGAAATTCGCCTCCGACATAACCGGTACAGCTGATGGATAACAGATATTCACCGCCCTGCATATCCATGTTCTGGCGGAATGTCGCAACATAGGTATCACCTGTCTTTGCCATCCCGATGCCCACTTTTTCAAACATCGTGTTTGTTCCGGTAACAGCAGTCCCCTGCACTGTTTTAAATGTATAGGTAAATATCGGGTCCTGTATATCAGAAAGGAATTTTACCTTTGATTTAATAGTAAAAGACGTCCCTTTCTGGATACAGTTCGTATAATTTCCATATTCATCGATCAGTGCAAAGTCAATGATCTCTGCCTCTCCGGTTCCATATTCATTGACATCCGGATTGAGCTGGTAATTAGATTTCCAGAGTTTCTTTCCATCTGATGCGTCATTCTCTAAAATCTTACCGCCAGTGATCTTGTCCGAGTTTTTGAGAAGAACCTTTTTGTAAAGGTTGATCATATCCTTTGCATTTCCCTCTGCTAACTTGTCTCCCTTATTGAGCAGGATCACACGGTCACAGTATTTTGCCACACTGCTGATATCGTGGCTTACAAACAGGATCGTCTTTCCCTGTGCCTTGAAATCTTCAAATTTTTTATAACATTTTGCCTGAAAAAATACATCTCCGACTGACAGTGCCTCATCCACAATAAGGATCTCCGGATCAATATTGATCGCCACTGCAAATGCAAGCCGGACAAACATACCACTTGAATAGGTCTTACACGGCTGATGCACAAATTCGCCAATGTCTGCAAACTTTAAGATATCATCTAACCTTGCATCCATCTCTTCGCGGGAAAAACCCATCATCATACCGTTTAGATAGACATTCTCAATTCCGGTATATTCCATATTAAATCCGGCTCCAAGCTCTAACAGTGCTGAGATTCTTCCATCGATCTCCACCTCACCGCTTGTCGGACTCAGAACACCTGTAATTATTTTTAAAATGGTAGATTTTCCGGAACCATTCGTTCCGATGATGCCGATCGTCTCACCTTTTTTTACTTCAAACGACACATGCTTTAATGCATGATGTTCTTTGAAATGGTTCTTTCTGACCAGTCCAAGAGCATCCTTTAACCGGTCAGACGGTTTATCATAAAGTTTATAGACTTTGCAGACATCCTCTACCCTGATTGCTAAATTATCCATACTATCCTCATTTTTGCGCTGCTTTCTAATAAAAACAACATTTTCATTCTTACGATGCTTTTACAGCACGTCTGCAAAATGTACACGCAGACGCTTAAACATGGTCGTTCCTGCCCAGAGAATAAACAGCGTGATTCCCCAGAACCACAATGTCAGTCCCGGATATTCCCAGAATGCCGTTTTATTGATCAGTGCATCCCTGTATCCCGAAACAATATAATACATCGGATTTAGCTTAAGCAGGAGCACAGCCCATTTAGGAATGCCCTGCATGCTCTCAAAATTCCACATGATCGGTGTCACCCACATTCCAATCTGCAAAAGAATGGCGACAACCTCTTTCATGTCACGGAAAAACACCGTCACAGCGCTTGTCGCATAAATCAGTCCTGCTGTAAGGATCACCATGCAAAACGAATAATAAACAATCTGAAGCACATAAAGATCGGGATAAAATCCCATAACTGCAAAAACAACCAGCATAAACACAACAAAAAATACATGTGTAAATAGTGCAGAGATCAATTTTACTACCGGAAGTGCATCGATCTGGAATACAACTTTTTTAACGAGATAACTGTATTCATCCAGGACACCGGTTCCTCCATTTAAAGCCTCCTGAAAATAAAACCACGGCACAAGGCCGCCCATCAGCCAGAGTACAAATGGCACCTCGATTCCTGTTCTTAAATCATTAACTTTCTGATGTAGTCCAAACTCAAAGACAAACCAGTATAAAAGCACTGTGATCACCGGCTGTATGAAAGCCCATATCACGCCAAAATAAGAACCCGCAAATTTTTTCTTAAAATCATTTTTGGCAAGATTGCCGATGAGTTTACGGCTGGCAATCAGACGTTTTGGCAGGCAGACATTTTTCTTCTTTTCTGTCATATGAGTGCTCCTATCTTACAATTCCCCGTTCCCTGCAGTATGCATCGAATCCACCGTGCACTTTATCCTTATCGGAAAGGATCAGATCCGCCTGTGTCATTCCTTCCGGCATTGGCCATTCAACACCGATTGCCGGATCATTCCAGAGAATACCACCCTCGTCATTTGGATGGTAGAAATCAGTAACCTTATAGCAGAACTCTGCATAATCAGACAGCACGATAAAGCCATGTGCAAAATTCTTTGGTACAAAAAACTGCTTTTTATTTTCCGCAGTCAGAACGATGCCAAACCATTTTCCGAATGTCTCAGAACCTTCTCTTAAATCCACTGCAACGTCAAACACTTCTCCATTTACCACTCGAACCAGTTTATCCTGCGGATGGTTGATCTGGAAATGTAATCCTCTTAACACGCCTTTTTTCGATGCAGACTGGTTATCCTGTACAAACTGGCAGTCGATTCCTGCCTCTTTAAAATCGTTGTAATTGTAGGTCTCCATGAAATATCCTCTGGCATCCCCGAAGACTGCCGGCTCAATTACTTTGAGTCCCTCGATTCCATTACAGTCATGTGTTACCTTTATTTTTCCCATAATTATTGATCCTCACTATCTGTTTTTTAAAGTCCTTCGGCAACCTCTACCAGATATTTGCCATAATCTGTTTTAAGGAGCGGTTCTGCAAGTTTTAACAGCTGCTCTTTATCGATAAATCCACGTTTGTATGCGATCTCCTCGATACAGGACACATAAAGTCCCTGACGTTTCTGGATCGCAGACACAAAATCTGCAGCGGCAAGCAGCATGTCGTGGTTTCCGGTATCTAACCATGCGAATCCCCTGCCAAGCGTCTCAACGCTTAAATCACCACGCTCTAAATATGCATTATTTACGGAAGTAATCTCAATTTCACCTCTTGCAGACGGCTTTACATTTTTCGCGATCTCTACAACATCATTGTCATAAAAATAAAGTCCCGGCACAGCATAATTTGACTTTGGATGCTCCGGTTTTTCCTCGATAGAAAGAGCTTTTCCGTTCTCATCAAACTCTACCACGCCGTATTCTCTCGGATCTCTGACATAGTAGCCAAAAATCGTAGCACCCTTTTCATTCTGTGTTCGTTCAGCTGCACTGCGCAGAACATTGGAAAAACTTTGTCCGTAGAAAATATTATCTCCAAGAACCAATGCAACCGCATCGTTTCCAATAAACTTTTCACCGATAATAAATGCATCTGCCAGGCCCCTTGGCTGTTCCTGCACGGCATAAGAAAAACTCATGCCAAGCTGGCTTCCATCCCCAAACAACTCTTCAAATACCGGCAGATCTCTCGGTGTGGAAATGATCAGAACCTCTCTTATGCCGGCAAGCATCAGTGTAGATAACGGATAATAGATCATCGGTTTATCATACACCGGCATGATCTGTTTTGAAATCGCTTTTGTTAACGGATATAACCTTGTTCCGGAACCACCTGCTAAAATAATACCTTTCATATAATCCTCCTTGTTTTGCGGAGCAAAATGCGAACCCTCTGTGAGCAGAGGATTTTCCTCCTTGTTTTCACGTCCATTATAAAACGCAAACAAGCAGTATCGCCCCATCTGGCGGTACTGCTGCCTGCATCTTCTTACCTGTTCTGATACATATCCTCATAATACTTCTGATAATCACCGCTGGTAACGTTTTTCATCCAGTCCTCATGTTCAAAATACCATGCGATCGTCTTTTTGATGCCTTCTTTGAACATGGTCTCCGGCTCCCAGCCGATCTCTGCCTTGATCTTATCCGGTGCGATCGCATAACGTCTGTCATGACCTTTGCGGTCCTCCACATAAGTGATCAGATCCTTGCTCACAAGTGCACGTCTCGGATCATCTGCCGGAAGCATCTCAAGCAGTGTATCTATAATGATATTGATAATTTCAATATTCTGTTTTTCATTGTGTCCGCCGACGTTGTAAGTCTCGCCGAGGCGTCCGTTTTCCTGTACCATATCGATCGCTTTCGCATGGTCATCCACATACAGCCAGTCACGGACATTCTTTCCGTCTCCATACACCGGGAGTTTCTTTCCATGCAATGCATTGTTGATGATAAGCGGAATCAGCTTTTCCGGGAACTGGTACGGTCCATAATTGTTAGAACAGTTGGTAATGTTTGCCGGGAAATGGTAAGTGTCAATATAAGCCTTTACCAGCATGTCCGAAGATGCTTTGCTCGCAGAATACGGACTGTGCGGTGCATACGGTGTTGTCTCATAAAAATATGTTCCGTCATCCTCTAAAGAACCATATACCTCATCCGTCGATACATGAAGGAATTTCTTCCCTTCTTTGAAACTGCCATCCGGCAGCTCCCATGCCGCTTTTGCACAGTTTAACATAACTGCTGTTCCAAGCACGTTCGTTTTTACAAATATTTCCGGATTTTTGATACTGCGGTCTACATGACTCTCTGCTGCAAAATGTACCACGCGGTCGATCTCATTTTCTGCAAAAATCTTTGCAATTGCCTCTTTATCCGTGATATCTGCACGCACAAATGTATAATTTTCACGATTTTCAATGTCTTTTAAATTTTCCAGATTGCCCGCATAAGTAAGCACATCCACATTGATAATTCTGATCTCGTTATCATATTTGCGAAACATGTAATGAATATAGTTAGATCCAATAAATCCGGCTCCTCCGGTTACTAAATATGTTCTCATAGTTTTCTCCATTCTATGGTCTGCAAAATCTTTCATCATTTTACCATACTTTTATTGTCTGTACAAGTTTTACCACCAGTCCACTGCCGGGCGTTCCGTAATTTCAGACAGCTTGACGACCACCAGATCTTTTTCTTCCACGATTGAACCCTCAGCCGGAAAGACTGTCATATCTTCCGACAGTGCTGCCGCCTTATATTCCATCTCTTCGGAATAACCATCGTCCAGATGGACTCCATTATGTGCTTCTAAAAATCCTGCGATCCGGTGCGTTGCCCCCGCCGGATGTTCTCTGGTATAATCCCATTCAAAAAATGACCACCCGTACATTTCCGTACGGCGGTTCAAGCTGTTTAACTGTGGCTGCCGGTATCCGATAAATACCACTTTTTTATCCACCGGATCTCCTTCTGCATCCACCCCGGGGATCTCCCTCTTCAAAGCATCCGTGATCTGGTCCGCCAGCAGCGCATCCTGTTCATAACGCACCTGATCCGCGCTGTGCATTCTGATGTTATAGCAGACCTGACCGCCTGTAACTGCGATTACAAGTAATATCACCACATTGCCCATTACCTGCAGCCATCGGCACATTTTCCTGTCCCGCTCCTGTTTTTCCGGTCGTACATCGGAAATCTGCTGCTCTTTTAATATCATCACACCAAACATCGCAAGAAATGCAGCCACAACCGGAAGTGCAAACTGTGTCCTTGTCACCAGCATCGCACCTGCATAGATTGTCATTAAAAAAGGTGTAATGAGCATAAAAATCATTCCTGCTGCAAAAATCCAAAAACCGGCACGTCCACTTTCTGTTCTTCTCGTCCATGCGATCCATATCACATAAAATGCGAGCAGTACACCGATCACATAGAAAGAGAAATTCCGCGGTCCGACGGTAAGAAGCTGATTTTTCACAACACGAAGAACATTCTTGACACATTCAGCAGCCGGTTCACTTCCCCAGTTGCTCTGCCCTTCCATATAATCACCGGCTGCCATGAACCATGTACCCGCAATCCCCCTGTATATCAGATAGGAAATACCGAAATGGGCCACAAGAAAAATAATGCGAAGTCCACATTTTTCCCTTTTTCCATTCACCTGCCAGAAGAACAATAAGAAAAACATGACACAGACTGCAATATAATAAACTGCCAGTGCCTGGTAAGTACCAAGTGCCAGCACAATAAACACTGTGGACAAAAACAGCTTACACAGATCTTTTCCGCTTCTGTTCTCCTTATATTTCTCGCAAAAACAAAGATCACACATAAAAAATCCGGTGACTGCCATCAAAAGCATTGCAAATGCGACTTCCGCCTGCTGCAGTGAAAAATAAAACTGAAAACTCCAGATATTGGATGTCATATAAAGCAGCGTAAATATCCAGTACGGTTTTCCATCCTTTTTTCCTGAAAAATAATAGCATCCATACGTCAGTACATTGCCTCCCAGGATAAAAAACAAAAGCATCAGAATACCACTCTTTATCGTTCGGTGTACACCAAGACCAAGCATCCGTTTTAACAGAACCAGTCCAAATCTTCCAATCGTAAGCCACCCTAACGTAGACCCGGGATGATTGATCAGTTCCTCTGTATCGATTCTGATATTCGAGTTAAATGCCTGATACCCAAAACAGACCAGCGCAGCAAATACCGACATCAGAATCAGCCGGTAATGTTTTTTGATATATTCTGTCATCGTATTATTCCAGTGTTTTCATATGCTCATCAAGTGCATCCTGCCATTCAGCCATTTTGTAACCGTCTGTCAGTTTCATCATATAGTTCTCAAGAATCGAATATGCCGGTCTGTTTGCAGAAGCCGGATTCATCTTCGCATACTGCTCACTTGTGACATGGTTGACTTTTGTTGTCTTTCCTGCACGTTTAAAAATTGCTTCCGCAAAAGCTGCCCAGTTGGTATCGCCCTCACAGGTTGCATGAAATGTACCATAATTTTCTGTCGGTTCAAAATGATGAATGGCTCTTGCCAGTTCCACCGCACTTGTCGGGGATCCCTGCTGGTCACATACAACACTGACTTCATCGTGTGACTCCGCAAGGCGAAGCATCGTCTTTACAAAGTTTTTTCCATCTCCATAAAGCCATGCGGTACGGAAAATAAAATATCTGTCTGCAAATTCACGGACAAACTTTTCTCCCTCCGCCTTCGTCTTTCCATAGGCACTGACCGGATGGATCTCATCAAATTCCGTATATGGCTTTGTTCCGTTTCCCTCAAATACATAATCGGTGGAAACGTGGATCATTTTTGCTCCGACTTCTCTTGCTGCGATACTTAAATTTCTCGGTCCGATCGCATTGATCCGGTA
>OHBA01000943.1_pt1 | contig 12549 bp, 9 predicted proteins | sample 1577281 | NCBI WGS metagenome assembly OHBA01 (sample SAMEA3879579, study PRJEB24766) | human gut metagenome | biome: human-associated habitat; feature: feces | place: USA | collected 1985/1987
CAAGAACCTGAAAGAGCGTACCCGCCGCACGGTTACATTTTCCGATCATACGGGGAACAACACCGATGACGATCACAAAAGCAAACGTTCCCGCAGCGACCGCGCCGCCAAACGCAATTCCTAAAAATCCGAGCAGAATATGATTAAGAAACATCTATGCTGTGACCTCCTCTGCCTGCATTTTCAATAAATGTGGTATCCACATCTTTTTCGTATTTCCGCATCTCGATCTGGATCGGCGTTGGATCGGGCGTGATCTTCTTTCTTCCGACATGATTGAAAAATAAAATGATGCCAAGTCCAAGTCCGATGCAGTAGCACACTTCAAGCTCATTCACACCGTCCGCCTTTGTCCCCATCACCTGTCCGTATAATTTGTCAAACACATCCGTCACGGAAATATCGTTGTTAAATGCCATGATCGTAAATGCCGAACCAAAAAAAATGATAATGCTAAGCAGCACGGTTTTGATTGCATTCACCACCTTTGGCTTTTCCGGGTTCGGAATATATTCTATGATAAAATCACTCTCGCCTTCATTGGAAATCGTCAGCGACGGATAATCTTCATGAATCTGCTCAATGATCTTTAACACAGAAAAAACCTGCATCTGGTTTTTCTCTTTTTTCTCATCTTTCTGATTCGTAAAACTGTATATCTTTTTCTGTTTTAACTGACGCAGAACCGCTTCGTTCGTGCACTCCATCTTTGCAATATCGTTCAGCACGACATGCCGGTCATAAACGATCGTGTTCTGCTCGATTTTCAAATAAAGTGTTTCGTTATTTACGCCCATATCTTATTCACATCCTCATCCTCCGAATTGTCATATACCAACATTCCATCCGTCGGTATCTCATTTTCTTTCCGATATTTTGTGTAGAAACAAACCCCGACCACCAGTATCATAACTATCACTCCAAGTAAAACTGCTCTGTATTTTCTACAATTCATAGTAAACCTCATTTCTGAGCAACTTGTTGCGAAGAGGCGACGAGAATCTCAAATTCTCGTAGGCATGTTTTTTTATGCCTTGTCATAGAAGCTATTTGTTTTTGCTCAGAAACAAATAGCCGTGCGAAAAATAAGCTATCGAGCTTATTTTTCACACTAAGCCTCCATTGATTTCTGACTTTGCAAATTATTATCTCTTTTTTTGGGGATATTATGTATAAACAAAATAGAAGCATTAGAATATGTAAAATTACTTTTACAGGAAATTATTGCATATGGCATCTTACTTTTTATTGGAAAGTATATAATTTTTTACACATGACAGATTGCTTTTTATCCAAAAACATGTTATTTTTTCATGAGTGTTCATAATAAAAACTCCTGTCTGGCAGGAACGGGATTTTAACATAACAGTTGAACAACTATAATGATCAATTTCACTGATAGAAAGGAACTGCACCATGGCAGTCACAAAGGAAATTTTATCTTTAGCGGTGGAGACCGGAGATGCTCTTCTTCGAAATGGCGCGGAGGTGTACCGTGTGGAAGATACCGTAATGCATATCTTAGAGGCATATGAAATTGAAGAATATGACGTTTATGTGCTCTCAAATGGAATTTTTGCGAGTGCAAATGAAAATAAAGATGATGCGTGCAGCATGATCCGTCATATCCCGCTCGGTCAGACACATCTTGGGCGTATCGCAGCCTTAAACCAGCTTTCGAGGGAAATCTGTTTCCACGAATGTTCCCTAAAAGATGCGTGGACACGTTTAGATGAATGTAAAGCGATTCCCACCTGCAGTAAATGGACGGAAGTCTTTTTCTGCGGTCTTGGAAGCGGCAGTTTTTCATTTCTGTTTGGCGGAACTCCGTTAGACGGCGTGATAGCATTTATCGCCGGCGCAATTTTAAATATGGTGTTAAAAAAGTTTTCACAGCGGAAAACTTCAAAATTCATCACCAATATTTTCGGCAGCGCACTTGTGACACTCGTCAGTCTGATCACTTTTTCCATTGGACTGCCGGTTTTGTATGACAAGATCATCATCGGTGCGATCATGCCGTTAGTGCCGGGGATCGCATTAACGACTTCAATCCGCGATTTCTTTAACGGCGATTATCTCTCCGGCGCGATCCACATGATCGATGCGGTTCTCACCGCTTTTTGTATTGCGGCAGGTGTCGGAACCGTCATGACGATCTATAATCTTATAGTAGGAGGTATTTTGTAATACTATGTTTATCCAGTTTATTGTCAGTATGATCGCAACGCTTTCTTTTGCCGTGCTGTTTTGTGCACCAAAATCAGAACTTCTCTTCTGCGGACTTACCGGTGCGATCGGATGGATCGTCTATCTGATCTGCCTGCAGTTTGACACCGGAACCGTCATTGCAAACATGATCGCAACACTTGCCCTCACGGTCTTTTCAAGGGTGGTTGCCGCCCTGCGTAAAAATCCGGTGACCGTCTACCTGATCGCCGGTATTTTCCCACTGGTGCCGGGGGCTGGTATTTATTATACTTCCTATTATTTTATCATGAATAACATGAGTGAATTTTCACGTTACGGAATGGAGACAATCAAAGTTGCCGGAGCAATCGTACTCGGTATCATCTTCGGATTTTCCCTGCCGCAGGCATGGTTTAACGCACTGCAGCACCGGACAAAACGGCAAAGCAGCCATGCCTGATGCCAGCATCGCAAAAGAACTTACAGAAAAACAGAACGGATCCCCTTCTGCTCTAATTGATTCTCAAATACATCGCAGATAGACCGGTCAAACTCCCTGATATCCGTTACCGTTTCGTCCATGATATATTTTCCGCTTTCAATACGCGCCATTTCTAAAACATCATTGAGAAGGGATAGCAGATATTCACTGGAACTTTTGATCTTGCCAAGATAGTCCTCCCGTTTTTCCACGTCATCCCCATATATTTCTAAAAGATCAGTATAACCAATGATGGCGTTCATCGGCGTGCGGATGTCATGAGACATATTAAACCAAAAGGCTGATTTTGCATGGCTTGCTTCCTCGGCTCTCTTTAACGCCTGCTCTAATTTTTGACGGCTTTCCCTTTCCTCTTCGACAATGTCATCGATCGGACGGTAGCCAAGAATGATCTTGTAGCTGTCATCATCTGAATAAAGACGCACTGCCCGCGCTTCAAAGTATTCCATTCCTGCACGGTTCTGCAGTGTTCTGTGCCGGTATACAAAGCTCTCATGATCATCCAGATATGCCATCAGATTCCTGTTGTCAAACATTTCCATAAAGCCCGGGGCCGACTCTTTCACGACAAAAGTATTATAAGAATGCCGTATCCATTGAGAATAGCATTGTATGCTGCCAGACTGGAGTTCTTCGGCAGCACAGTGGGAGAATGATTTTTTCTTGATGACAGTCATGGTATCTGCCATCAGGTCGCATAAGTATGCCGCAGTGTAGTCAATGCACAGAGCGTCATAAAAATGTCTTTCCTGTTCAGATTTATCAAGTGCGTGCTGTAATTCGACAAGCGTTTCGCGTACATTGGCATCCTTGTCTTCAATGTGCCTGACCTTGTCAATGGTTATATTTAGCATTGCAGTTTTCTCCCCGGGTTTATACTATCTTAAGCTGTATTTTACCTTCCCCCGCAGGCAAAGTCAACCTGGTGTGCTGTCCGTTTTACGCTCTATATCCCTTTTCTTTTGAGCATACCGTAATGCATTGTATCTGGTGTGTAGTTTTGGATTTTTATCTTATTTGCAAGTCAAACAGTCAGGATTTTACCGTTAAACAAAATATGATATCTCATTGCCATATCCTGTACCCAGTTCACAAAAGGATCCCAGCCATCGTTTAACACCTCTGCGCGAAAAACAATCTTTTTCTTCTCAAGATTTATCACAATCCTCTGTTTCTTGTATTGATCCAGATAGAAAAATTCTATGCTTTTTATATCACTCCACGGTATGCTTTTTTTCCTCAAAAAATGGATTACCTCTAACAAATATCCTGTACAATACACTTTATAACAGCAGTAATGCGCCAGCACATAAACGCCATAGATGTTAAAAAATCCCATACAAAACAGTGGAAAAATTCCATCTCTGCCTTGAAAAAATTCTATCATCACCTGTGCATCTTTGTTTCTCTCATGCAAAAAAGATAATACAAACATCATATCCAGCGCAGTAACTGCAATCGGGAGCATGTAGTATCTGCTGCTACACCGCAATACCTGAAAATTACCTTCCCCGAAACATTCCTTTTGGTTTTTTCGCCGAAAAATATATTTTTCAATTCTTTCAAAACATTCAATCAGTATCAATCCGACTATGTTTATTCCGACCAGACTTCCCGTGCTGATCGCAAAATCTTTTATCAGCTTCAAATTCGACTCTGCGTCATCACTGAGCAGCATACAGTCAACAGCAAATAAAATATTTGAAATAATGAACAGAAGGAAAAAAAGTATAATCAAATCTATTGTTGAAGTTTCGCTTTTGTCTTTCATTTGTGAGTGTCCTTCCTGCCTTTGCATACTAACTGTTTTCTTTCCAATTTCATTGTATTGATTATATGCAAAATCAATCATAAAAACAATCGTATTTTTTTACGATTGATTTTATGACCGTTTTCAATCATATCGAAATCTTATCCACGCGGGGAAAAAAACCTTTCGATATTTTTCAGGGGTTGTGTACAACACTGGGGCAACAGTTGACGGAAACAGCAGTTTAGCTATAAAATAGATAACAGATGGAGGAAGCTGCGAGCATGAAATTAAAACATAGTATTTTAGGGTTACTTTTACTTTTTACCCTGGTACCGCTTGGTATCTTCGGAATATTTTCCATTTATGAGACGAACCGCAAGATTGATGAGCTGACGGAGCAGAATGTGCAGGCAATCAGCGAAAATCAGGTGATGAATATCAAAAACTTTACGCAGGACCGCAATAACGAGATGGACATGATCGCGAGTTATCAGCTGACGCAGAACGCGATCCTTTACAGTCTAAGGGAAAATGAAAGCCCTCTGGCACGAAACTATGTAGACAATCTGCTGAAGGAACGCAAAAAATACAGTATCTTTGTAGCGAGCATCTCTGTGGTAAACCGGAATTTTCATGTGGTCAGTTCAAGTGAAGAGTACGAACCGGGCACTGTCAGTGCAATGAAAGATGTCGATCCTAAATATCAGACCGGCGAATTTATTATCGGTGACGTGTATGAGCGTATAACAGATGACGGCAGGAAAAATGTCGTGCCCGCCTATACCGGCGTCTATTATAATAATGAACTGATCGGCTATGTGATGGAGGAGCTGGATACGGCATATTTTGACGACCTGCGGCTGAATATGGACACTCTTGCAGATGGAACTTTCTATCTTCTCGACGGCAATGGGGCGATCATCACGGCAGGTGACACAAAAAACAAGAGAAGCTTAAAGACATTTGTCTCTAAAAGTTCCGACCGCAATGATTTTCAGAAAAAATGGGATGCGATCGACCATGAGAAAAATCCGTCCGGTTATGTGCGCTACCGCTATCACAGACAGGATTATATTACATATTATTCCGACGTGGAAAATACCGGCTGGGGCATCCGTGTGACTGAAAATCTGAGTGCACAGAAGCAGACCGGCAGAACCTACGGTGTGCTGATCGCGCTCGGTCTTTCTGCACTCATTATCGGCGTATTCTGTACACAGTATTTCATGACAAAGAAAATTTTCGCACCGATTACCCATATTCTGCAGGTATTCGAACAAATCCGGGAAAGTGAGGATTATTCCCTGCGTGTCCACATTCAGGAAAAACATGAGACAGGTGAACTGGCTGCGGGTATCAACGAGCTGTTAGACTATGTGGAACAGGCAGACCGGAAAGAAAAAGAGCGTCAGCAGAAACTTTTACAGATGGCAGAGAACGACCCTCTGACCGGTATCAAAAATAAAAAAGCGATTGAAAAAGAGATGCTTTCGATGGTGCAAAGGGCGGTTGAAAGCCATGAACAGATCACATTCGGCTTTGTCGATATCGATGATTTCAGGGATTATAATACCAATTACGGTCATCAGGAGGGCGATGCTGTCATCCAGTTCGTAGCGCAGACACTTAAAGAAAACATACACGGTGCAGTCGGCAGGATCGGAGGGGACGAGTTTGCATTTTGCTATGCCGGTGAGTTAGAACCGGAACGCATCCGGCATAATGCCGACAAAATTCTTGAGATTCTGCGCACGCAGCATGTAAACGAACAGACCGGCGAGGTGCTGCCGGTGCCGTGCAGTATCGGCATTGTCATGTCCCAGGGCGATACGCTTGACTATACACAGCTAATCCGCAAGGCAGATCTGGCAATGTATCAGGCAAAAGAGAACGGCAAGAATACATTTGTCCTGAACGTGGACTGACAGGCAGGCTTTCTAGTGTACTGTATCAATGATTCAGTACACTAGCTCTGCTGCCCTGCGATCTTTGCCGCCAGCTCTTCTAAATACTCCCACCTGTCCATCTTTTCTTCTAACATTTTCTCTGCGTTTTCTTTCTCCTCAACCAGCTCCCGCAGCTTTGCTGCATTGGTGGCATTCGCTGCCATCTCGTTATCTAAATCTTCTAACTTTAGTTCGAGTGCTGCAATATCATCCTCGATCGTCTCGTATTCTTTCTGCTCTTTATAGCTGAATTTCAGTTTCTTTTTTTGCTTCCAGGTTGCAGTCGAATCATTTTTTTCGATCACACTTTCTTCGGATTTCTGGTTTTGTGAATTACCCGATATATCGGCACCAGCAGACCGCGCCGCAATGTTTCCACCCGGTGTCCTGCCCTCTGCCGCAAGTCGGTTTACATAATCTGTATAGCCGCCTTCATATTGTTTCAGTTTTCCGTCTCCCTCAAAGGCAAAGATACGCTTCATTGTTCTATCAAGGAAATAGCGGTCATGCGATACCGTGACAACAATGCCATCGTAACGATCCAGATAGTCCTCTAAAATTGTCAGCGTAGCTATATCAAGATTGTTTGTAGGCTCATCCAGCAGAATAAAGTTCGGGGATGTCGCCAGTACCCGAAGCAGATTTAATCTTTTCTTTTCCCCGCCGGACAGTTTTCCAATCGGACTGTACTGTTTTTCCGGCGGAAATAAGAAACGCTCCAATAAAACAGACGCAGATATGACTCCGTCCACAGTCTGAATATATTCTGCTGTATCCTTTACATAATCAATCACTCTCTGATTTGGGTCCATATATGACAGATCAATTTCATTTTCATCCTCATTTTTTTCTGAGGCTATTTCCTGCGCATAATATCCCATTTTCACAGTCTGTCCGATGATAACCTGCCCGGAATCCTGTGGAATAATGCCTGCAATAATTTTCATTAAAGTAGACTTTCCACAACCGTTTGGTCCGATAAATCCAACTCTGTCTCCCTTCAAAAAGATATAAGAAAAATCATCGATCAGTTTTCTTTCTCCATAGGCCTTGCAGATGTTTTCTAACTCCACAGTCGTTTTTCCCATTCTTGTAGAAATAGAACTTAATTCTACCTGCGAATCCTGCACCGGAGCCTGACGGTCTCTCAGCTCTTCATAGCGCTGGATATGTGCTTTCTGTTTTGTGGAACGTGCCCTTGCACCCCTGCGTATCCATTCCAGTTCCACACGCAGGATCGACTGACGTTTTCGTTCACTGGCTGCTTCCATTTCCTGCCGCTGGGTTTTTAATTCCAGATACCCGGAATAATTCGTCTGATAACTATAAATTTTTCCTTTATCAATCTCCACGATCCGGTTGCACACACTGTCCAGAAAATACCGGTCATGTGTTACCATGATAAGCGCACCTCTCCATTTTTTCAGATAATCCTCCAGCCAGTCTGCCATATCATTATCTAAATGGTTTGTAGGCTCATCCAGCAGCAGAATATCTGCCGGGGAAAGAAGTACGGATATCAGCGCAAGACGCTTTCTTTGTCCACCGGATAACTGTCCTGCAGGCTGCATAAAATCTTTAATGCCAAGCCGCATCATCATTGCCTTGGCATCACTTTCAACAGACCAGCGGTTTTCATCCGTTACATTTCCTTCCAGCACACATTCCAGACTGCTTTTTTCCGGTTCGAATTCCGGATGCTGCGGCAGATAACGTATGACCACATGGTTAGCAGTCGTAACAGTTCCCTCATCCGTCTCCTCATCCCCCATGATCATCCGCAGAAGCGTTGTCTTTCCGGTTCCATTGATACCAATAACACCTATCTTCTCCCCATCCTGCAATGAAAATGATGCACCATCAAACAGCTTTCTTTCGGCATAGACCTTTGTCAGATCTTCTATATTAATCAGATTCATGTTATTTCCTCTTTTACTTTATTCTATGGCTCATGATACATCAAATAAATTTAGTACAGCTTCAATCCACTGCGTACCGGTTCACTTGTCAGATCCACACCCAGTTTTTTGAAAATTTTAATATCCACCTCGGAAAGCATAACCGAAGTATGCACCTGACAGCCGCGGAGTGCAGGAATCTGCTCAATGGCGCATTTTGCATTTTCATTGGAAACCGCTGCAAGAGATAACGCGATCAAAACTTCGTCTGTGTGAAGTCTTGGATTCTTTCCTCCTAAGAAACGTACCTTCAAATCCTGGATTGGCTCAATTGCCTCCGGGCGGATCAGCTTCTCGTCATGTTCAATTCCAGCTAAATATTTTAAAGCATTTAAAAGCAATGCTGCTGATGCTCCAAGGAAATCAGAAGTTTTTGATGTAATAATTGTTCCATCAGAAAGTTCGATTGCTGCGGTCGGAACACCTGATTCCTCCGCACGCTTCTTTGCGGCAACGGTAACTTTTCTGTCGTCTGTTGTAATCTTCGCCTGTTTCATTAAAAGCTCGATTTTATAAACTTCATTTTCGGTTGCTTCTTCTCTTACCAGCTTATTCACTGCAGTGTAATAACGTCTGATAATTTCCATTTTAGATGCCACGCAGCAGGCTTCATCATCGACAATGCAGTTTCCTGCCATATTTACTCCCATATCAGTCGGCGATTTGTAATAGGTATTTTCACCGTAAATCCCCTCAAAAATTGCATTTAAAACAGGAAATATTTCTATATCACGGTTGTAGTTTACCGTGGTCTTTCCATATGCTTCCAGATGGAACGGGTCGATCATGTTCACGTCATTCAAGTCTGCGGTAGCCGCCTCATAAGCTAAGTTTACCGGATGTTTTAATGGAAGATTCCAGATTGGGAATGTCTCAAATTTTGCATAGCCGGCTTTTGTTCCACGGATGTTCTCGTGATAAAGCTGGGAGAGGCAGGTCGCCATCTTTCCGCTTCCGGGGCCGGGCGCGGTTATAACGACGAGCGGGCGCTCGGTCTCGATATATTCATTCTTGCCGAAGCCCTCTTCGCTGACGATGTGTGGGATATTATAAGGATAGCCCTCAATGGGATAGTGGATAAAGACACGCACGCCGAGATTTTCAAGCCTGTTCTTGAATGCAAGCGCGGCGGGCTGACCCTTATACTGCGCGATAACGACGCTGCCGACGAAAAGACCGATCGCGCGGAACGCGTCGATGAGGCGCAGCACGTCGCTGTCGTAGGTTATGCCGAGGTCGCGGCGGATCTTGTTATTTTGGATATCGCTCGCGTTGATGACAATGACTATCTCAACATCCGAGCCGATATTTTTGAGCATCTGTAGCTTGCTGTCGGGCTTGAAGCCGGGCAGGACGCGCGAGGCATGGTAGTCGTCGAAGAGCTTGCCGCCGAACTCAAGATAGAGCTTGCCGCCGAATTCCTTGATGCGTTTGCTTATCTGCTCGGACTGCTTCTGGATATAAAGGTCGTTATCGAATCCCACTTTGAACATTGTAAAACCTCACAGTATATTTTTTGCGCTTGACGCGCTTTGTCGCCGCAAAATGCGCCGCCCCTCGACGCGAATTTATCAAAATCAATTAATTATACAACTTCCGCGCCGCCATTGCAACTGTTTTGAAGCATTACCCCCGAGCCTTAAAAACAAAAAACAGCCGCAGCATTTTCGGCGGCGCTTTGTATATTAACCTGTCCCCCTTGACAACCGGCGGAGCGGTTGTATAATTAGACTGTTCGTTTTTTTGCATGCATGGGGGTAATTAAATGGAAAAAGATAAATCGTTTCTCGGCACTCAGCCGGTCGGAAAGCTGCTTTTCAAGCTCTCGCTGCCGACGGTCATAGCGCAGATAGTCAACATGCTCTATAATATAGTTGACCGCATATATATCGGTCATATGCCCGGCGACGGCAGCCTTGCACTGACAGGAGTCGGCGTGTGCCTGCCGATAATCATGATAATCTCGGCATTCGCCGCGTTCGTCAGCGCGGGCGGCGCGCCAAGAGCGTCCATATCCATGGGCAAGGGCGACAACGGCTCGGCGGAAAAAATACTCGGCGGCTGCTTTTTCATGCAGGTAATAATATCTGCCGTTCTGACTGCGCTGCTGCTTATCTTTGACCGCGACCTGCTCCTCGCATTCGGCGCGAGCGAGAACACTATCGAATACGCGGTCGATTATATGAACATCTACGCCATAGGCACCGTCTTTGTCCAGCTGACGCTCGGCATGAACGCATTTATAACGGCGCAGGGCTTCGCGAATATCGGCATGGTGACCGTCATGATAGGCGCTGTGTCGAATATTGTACTCGATCCGATATTTATCTTTGTGCTGCATATGGGAGTCAGGGGCGCCGCGCTCGCGACGATTATATCGCAGTGTATCTCCTGCGCCTGGGTCGTGGCGTTCCTCTTCGGCAAAAAGACAATATTACGTCTGAAGGCGAAGAATTTCTTCGTATCGCCTAAAATTATCCTGCCGTGCATTACGCTCGGGCTCGCGACATTTATCATGCAGTCGAGCGAGAGCGTTATCTCGGTCTGCTTCAACTCGTCTTTGCTCAAATACGGCGGCGATATCGCCGTCGGTGCGATGACGATACTGACGAGCGTCATGCAGTTCGCCATGCTGCCGCTCAACGGCATCTCACAGGGCTCTCAGCCTATCCTCAGCTACAACTACGGCGCGGGAAACAGCGAGCGCGTCAAAAAGACATTCAAGCTGCTTCTTGCCGTGTGCCTCACCTATTCGTTCCTGCTCTGGGGATTCATCGAGCTGTTCCCGCAGGGCTTTGCAAGGATGTTCAGCTCCGACGCCGCGCTTATTGGTTTTACCGCGCACGCCCTGCGTATCTACTGCGCCGTACTCTGCCTGTTCGGTATACAGATGTCGTGCCAGATGGCGTTCGTGTCGATAGGCAGCGCACTGTGCTCGATATCGGTTGCAGTCGTTCGCAAGTTCGTGCTGCTCCTGCCGCTTATTTATATCATGCCGACGTTCGTCGCAGACAAGACGATGGGTGTCTATATGGCGGAGCCCGTGGCGGATGTTATCGCGATAACTTTCACGTCCATACTCTTTACTATTCAGTTCGGCAAGGCAATGAAAAAGCTCGAAGCATAGAAATATGGGAGGCAAAATAAAATGGCCGACGAAATAAAAATCCGCGCGGCAACGCCCGACGACGCGCCGGCGCTGCTCAAAATATACGCGCCCTATGTCAAAAACACCTCGATAACATACGAATACGATGTGCCGAGCGAGGAGGAGTTCCGCAGGAGAATCGAATCTACGCTCAGGAGATACCCGTATCTCGTGCTCGAAAGGGAGGGCGATATCCTCGGCTATGCCTATGCGGGTCCGCTTCATTCGCGCCCGGCGTATGATTGGGCGGTTGAGACATCGATCTATCTCGATCAAAATGCGCGCGGCGGCGGGCTTGGCAGAAAGCTGCACGACGCGCTCGAAGCCGTGCTGCGCGAGCAGGGCTTTCTCAACATGAACGCCTGCATAGCCTATCCAGAAGTTGAGGACGAATATCTGACGAAAAACAGCGCGGAATTCCACGCGCATCTCGGCTACCGAATGGTCGGCGGCTTCACAAAATGCGGATATAAATTCCACCGCTGGTACGGCATGGTTTGGATGGAGAAGCTTATCGGCGAGCATCTTGAAAATCAGACGCCGGTCATCCCGTTCCCACAGATAGGAAATGTCATCCACGAGAAGTACGGAATAGATTAAAAAATATACACGCCCCGAAAGAACTGTGCACTGTCTTTCGGGGCGTGTATTTTTATGAGTTGCAGTTTCCCTTATTCTCAGCCTTGATTACCCTCAGGCCGATTGTAAAAAAATCTTATTTGATCTTTATCTGCCAGTATGCGATGTAGTCTCTCTCGTAGGTGTAGGTGATGTGGATGGTGTCACCCTTGACGACAACTGAGGGATAAGAATACTCAGCGAGACCCTTTTCGAAGGTCTTTATCTTTGTGAAGGTCTTGCCGTCATCGGTCGAAACGGAGAGGACAAGAGGAGTACGGATGCCGGGGAGACCAATGTTGTTATAAGCCAGGAAGATTCTGCCCTGATCGTCGGTGTCGAGGTCGATACCGCTGTTGTTGTTGGGAAGCTTGGTGGCATAAGCGCGGCACCAGGTCTTGCCGTTATCATAGGAATCGCTGCGATAGATCTTG
>OHBA01000944.1_pt1 | contig 12544 bp, 12 predicted proteins | sample 1577281 | NCBI WGS metagenome assembly OHBA01 (sample SAMEA3879579, study PRJEB24766) | human gut metagenome | biome: human-associated habitat; feature: feces | place: USA | collected 1985/1987
ATTGATATCCACAATACTTAAAGCTATTTACTATTCCAAAGGATACCAAAGACATGATGGAAAAGTTTCTAAACAAATCAATTGTCACTGGAATTGAACGAGTACTTAATACAGATGGGAAAAGTACATTTAGCCCTATGAGTGATAAAGTTACTCTTCAATCAGATAAGATTTCTTATGAAAATGAAGAGCATAAGTTATATTGGTTAAATATCATTATTGGCAATGTAAAGAACCAAATAACAGGAATTTACCATGGTATATCAAAGAGAGACATGCTATTATTCTTACAAGAACAAGCGTACCGTTTTAATCATCGCTTTACTGAAAAAGAAATGGCTTCAAAAATAAAGAAATATTTGTTTCAATCTACACCAATGCCAAGAAAATCAATCATTAAAGCTTTAGATACAGCAGAGCCTTACTTTACACCTGCATGCGTCTGATGGTCAGTCATAATCCAAAATGTTTAAATGCTTCTAAAAGCGCTTTTTCTTTCTTTTCAGGGCAAGCAGGAACCTTATGCCCTTCTTTACCCTTGTTGTAATTATTACGCTTATTTAAACAACATTTGTCTTTTACCTGAGCGATATTAAGTGAGCTAACAGTAAATCCATACTTTTCACTAATATATTCCTTAATTTCTTTATAAGTAGCAAAGCCTGTTTTAGACTTGCTAACAATTTTGTCAGCATCTAAATCAACATTTACATATCCATCAACTTTTTCCCTACTTAAAAGACATACCGTCTCCACATGTACCGCTTGTCTGAATTGATCAAAGATTGTATGTAATTCTTCGATTGTTGCAGGTCTTGATGCACTTTTTGCGTAATAAGGACCAACACAACTAGGTGCAATTAATTGAGGTGTTCCTGGAACTGGGATTATATCAGTTCATCTGCCTGAAATCCTTGCATGTTTTATTTACCGTATCTACGATTTGGTTTGTCATCTGTAAAACGTTTTGATCTACGATCATCATCAAATCTACGTCTTGGCTTATCATCATCAAAACGACGTCTAGGTTTATCATCATTGAATCTGCGTCTTGGCTTATAGTCACCGTCTTTTCGATCATCAAAACGACGTCTAGGTTTATAGTCATCATTACGAACAAGTAGTGTAACACTTTCTACATGTGGAGTTTGACTAAACATATCAACTGGTTGAATCTTGACAATACGATACTCTTTCTTTAATACGCCTAAATCTTTAGCCAAAGTAGCTGGGTTACAAGATACATAGATCATCGTTTTGATCTTTGATTTTAAAATAGTTTCCTTCATTATATCATCCAAGCCAGAACGAGGCGGATCCACAATCAATGTATCCACTTCTTTTTCTTGCACTAAATGTGCTAAGGCACTACCCGCATCTTCACAAATGAAAGATACATTGTCTGCATGATTTAACATCGCATTTTCATTGGCATTATCAACCGCATCCTGAATGGATTCAACACCAACGATTTCTTCAGCTTTATCTTTCACAAATAAACTGATGGCACCAATACCACTATAGGCTTCAACCGTAGTCTTGGATCTTGGCATCCAATCTTTAACCACATTATAAAGATTCACGGATTGTTTCGTGTTTAACTGGAAGAAAGATCTTGGAAGTAAAGATAATTGAATATCTTCTAATTGAAGATGCATCTTTTCTTCTCCCCAAATAAAACGCATATCTCCAAATACTTCACGCTTTGTTTCTGTTTTTACACTTTGCCAGATTGAAACAACACCCTCTAATTGAGTTACGTCATGAATAAATTCTTCACTGATATCTTCTTTTCCCGTCACAAATATAATTTGAATCTTAGAATCAAATTCTTTCATCACCAATGTACGATAACCCGTTTTCTTTTTATCATCATACATCTTTAAATGATGCTCATTCATAATTTTTAAAACTTCCTGACGCGTTTGTTCCAACAATTTTGAATGCACATAACACCTTTCCATCTTTTGGAAATGGTTTGTATCACGCTCATACATTCCTGTATATAACTCCCCATATTCTTCACCAAAAGGAAGTTTGCAGCTATTACGATATGACAATGGCTCCGGATTCTTTATGATTGGTAAAATGCGACCATTATAATCCGCATACTTAATCAGCGTCTCTTTTAAATTACCCTCTTTCATCTTGCATTGTGCTGGATACTTTACGTGCATCAAAGCACATCCACCACACTCTTTCCAAATTGGACAAAGTGGGTAGCGACGCTTTGAACTCTGTTCAACTAAACGAGTTAATTCTCCAACTAAATAAGTACCTTCATCACTTTTAATATCAAATTCAATGACTTCATCCGGAATGGCATTTTCAATAAATACTGGCTTTCCTTCATGGAACGCAATTCCCTCACCATTAATTCCCCATTTTTTTACTGTTGTTTTCATATTTTTTATACACAGTTACGACAAACTCAAACGTAACCTCTAACCTTTCTAATTGTTTTACACGATCAAGTCCAGCTTGACTCGTTTTATATCGATATGGTGTCATTTCCAGTAAAGACCATACATCATCTACCATCTTTTTTTCCTGAATAATTTCCTGGTTTACCAATTCATATTGTTCTAGTATTTCAGGCATTTCATTTTCGTATGGTGTGTCATACAATACTTCTTTTAATTCAAAACAATGCTTAGGACCCGGACCTACTACGATCCAATATCCATTTTCTTTTAGTATACGATAGATTTCATCTTGACCTAAAGGCACAAAAATACTTGTAACACAATCTATGCTCTCATCTAAAAAAGGCATATCAAATAAACTACCCACAATATATTGCGTATGTTTATCTTGTTTAGACGCATGTAAAATGGCTTCTTTACTCAAATCAATCCCATAACTATGTTCAAAGTTCGCCCCTATCTCTTTTGTATAGTAACCCTGACCACAGCCAGCATCCAAATAAATAGATCCATTAGCCTTTCCCTTTACATATTGACGCATAAAATCATAATAATCTTTTTCTAAAAAATCCGTACGCGCTTTGACCATTAAAGCATTGTCCCCATGATTCTTCGTCTGTTTACGTGATAAGTTCACATAACCTTGTTTGGCACAATCAAAAGAATGATTATTTTCGCATCGAAATGTTTTATTTTCTTTTATTAGTTTCTTTTTACACACCGGACATATCAACATAAAAAGATTATAACATAAAAGAAAAAGAGAAGCGCTATATTTCACTTCTCTTAGAATAAATCTTCTTCAACTTTAACTGGATGTACCCAAATATCTTCTGTATTATCAATACAATCTTGAACCATCTTGTCAAAATCCCATTTTGCCTCGTATTTTTCACATTTATCAACGCGAGGTTTTGTGACTGGATTCTTTGGTGTAAAAATCGTACAACAATCTTCATAAGGAAGGATACTTGTTTCATATGTTCCAATCTTTTTAGATAGATCAATAATTTCAACTTTATCCATACAAACAACTGGACGAATAATCGGCATATTTGTGACATCATTGATTGTAAGCATGCTCTCTAAAGTTTGACTTGCGACCTGTCCAATCGATTCACCTGTTGCGATAGCTTGAGCATGTCTTTTCTTAGCTAGACCTGTCGCAATACGCATCATCATACGACGCATCAATGTGATTGCATAACTTTCATCCGCATTTTGATAGATTGCCAATTGAAGATCTGTAAATGGAACAACATGAACTAAAACATCACCTTGATAGCCAGATACAAGTCTAGCTAGTTCCATTACTTTTTCTTGTGCATTTTGTGAAGTATATGGAGGTGAAGCATAGTGAATACATTCAATGTGTACACCACGTTTCATCATTAAATAGCAGGCAACTGGAGAATCAATTCCACCACTTAATAAAACCATGGCCTTTCCTCCAACACCCACTGGATATCCACCCGCACCTTGAATACGATCTGTCATAATGTAAGCTGCATCTTGATGTACTTCAACAACAATTTTTACATCCGGATTATGAACATCAACTTTCCAGTCACTGTTCTTTAAAATCTTAGTTGCAACCCTACGATTAATATCGTCTGAAATATATGGGAATAATTTATCACTACGCCGTGCAGCTACCTTAAATGTTTTTGGTGTTGTTAAATCTAAAGATTCATAACAAGCATCAATGATTTGATCTAAATCTGGTTCCACCTTAATAGCTAATGAGAAGGAAGATATTCCAAAAACTTTAGCTAAAATATCACTAACCTGCTTAGAATCTTCATCATGAAGATAAATATACATACGGTCGTGCTGTTTTTCAAATTCTAATGTTGGGAATGCTTTTAAAGCCTTACGAACATTGTCATAAAGCGCCTTAATAAAGTTGTTACGGTTTTTTCCTTTTAAACTCAATTCGCCATAACGAATTAAGATATGATTATAACGATAAGCCATAATTCTCTATAATCTCCTTACATGTTTCTATAAAATATTTTGCCTCTTCCAAAGTATTCTCATAAGAAAAAGATAAACGAATTCCATGTGTCGCATCAAATTCCGACTTGTGCATAGCCAATAACACTTCAGAAGCATTCGTATTTTGTGATGAACAAGTACTTTTTGCGGATACACAAATTCCCTTTTGATCCAAAGCGTTCAATAAGACTTCACTTGTGATTTGATCAAATGAAATATTAAGAATATAAGGAATCGCATCTTTTGGCGAATGTACGTGCGCACCATTGATTTTAGCTAATTCTTCACGCAAATATTGATTGATTTTTAAAACATGATCATAAGCACTAGATTGTTCCTCTAAAGCCAAACGAATTGTCTTTGCCAAAACAATATTAGCCGGTGCATTCTCTGTTCCACCACGAAGTCCTTGTTCCTGTTGTCCACCTTGAATGATTGGAACAAGTTGAATCTTCTTTTTCTTCATTAAAATGGCACTACCCTTTAGACCATGAATCTTATGTGCAGAGATCGTAGCCATATCTAGTTTTTCAAAAGGAATATCAATTTTTGAAAAACTCTGTACACAATCCACATGAAATACACACGTTGGATTTTGGTGTACAATTTTTTCTAGTTCTAAAATAGGATTGATAGCTCCCATTTCATTATTCACATGCATAACCGATACTAAAATTGTATCTTTACGCATATGAGATTTTAAGCATTCTGGTGTAACAATTCCCTCTTCATTAATCGGAAGAAATTCAACTTCAAATCCAAAACGCTTCAAAAACTCCATCGCATGACGAACACTCGAATGTTCGACGTTGCTTGTGAGTACATGATGACCTCGATGTTCATTGGCCAAGGCATATCCTACAATAGCTAAAGTATTTGATTCACTTGCAGCTGATGTAAAGATAATTTCACTTGGATCTACATGAAGCATAGAAGCAATATTTGATCGACTTTTTTCCATGAGCGAACTTGCCTGGCGACCAGCCGCATGCAAACTATCTGGGTTGCCATAACAAGTTTCTAACATTTGCCCATAAACACGACGAACCTCTGTACGTACAGAGGTTGTCGAAGCATTATCAAAATAAATCATTACTGCACCTGGTTCATGACAGCAGGATCTTTTTGAGCTACTAACTTCTCATAAATTCCTGGGTGCATGTTTTCGATTGCTTGAATCGCAATCTTAAGTGCACGAGTATATTCTCCATTTTGGAAACATAACTCAGCACGAGTTAAATCCGAATCCATTTGTGCATGCGTACTACGGAAACGGTTACCAAACACAATCGCATTTTCTACCATAACGGCAACACCGACTAAATTGTTTGCGTTATTGTATAACTTATATACAAAGTCGATGGCATCCTGCAAATCTGCATTTAATGTTTGTACATCTAATGGTGAGTGATCCAACACTACACGAACACGTTGAATCAAGCGTTCGCCTTCTTTTAAATCTGCAGAAAATTGAGATGAGATACTAGGTAAATGACGTGTTACTGTATTTAAACGTACTTCATTTAAAATCAATTGTAATTTTGTCAATTGTTTTTTAGCACGTGATTCATCACTGCTTGCTCCCACTAACATCTCTTTCATATCCTTGACTTGATCGTGGAATTCATTAACATCTTCTGAAAATTTACGATAACCATGAACTACATCTACGCTAGGACGTTGATTTTGTTTCAATTCTTTTTGAATTTCATCACGACGATTTGATAAATCTTCCATTTGGATTTGTGCCAAAGAGAAGCGGTGTGTCCAATCTTCTAGACCAAAACGATCTTTAATATTGGCATAAAGCGCCATGATTTCCTCAAGTTCCTGACCAATGACATTAACTAAATCTAAATTAGATTGAAGACTTACATGGATTTCATCATAAGCTTCTTTTTCATTCGTTACATCATCTTGTAATGCTAGAATGTGATCTCCAATGATTTCCAAGTTTTCTTGTGCCATTTCAAATTCACCTGCATCCAATTGATCAATTGAACTAGACAAAGCACTTTGAATGGTTGTTAATTTTTCTTCTGGTTCTAAATAAGATAAGTCGATATCTTTTTCCTGTAATTCCTTAATGTGCAAACGAACTTCGTTAATTGCACGAGGCAATACATTTTTGGCCTTTTCATAGAGTCCAGGGAAGGCTGCAATTTTAGAGCTAATCTCATCCACCATTTTTGAGATTTTTTCTTGTTCTTCCTTTGCCTTGTTAAATTCTGAAGCAAACATCCACTCTTCAAAATTAGAGAATTCATTTTCAATTTCCTCTAAGCATGAATCTACATAATTAACAGATCCATAAAATGAAGAACGATTATCTTGGTAAACAGTTTTCACATTGCGGAAACGCTCTTTTAAAGCATTTGCCGATTCACGAACTTCTGTTTCACGAGCCAAGATGTGATCTAATGACTGAGTAACAATACGAATTCTTTCTTTTGTCTCATCCATCATTGTTTCTAAATCGTCCATAGCTCGCATAGATTTACGAAGACGATGTCTAGAAACGTAATCATCTGCTTCATTAAACAAATCATCACAAGCACTTAAGTTTTTTTGACAAGTATCATATTTTGGAGTCAAGCTTTTCACTTTATCCATGATATCATCATTCACTCTTGCGAATGCCGATGCTTTGTTGAATTTGTAGGCCAAGGAATTGTTACGAATTTCATTCATTTCGATTTCAAGATCTGAAAGTCGTTTCGACGCCTTTTTACGTTTGATCATACGCATAATGATCCAAATCAAAATCAAGACTAGAATTGCTATACAAAGATAGATAATTACAGTCACAGAAAGTTGATTTCGAATGAACGCGTATACTGATCGAAAGAAATTCAAAACACTATCCATAGTGGTACCTCCTTGCAAACCATTCTTATTATAGCAAAACTTCAAAATCATTGCATCATTTTCTTGATTTTATTAATGTTCTTTGATATGATACATAGGCATAAATTGATAGCAGCATACAAAGTTAAAGGATATGCGTTGCAGCCTTATTAAGCGATATGAGTAAGCTAATAGCTGATAGCGGAAAATATCATTGTCAACACAACCTTTAAAGATTTGTACTGTTATTGTTTTGTGGATGATATAAAACAATAGGAGGAAAAATTATGTCAAGAAACACAGGAAGCGTTTGGAAGAAGTCACGCCGTCTTGGATTCTCAGTATTAGAAACTGGTGAAGAATTAACTCGTCGTAACACAATTCCAGGACAACACGGAAATGCTCGTCGTCCAAAATTAACAAACTACGGTATCCAATTACAGGAAAAACAAAGAATTCGTCACACTTACCAATTAAGTGAAAAACAATTCTACAACACTTACTTAAAAGCAAGTAAAAAAGCTGGTTCTGCTGGTGAAAACTTCTTAGTAATGTTGGAATCTCGTTTAGATAACATCGTTTATCGTATGGGATTTGCACGTACTCGTCGTGCTAGCCGTCAGTTAGTAAACCACGGACACGTATTAGTAGATGGTAAGAAAGTAGATATCCCTAGTTTCCAAGTAAAACCAGGACAAGTTATCGAAATTCGTGAACGCGCTAAAAACTTAAGCGTAATCAACGAAGCTTTAGAAGCTGCAACAGCAACTGTTGATTTTGTTGAAGTAAACAAAGATGCTAAGAAAGGTACTTATGTTCGTTACCCAGAACGTAAAGAACTATTCACAGCTCAAGAAATCAACGAATTGTTAGTAGTAGAATTCTACAACCGTTAATCTTAGGCATAGAAAAAGAAAGAAGCGAATTGATCGCTTCTTTTTTTGTGGATGTGTTTTCTTAATTCATGTATTTTATCTGTTGATCAACGTAGAAAATCAACTTTTTCAGCTACAAAGCCATAGTTTAGATATACCCTGTCATCCTTCTGGTATTTACGCGAATGAATACGACCATTAATTCCTACATAATCTCCAATCTTACACGAAGCACTTACAGTTTCTGCAAGACCTCGCCATACTTCAACGACCACATCATCACTTTCATAAACACCTTCTGAATTTGGAAAATTACGCTGCACTCGAATTGGAAGCTCGCAAGTCTTTAATCCATTGCTTGTCTCCTTTAACATTGGCATGTCCGTAATTTTTCCCACGATACTAAACGCATTCATAATTGATTATCCTCCTTCAATTCTGACCACCATATTTATCACCATCCTTCTTCAATGGTATTCTACAAATATGTCACATATAAAACAAACGACCTATCTTATCTATAGGTCGTCTTTTTATGCGTTTTACATGCGTTTTTCCCCTCTAATTCGTTTAAAAAAACACAAATTAGATCAGATAGAGTCATTCGGAAGAATTTTTGTCACACAAGAATGTGAGAAATCCAAATCCTTGATATAGGCATGTACCTGCTCAATTTTCATATTTTGAATGCTATTTAAATTTTCAATATAGTCATACTCCTCAAAGTGACTTCGAAGTAAATCATTGGCCAAGCCATCAAAATGATCTAAGCCGCGCAAATTATTCGCGATTGCCTGTGCATGCAACGACTGATAGTCTTCATCAGAAATTGTCTTATTCTCCACAAGTTTGTTTACAAGTTCAATAAAGGCATTTGGATTTACTGTTTGAGCATAAAACAAGATATAACTATGATCCAAAGTAAAGTCCGCTTCTGCGCCTACAAACTGTGTAAAGATTCTTTGATCTAGCCATTCCTGAAATTTAGGATTTAAAGGACCCATAATAGAATCTAACCACATATTAACCGCAAAATCTTTTTCGAATGCTTCTGCCTTTGTCTTGCAAGCATCCATCTTGTAGCCAACACATACAAATGGCTGATGAATATCCATATGATCGACATACTCTTTGCGATTTACATCCTTTGGCTCTTCTTTAAAGACACGCTCAATCTTTTTATTTAACTTACTCAACACATCTTTTTGACATTCCTTGATCCAATCCATAATTTCATTTGTATCTTTTCCAGTTACACCCACAAGACACAATTTACTAGGATCATAATTTAATGCATAAAATTGTTTTAAATCGTCCATGCTCATATCTTGAATATCTTCTTTTGAGCCGAGTACATCCACTTTCATTGGATGATATTGAAATAAAGAAATCAAAGTTTCTTTAAAAAGACGTTGTTCATACATATCATATTCACTAAGAATAATCCCCTTTTCTTTTTCAATCGTTTCATTTGTCACATCTAAATTTTCGACAAAATCCAATAAAAGTTTTAATGGCTTTTTCACATCCGCCGTAGTCGAAAAATAAAATGCCGTTTCTGTATAAGAAGTATATGCATTTGTAGAACACTGTAAGTTCGCAAATAAATCACTTACATCTTCTCCATCCAAATAAAACATTTGATGTTCTAAATAGTGCGCAATCCCACTCTTATGTCTAATCACTTGCCCATCTACTCTTTGATCAATATCAAATCCACCTACTTTAGCTCCTAAAAGAAATAGTGATTTTTGATAATCCGGTTTATGAACAAGAATCACCTGTAAACCATTTGACAACGTTTCTTTTTTAATATCCAAATTATAATTCATTTTCTTTCTCCGCAACAATGGCCACTGAAGCCAAATTCAATCGTAAAGCAACACGTGAAATATCTTCCTTTGTCACCTTCATAATTCTCTCAATTCTTTGCTCAGGCGTGAGCTGGCGATGTAAAAGATCATCTAAAAAAGCTTGCGCGATCAAAGATTGAGCATGATCTAATCCACTAATAATACGGTCCTTATAGTCCATCTTTGCGATTTCTAAATATCGATCATCATAATCCATATTCAATAATCGATCTATTTGTGTTTCTATCAAATTTAATACTTTTGTGACATCCTTACGATTCACACCCGTATGAATTAATAAAGCTCCATCAAAGCGAATAATAGAAGAGCTTATAGAATAACAAAGACTATTCTTTTCACGAATTTCATCAAACATTAAATTCTTCTGGCTTTGCCCCAAAATACTATTTAAAATGAGTTCAGCCTCATAATCCGAACTTGAAATATCAACACCTGTCGAATAGACTTGCGAAATACAAGTTTGCGCAATATCCTTTTCAAACGTTTTATAGCTTGTTTCTACTACAGGAAGCAATGTTCTTTCGGATATAAAAGCACAATGTGAATCTAAACTGTCAATATAATCATACAATTCATCCGTTACATAACCACAGATATAGAAGTGTTTTGCCATATCCATATATAGCGTATAGACTTTTTTCACATCGTCTAAAGTAAGTGTCTCTAAATCTTTTAAACTTCCCTGCACTGGAATTGAAATTGAATGTTTATCATGTGCCATCTCAAAGGCATACATACATGATAAATTAGCAGGATCATCCATTTGTGCCAATAATCTATTTTTTAATAAGTACACAGACTCCTTAAAGTTATCCTCATCCAATACAGAATGAAATAGAACTTCATCCATAATCTCTTTAATTTTATCTATATAGCTTTTATCTTCAATCCAGTCGGGACGAACAAACTGAAAACGAACATCGAGTTGAACAAGATCTCCATAAGATGTTAAACCATAAGACACCTTTGTTCCATAAGCACGATTTAAGGTAGAAGCTAATTTTTGTTTCGAATTCATTTTCTGCGTTTTCGCCTTCATCATATACACAAGCACGTTTAAAGCACTGATTGTATTTCGATGAAAAGGCATCATGGTTTTACAAGAAACATAAACATCACTAAATTTTTGCGTTTGTATATAGTTCATAAGTAAACCTCCTTGAAAATATATTAATAATTCTACCACAAAAACAAAAAAAAAGGCTAGAATTCAATCTAGCCTACGTGAACGTATCCAATTAATGCCTTGTCACAAGAAACGCTTGCTACAACAGTCTGGCTTCCATTCCATCCACCGTGAACTGCTTGTCCGTTTCCAATGTAAATAGCGACATGTCCTGAATAAACAATAATGTCACCTGCAACTGGACTTGATGTGATTGTACCAAGACTCAAATAGTTTTCTGGCCAACCGTGGAAATTAATTCCTACAGCTCTCAAAGCATTAGTTACTAACATTGTACAATCTTGTGTAGTTCCTACTTGTGCTAATGCAGCAGCAGCGATTGCTGAACTGTTCACACTTGGGGTTGGAGCTACATAATCATTAGCTGGAGCACTAGGAGTCGATGTCTGTGCTGGCGCTTGTGTTGTAGTTGTTGTACTTTGAGCTGGAGCACTTTGAGTAGTTGTTTGTGCTGGAGCCTGAGTCTGAGATTGAGTCGTTGTATCTTGAGTTGGAGTTGTTTCCTCAGAAGGGGTTACTTCAGTCGCAACACCATTTTCATCAATCTTATATCCATCTTTTTCGGCATTTTTAATCAAATTACCATTTTCATCGAACGCATATTTAGCACCTTCGATTTCAACGATTTGATTCTTAGTTACTTCACCGTTTTCTGCATAATACAATTTTTGACCGTTGATCTCTTGCCATCCTGTACGGAATGTACCGTCTTCTTGAGTGAAATATGTTTTTCCGTCTACATCAAATTGACCTGTAGCCATCTTTCCATCTTCACCAAAGAAATACTTCTGGCCATCGATTTCCTGCCATCCTGTTACACAATTTCCGTCGGCATCAAAATAATATTTTGAACCATTTTCTTCAACCCAGTTTGTTGAAGTTTTGTTTCCCTTTTCATCGTAGTATGATTTACCATCATTACTCCAACCATGAAGAAGGACACCTTCTTTTTGGAAATTATACTCACTACCCTGAATAGTTACAGAACCTGTTGCAGCAGTTCCGTCTTGTTGGAAATAGTAAGTTTCATCTGAAACAGTCTGCCATCCAAACTGCATTTCTCCATTATTATTAAAATAATAAAGTTCCTTATCGATTTTTGTTAAACCAGTAGCTGTCTGACGATTTGATTTTAAAACATAATAACGATCTGCGCCTTCACCATGCCATCCTGGTTGAACTTCTTTAGCATACATTGTCGAAACAATTGGTCCAGAAGTCAATAGACATAGGCTTACGGCTAAAATTTTACTGTGCTTTTCGATAAAATTCATCATATCACCTCTTCGTTACAACAACTGAAGTTTAACAAGATTTAATTTTTGTTGCAAATTTTCG
>OHBA01000952.1_pt1 | contig 12437 bp, 7 predicted proteins | sample 1577281 | NCBI WGS metagenome assembly OHBA01 (sample SAMEA3879579, study PRJEB24766) | human gut metagenome | biome: human-associated habitat; feature: feces | place: USA | collected 1985/1987
TCATACGGTACACAAGTTGCTTCCATACCGAAACGCCCCGATACCATTTTCATTTCTCCGAGTATCATTTCGGGGTGCTGCACAAAATAAGAGTTCATCTTAATTCCGTTCTCATCGGTATCAAGATGAACCCAATCCGGCTCAATATCTATCAGTCTGTCACGCTTTTGCAGGATAAGAATATCCGAAACGACTTCCGTTCCTGCATTACCCTTAAAGGTATTATTCGGCAATCGAATTGCTCCAAGAAGCTCTGCTCTCTGTGCAATATACTTTCGTACTGCTAAAGTTTCCTTATCCATTGTGCCTTTGCTCGTTACAAGAGCCATCACACCGCCGGGTCTTAACTTATCAAGGGACTTGGCAAAAAAGTAATCGTGTATCAGGAACTTATGCTTGTCGTACCTTTTATCCGATACCTTGAAATCTCCAAAAGGCACATTTCCGACGACTCCATCAAAGAAGCTGTCCGGCAGATTTGTTTCTTCAAATCCTTGTGCCGCAATGGTTGTTTTCTGGTAAAGCTGCTGTGCAATCCCTGCGGAAATCGTATCAAGTTCCACACCGTAAATCTTACTGTCCTGCATTGCGTCCGGCAGCATACCGATGAAATTACCGATACCGCAGGACGGCTCTAACAAGTTGCCTTCCTTAAATCCCATCTGCTCCATTGCCTTATAAATAGCTGTGATAACTTCAGGCGGCGTGTAGAACGCAGTCAATGTGCTTTCTCTTGCCGAAGCATATTCCTCCGGTGTTAATACCGAAGAAAGTTCCAGATATTCAGTTGCCCACGCTGAATTATTTTCATCAAAGGCTTCTGAGAGTCCACCCCAACCGACATACTTTGATAAGATAATCTGTTCTTCAGGAGTGGCAAATCTGTTTTCTTCCTGACATTTTTTAAGAAGCTGTATCGCCATAATATTTCTGCGGAAGCGTTCCTTTTTACCTACCGTTTCAACCTCATTTTCTCTGAGATTAAAGGTATGACGGTCTGCCATAGGCACATCAGGGTGCAGGTCAAAGCCTTTGACCTTTTTCTTCTGCTCCCAAGCAGGAACTACCGACTCAGGCTCTTTATCGTAACCGTTTCCTATGCGATACCCCTGCTTATACATTTCATCATAGCTATCAAAACCTGACTGCGAAGCTACTATCTCTCGATAATCCTCAATCGGCATACTGCCCATATTGGTCTGAACTTCTTCCGTTTCATTTCTTTCTTCGGCAGGTTCTTCCTTCACAATCAAATGCTCATTCATCGGATTCTCTCGCACTTTTCTGTCAAACTCTGTGCGTGAAAATTCCTTATTGAACAGTGGCACATCATAGTCATAGAGCATTACTCTCTCATCATCAACAGATAAGATTTCATACTCAGAAGCACCGATATACACCTTATCGCCAAGATGATATTCATACTGCACATCTTGCGGCTGTTCTGCTTCTTCAGGTTCTTTTTCGGCTAGTTCGACCTCCTGCTCCGGTGGTGCATTAGAGAGTATCTCACGATTTCTTTTCATTTCCTCGATTTTGGCTCTGCGTTCCTCTTGACTTTCAAGCCACTGAGGATAGCGTTCTTTTTCCTTTGGATTTAAGTATCTGTCCATTCGGATAAGTTCCCCGATACGCTTCTCCACCTGCGACCACGAAAGCGTGATATGTGGCTTCTCTTTACCGATGCCTTTCGTAATCGTAATACCTTTTCCATCGTGGCTCTCATCAATGCCTGCCCCGATTATTACTGGATAAGAGCCGCCCCAACCGTATTCATTTTTCAAGAAGTCGGCATTTTCTTTTGCAGAAAGGCTTTTTTCAAACTGTTCATAGATACGCATTTTCCCCTCAGAAAATCCGCTTCCATTCGCAAGAATAGCGTCGATAATCTCCTGAGAAAAAGTAAAGGCAGAGGTTTTCTTTTCCTCTGCCCGACCGTCTAATATGAATGTCATCTGACCGTACATTGACGGTAATGGTTTTATGCTGTCACTTAATTCTCCCAGTAATCGCATAGCTTCAAAATGTCGGGCAATAACAGCCCAATCATAAAAGCTCTGTGCGGTTCTGCTGTCATATTTTCCCTCCCACAAATGCAAAACGTTTTCAAAGGTCTTGTACCCTACTGTCCTGCCGTCCTCTAAAGTAAGTTCGGTATAATCATTATTGAAAATACTCTTTATATACTCTGTGCGGTCTTTGTTATCAGGATTACGTTCATAATAATCTTTGATTTCTTCCAGACTTGCTGACAAATGTGGTGTCGTTCTGAGAATTTCATTGATTACTTCATCACGTCCAAAGAACGGAAGGCTTTTATCCTCGTGCGTTCTGTCGTAATACTCTAAGCGAATATCACTTCCGCTTTCACGATTTCCTGTGCCGAGCTGCGAAGGGAGTTCATCAGACGAACCCATTTCATCATATCCTCCGCTTTCATCTGTTCGGTCACTCCCTCTTTCTGTGCCATCTGGCTCAGGATTGTTTCCTCCATCTTGCTGGCTCTCTGTTCCACTTCCGCCAAGTGCTGTGTCAGTTCGCCCCTCGTCAGGAGATTGTAGTAAAGGACTCTGTGATGTTCCTTCAGAAACTTTCTCCTCATCTGAGCGTATCTGCCCAGCGTCACTTCCGGCTGCTGTGGAAGTTTCAGGTTCGGAAGGCTGTAATCGCCCACCATCGTGTAGGTCAGTTCGTTCATTGTCCAAACTCCTTTCGTCGTTATTTTCAACCTTATTGTATTCATTTCTGTCCTGACCGACAATTATGCGATTTTGACGGTTGAGTGCGGTAATTGTTTTAGATACTTCCGTCAATCCCATTTCTGCAATATCACTGGTAGCAAATCCAAGTGCATTGAGTGTTTCCTGCGTATTGAAATTGGTAACATCTCTGAAATCATCAAGTTCAAAATAACCGTCCGTATCAACACCAAGCCTTGACATCATCATATATGCCACACTATTTGTCACGACATTTTTATAAATGAAAGCCACAATATCCTCTTCCACTTCCTCAAAGGAACTGCCCTCGGTTGCATAGTAAAGGTCTTGCAGATAATCAGGGATATTATCCTCTGCCGCATTTCTTGCTGCTCCCATAATTGCTTCGGCAAGACTGCTCTTATTCTCAATCTCTCCGAAAGTGCTTTCCAATGTTTCAATCACATCAGCTTCGTATTCCTGACGCATATCCCAAATCGGGACTGTTCTTGAATATCTGCTTTCGTGAGTATCTGAAATATCAAAGTAATGTGTCAGTCTTTGCCGTGAACGGTTCTCATCAGCAAAAACAGCAATACCTCTAGCACCTCGGTTGACCCATCTGCCAAAAATTTTGTTCCACTGCTCTATCTCAAGAACCGCTGTTGCATCGGGTCGCTGTGCATATACAAGAAGCTGTTCGTCATAGCGTAACTTATAATTTCGGCAAGCCGAAGCTAAGAATGCCTGCCAGTTCTGAGGATTTGACACAACCGTTTTGCAGGTGCGGTTGTAAAGCTCAGAAATAAGGTCATATTTTCGTGCCATTACTTTTGCACCTCCTTATCGCTGTTTTTCTCTGTTTCTGGTCTTGTTTTTTGACGGTTCGGATTGATTGACAGGTTCAACTTTGCTTCCACTAAGCTCCATTTTTTCAGCAAACTCGCATATATGATAGCAGCAATTTCCGACGTACAAATGGTAGTCATCAATATACTTACATACTCTGTCTGCTGTGTGTCCATCACGAAAAGTAATCCTGATTTTCCCTCCATCTGGAATATAGAATTTCAAATTGTAATGACTGTCTATAAATCGAATTTGCTTTTCCTGCGGCTCTGCTCTATTCTCCTGTTGCTTCATTTTCCTTACCTCTCATTTTTGTTGCTTCATCAGAACCGCCGCCCAAATACGAAAAGAGTTTACCGGACTTTGTATTCTTCTGAAGCTCCATAATCACACCCATATCAGGAATCGTGATATTCGGGATTTTCAGGATTGCTTCCATATCAAGCTGCTGCAACTTTTTCTCCGTATCACAACCGGAGTCAAAGAGTTTATTCAGCACCTTGACCTTATTCTGAAAAGTTGCTTTGTCTTTCACGAAAATACCTCCTTAGTTAATGTTGATTACAATAGAAATACTGCCGCTCTGTTCTTCTTTCTGCGGATTACGTGAATACTCAGGAAAAAGGGACTGTACTCTCTGCCTTGCCCTGCGTATGGTTTCAAAACAAGGAAGTCCGTATGCTCTGTAATTAAATACAATATCCTCAAGCGGAAGATTTCCGGCAGGTATATATCCGTATTGGTTGTAATAATGCAGAATGAGAAGCATATCATCATACCTCGACATCGGGCATTCCTTTAAGATTTCAAGCACTCGGCTCTCCACCGTTTTCTGTTGTTTCATAATGTTCCTCCAAAAAATTAAAGGGACAGAGTTTTTTACGCTCTGCCCCGACTGGTTAATGTTCGCTTGTTACTTACTTCTTACGGTTTTTAACCTGAAGAAAGATAAAGCCGCCGACAATAACGGCGACTAATGCGATAGCGATAATTGTCTTTGCTTCCATTACTCGTTACCCTCCTTTTTCTTCTTTTTATGTGCAACAACAGAAGTTACGGCGATACCGACAGCAGAAAGTCCGGCAAGGACATACCAAAGTTTCATATTGGTATCATCTCCTGTTTTCGGAGTATCCCTCAACTCATTGTGCATTTTTACAACGGCTGTTTCATCAAGTTTGATAGTAACATTCTGGTCGGCAGGTGTGATATATGCGGCAGACGCATTGTTTGCCACTTCGGATACGGTATATTCGCCAATACGAAGTCCCTCAATCACGATTTCGCCATTCTTATCTGTTTCAAATGTCATATCATAACCGTTTGCTCCGGTTACTCTGAACGCAAAACCTTTAACCTTACCGTCTGAAGATGTCTTGACGATTTTCAGTGTTCCACGCATAGCTTCATTGATAAATCCAACACCAGCCTTATTCTCAACGGAATAAGTTGTTTCGTCTTTCTCAATGAAAACAGAGTATTCTCCCTTATCAAGCAGGAAGCCCTCCGGTGCTTTTGTTTCACGGACAATATATTTTCCGTAAAGCAGCTCTTTCATCTCATAAATTCCGGTTTCGGTTTCTTCAAGATTTCCGATAAGTTCATCGCCATCATCAATCTTTCCGTTCTCATTGGTGTCCTTATATACCTCAAAAGTTGCACCTGTAAGTTTGTTATCCGGATATTCAGCGTCCACCTTCGTGAGTATGATATTGCCGTGAACATACTCATTGACAATCTCAATTTCAACTACCTGCTCGGCTTTGCTGATATTGACCTCATACGCTTTTTCATCAAGAACAAATCCCTTTGGCTGCTCGATTTCTCTTACAATCCATTTGCCATAAGGAACTTTTGCAAAAGAGAAACTACCGTCTTTTGCAGAGGTAGTCGTCATAAGTGCAGTATCCTTTGTAAATTCTGTTTCTTCGGCTTTGAAGATACCGATAACAGCACCCTCAAGTGCTTCTCCGTTCTCGTCAATCTTCTTACCTGATACAGAACCATAGATAAGTTCATTCTTGATTTCTTTTCCGTCATTTACTTTGATTTCAACCGTTGCGGTATCCTGACCTGCGTATTCAAATACAACCGGATACTTCGTATCAGAGAGAACATAATGCTCATCGGTTGCAATCTCTTTGACATAGTATTTGCCAAACGGAAGGTCTGACTTCATAACAGCAGTTCCATTTTCATTTACGCTGACAATCTCAATCAGTCCATCAGCCGGAATAACTGTACCGCTTGCAGATACAATATCTTCTGCGGCATAAAGACCAAAGCTGATGTTTTTGATTTCTCCGTTGTCGCCAATACCAAATGTCTCGTCCTTTTCAATGGCTTTTGCAAGGCTTACCTGAACTTTCTGTCTTTCGTTATAGAACGATGTGGAAGTTTCGGTAACAGAGATATTCTGACCTGCATAAGTAAGCTCAACCGTATGTGTTTCGCCACTCACTACCATTCCGTAAGGTGCAGTAATTTCCTTGACCTCGTATTTTCCGAGATAAAGTTCTTTGCTCTTAACAAATCCATCGGAGCTTGTTGTGATAGTATCTACCACTTCGCCCTTTGAATAGCGGAGTGTACCGTCCGGTGTACTAATATCTTCCGCAGCACGGACTTCATAAACTGCACCCTCAAGTCCTGCCACTTCATAAACAGGCTGATAGATAACATCACTGTCCTCAGAACCACTTACATTGACACCGCTAAATACTTCTCCGGTCTTTTCAACCGTGATAGTACCTTTCTGTGCCATATTCGGCTTATTGACTTTCACAACAGTTACGCCGCCTTCCTCTGTGGAATTTTCTTCGGTAATATCAAAATATACCGGAGTATCATCAAGTACATATCCGTATGGAGCTTGTACCTCTACGATAGAATATCCCTTGCCGTAATCCAGTTTCTCAGGTGTGACAAGAGAACCATTTGCGTCGGTATAGAACACATCAATCGTGGTCGGTGTCGGATAAGTAAAGGTCATTTTGACCTGATTGCCCTGTGGGTCGTAAATCTTAAATCCTGCTCCTGCATACGGAATACTCTTTCCGCTTTCTGCGTCCACCTTGACTACATTGACAAAGCTCTCAAAGTTACGGTTATTGATAAGATAACGGTAGGTCTGTGCGTTCTGTGAAATGAACACATCAAAATCATCCATCATCTCTCTGCCTTCCCAACCGGAAGTCTGGTGTACGGTATAAATACCATACGGCATATCTTTTGTCTGACCGAAGCCATTTTCATCGCAAACGATAGTATCTCTCTCGTCTTTATTGGCTGCGTCATAGCTTCCGGCAGATTTCAAATAAATCTCAAAGGAAGCACCCTTTTCAGGAGTTTCAATCTTTGTTTCTCCATCATCAGTGTGTTTAATGATAGCCACGTTACCTTTGATTACCTGCTCGGTCACATCATTGGAAGTAAGGTTGTGTTCCACCTCATAAAGTTTCGGGTCTGCACCTACTTCATGGATAGTCTTATCAAGCAAATATCCCTCTGACGGTGTAATTTCTCGGATTGTCCAGTCGGTATCACAAACATATTCTTTGGTAGTGAACTGACCGTTTTCATCAGTAACATACTTATCTATAAGCGTTTCTCCCTTATAGATACCGTAAACTGCTCCCGAAAGTTTGGCATTGCCCTGTGCTTCGCCTTTCTCAGCGTCGCTCTTTGTTACTGTTACAGTAAATTTCTTCAAAATGTTATTGAGGTTTCTTGTGGTTACTTCTTTCCACTTCACTGGTGCAGTCTGATTTTTTGGCACAACATAACGGATAGCTGTGTCCACTTCCTCAAGAGTATATGGTTCAGAACCACTGATAAGCACATCTTTGAAAGTTGCCACACCGTCTTTATCCGTAACTGCATACTGGTCAACAGCATCACCGGAAAGAGAAGTACCGAAAAGATGGAACTTCACACCTTCAACAAGGTTATCTTCTGAGGACTTCACTACCTGAAGGTCGCCACGCTTCAGTTTGTTATTGAAATTGACCTTTGCAACCTGTCCTGCTACAACGGTAACTCTATGTGTTTCCTGCGGCTCGTACTTATCGTATACCTGCTCGGTTACAGTATAGATACCTGGCATAAGATTATCAATCTGGAACTTACCGCCATTAGCTGTTGTAACTGTCTGATTGATACCGTTTCCGGTAATCGTGAAGTTAATACCGTCAACTTTGCCATCCTCACTGGTCTTTACAATCTGACAAGAACCATAGCTGACTTTCATCTTCACATAACCGTTGATACTGTCGCTTACTTCCTGAGCATAGCTGACAACATCCTGCACACTGGAGTTCTGACCGTGTTTGCCCTCTGACCATACAACCACACCTCTGCGGACTGCATTTTTCTTCGTTGCGGTAATGGTAAATTCCTTACTCGGTGCAGTATCCATAGAAACAGTAAGTTTGTTACCATTCACTGAAAAACTTACTCCACTGATACTTGCCTTGAAATTATATTTGGACAGCACATTATTGGAGTCTGTCAGAGTAGTTGTGTACTTACTTCCGTTCCACTCAAGTTCTATTGTCTTTGCCGAACCGGATGATTTATTACAAAAACTCGGTATGGTCGCATGGTTCTGTACACTCTGCACCATACTGTTGTAATAACTAAAAATCTTATTGCGGAGCGGATGCTTTGCATTGATGACATCTTTCACATTGCTGCAACCACTGGCTGCTACATGATTGAAGTTTGCATCACGCTCTCCGATAACAGTTTCCCAGATAAGAAGCTGTGTGGCATAAGCCTGTGCAATGCTGTTTGCTGCCGCTTCATTCTGTGACCTCCAAGAAGTCGAGATTGTCCCACGATAGCCATACTGTAAAATACGACCAACGAAAAGACGGATTTCATCTCCGGAAATAACCCCATTGGCTGCAAGGTTATTAAAATAATTTTCGTCATACTTATTCATTGTCTGACCGACCTTGAGCGAAATTCCCGGCTCAATACAATAAGCAACATTGCCTGAGTATGAGCCAATAGCCTTAAGATTGGTAAAATTGGAACGTCCGGTATGCCAACCATTTTTCAAGGTCAAATTGCTGTGTCCCCATACCCCATCGTAATTAGCATCGCCATCACGAGGGAAATCGACCATATAAACATCGGCTTTTTCTCCCGAAGCAGCATATGCTGTTGTCGAGCCAATGCCTGCAAAAGTGGTCACACACATAAGGGTCGCCAAGAAAAGCGACGTGACTCTTTTGAATTTTGACTTTATCATTGCGTTTCCTCCTGTAAAAATTGAAAACACACCGTATCGCTACGATGTGCCTTTGTGGATTTTCTCTTACGACAAGATTTACCTGCCGAAAAACAAATGCGGATTTTTCGTTAATTTTTCATTTTACCATACACCTCCAGTCCGTTCATACTGTGCGATTCCCCCTTAGAGATAGACATATACTTTGAGATAGTTATATTCAAGTGAGATAGTATATATCATTTTCGGTAGGTAAAAGTATAACTAAGGGGTTAGAGTGTGAGAAAGGGGAACTGTAAATCAGGCTATCTGCTGTCACGCTCTGCACGGTTACGCAAGAACTTGTTGTAATGCTCCAATGCTTTGCAGACAAAATCCTCCGTCTGACTGACGGGAATGTTTTTCGGGATAAACTGTCTTACTCTGTCGCCCCTCAACACAATTTTCTCCTTTTGGTTCGGCTTTTCCTCAGACATAACAGCGTGGATTGCTTCGGTTGTAAGGTTGCCCTCGTTGAATAACTTTCGCATACGGATTGTCTGGTCGTGTGACGGGGTTGCGTCATTCAGGTCGATTTCGTCAACCACATCACGCTGACAATCTTCATCAAGGTAGGAAAGTTCTACGGCAGGACGCATTTTAATACGCCCCTCATCAACAAATTCAAGCAGTTCAGGAACAAGGTTTGTCAGACGAACATATCGGTGTATCTGATTTCTGCTGTCCCCTGTTTCCTGTGCAATTTGTTCATCGGTTCGTAAATTCGTCCCCACTGGGGACACATTTTCTTTTCTTGGTCTGCCTGCTTGTCTTTTCATTGCTTCCAAACGCATTTTATAGGCAAAGGCTTTTTCACTTGGCAATATCTCTGACCTCTGGAAATTACTCTCAACCATTAAAATGGTCGCTTCATCTCTGTTCAGGTCTACAATCTCACTTCTCAGTGTTTCAAATCCTGCCAGTTCACAAGCTCGCTTTCGTCTGTGTCCTGAAACAAGTTCATATCTGCCGTCCTCTTTCTGCCTTACCGTTGCCGGAGTAATAACCCCTCTTTCCTTGACACTCTCCACAAGCTGCATCATATCTTCATCGTCCCTGACCTTAAACGGGTGGTCGGGAAAATCATCAATCAGCTCCAATGGAATATCTCGGATTTTTGAAAGCTGTTCTTCATCTCTCTGTGCCTGCGTGGTAAATAAATCATCGAGCTTCGTGAGAGTGAAGTCGCTCTTTCTTCCTGCCATCGGCTAACACCTCCTTTGTAAATTCAGCGTATGCCTTAGACACTGTGCTGTTTGGCTCATAAGCATAAATGCTCTTGCCTTTGGAAGAAGTTTCAGCGGCTTTTACGGCAATCGGGATTTGTGTTCGATACATCCTTATCTGATTACCGAAGTTTGCCCTGAGTGCTTCCACCGTACTCTTTGCAAGGTTTGTTCGGCTATCCACCAAAGTAAGCAGCATACCGTCTATCTTAATATCCGGATTGATATACTTCTTTACTTTTGAAATGGTCTGCACAAGCTGTGTCATACCCTTTGCAGGCAAATACTGAGCCTGAACCGGAATGATAACACTGTCTGCCGCCGATAAAGCATTGAGAGTAACCATACCAAGTGAAGGCATACAGTCTATAATTACATAATCATATCTGTTCTTCACTTGACTCAGATAATTCTTGAGTGTAGTTTCTCTGCTCATTGCGTTTACAAGGTTAAATTCCATTGCTGAAAGCTCAAGGTTTGCCGGAACAAGGTCAACACCTTCTTCGTGATGCAGGATACCAACCATAGGGTCTGTCATCGTTTCATTGATTACATCTGTGAGTTTCGTTGCAAGCGTGATACCCAAACCGTCTGTATCCTGCCAACCAAGACAAGTCGTTAAATCGCCCTGCGGGTCTGCGTCTATGAGCAATACTTTCTTGCCCTGCATTGCAAGCCCGACTCCGAGATTAACTGTTGTGGTGGTCTTTCCGACTCCGCCTTTCTGGTTACATACGGAAATCGTTTTGCAGTTTGACACTTCTTTTTGCCCTCCTTTCTGAAAATTCATAGCCACCGCATTATGGCTATGTACCTGACCGACTCATTTCCTAATCGGTCATAGCAATATTTGTTCTCAACACCCCTTGCCAAGCAAAATGCTTATGGGAAGTCACTAAGGAACAGACTGCTTATCTGTATCATAGGATTCTAACCTCTGCCGGGTACTCCGCCAGCTCCGTAGAGAAGTATCATTATCATTCTGACTGTCATCGCCATATCAGGGGCAACCTGATACTCATAGCCGGAGTTCTCGCTATTCTGAAATACAGAAATCACGGCGTACCTGCTAAAGTGGCTATCATCAGAAATAAAGTCTTAGTGAATGACTTATTCAATTTTCAAGCGAAAAGGCTTCCGTTTTTGCTATCCGGAATGAACCCCTTCACTCATTTGGACAAAGGGGTATGAAATGCACACCCAAAATCTCCGCTTTTCCAAAAATATTTCAAAAAAATTTTTGGAAATTAAAAAAGCCGCCTGCTCCGGTTAGGAAACAGACGGCAAAACACGTTCTAAATGTATTCAATTTTCAATTTCTTTTTCTTTGCTTCAAGCACTTTACATAGGACATCATCTACTGCATCGGTGTATCGTCCCTGAGCTGCTAAATTGTTCTTCAGTGCAATGAGTGATTGTATCACTGGGCTTCGTTCTTCTTCATTTAAGTATCAGGTGTAAGCGGTAAGTTCTTCTCCGACCACTCCGAAACAAGCTCCGGGTGTACTTCTGCTAAACTGTTATTCATAGCCAAACCTCAACCTCCTTGTGCTTAGAGTATATGAAGTTTTAGCTTTATCTTGTAGTTTGCGAATATCTGTATAAATAGAAAAAGCCCTTTGAGAAAAGGATTTCTCCTCTCTCAAAGGGCAAGTTGGCAAACTGGAATTTGGTGTGTGCTTTATAAATTTTTTCCGATCCACTCAAGTTCGTTCATGGAATCCTTATTTTTTTCAAGTTCATCTCTGGCTGTTGCGTAATATGATTTTTTGAAAAGCATATCCCATGAAAGATATTTTGCCATACAGTCAAACTGCTTATCAATCAGCTCATACTGGATACTGTCTACGGGAGAACCGCCTACAACAATCGTGCCAACTTTTTTATTTTTTAACTGCAATCCACGGCAGTAGCACTTATCAATGATAAGTTTCAATTGTGCTGACATTCCCCACCAATAAACTGGTGTAGCAAAAAGAATCATATCTGCGGCAGCAATTTTATCAATTGTAGGATTTGTATCATCCTTATCGACGCATCCCTTAGAGCATTGACAGACACCACATCCCTTGCATGGTGCAATGTTGAGTTTGTCAGGTTCAATGATTTCAATTTCATTCTTTTCTGATGCTCCTTTTATAAATGCATTGATTGCTGTCAGCGTGTTTCCTTTTCTGGCACTTCCATTAATGATTACAATTTTCATGCGTGTATCCTCCAACTTCCGATTTGTATTTCTGTTTGTTTTAAAAATGGGCAACTCCGATTGGAATTGCCCACTCATTGCACTAATTATGCGATTTTTTCTTGCTTGCACCGATTTCTGCATCAATTGATGTAAGTTTGATGTAAATCGCTGTTTTTTTAGTTTTTTATCAAATGAAGTAC
>OHBA01000966.1_pt1 | contig 12371 bp, 4 predicted proteins | sample 1577281 | NCBI WGS metagenome assembly OHBA01 (sample SAMEA3879579, study PRJEB24766) | human gut metagenome | biome: human-associated habitat; feature: feces | place: USA | collected 1985/1987
GTGTATCGGATATAATCATCGGGTGTTCAGCAACAACGTCAAGCTCTGTCTTGAATACTATTCTTCCGCACTGAAAAAATTTAGTGATGCGGGTTTTTATGAAGATGCCTATGTGGTGTCACTGAATATCATCCAGACTTATCTGGCTAGAGGGGAGTATGCCAATGCGATGGAATACTTGAACCGTATGCCGGGACTGATTGAGAAAATGAAGCGTAAGGATATCCCTGTCCGACCGGAGCTTACCATGCGTTATTATCAGTTTCAAGTGATTGCTACGCTGGCATTGAAAGGGAAGAAGGAGGCGCAACCGTTTATTGCAGAAGCGGATAAGTTTTATCACGAAAATATGAATGCTTTTCCCCGTGAAGGATGGTTGGGATATAAAATTCTTTGTGCGCGGACGTTGAATGACAATCAGATGGCACTCAACTATCTGGACTCATTGATGGATTATCATCATTCGGTGGGGAGCTGTTATCCTGCCAATCACCTGTTGAAAGCCCAGTTTATGGAGCAGATGGGACGCTTTGAAGATGCCTGCGAGGTTTATAAATCTTATGCGCATATTAATGATTCCATTCGTTCGGCAGAGCTGGACGAGCAATTAAGCAAATATACTGTGCAATTCGAAGTGGACAAGCTGGAGCACGATAAGCTGGAATTGCGGGCGGAGGTCAACCGCAATCTCTTTATAACTTCCGTGATTGTCGGATGCCTGGTGTTGATATTGTTGATTGTTATCACGTTCTACTATATGCGCTCCTTGTCGTTGAACCGGAAACTGGATGCGGCAAATAAGGCCGTTATCAAGGCCAGCCATATGAAAAGCTCTTTTATCCAGCATATCACACATGAAATCCGTACTCCGCTCAATTCGATTATCGGTTTTTCATCCTTGATGGCTGCCGGTGGGCTGACACAGGAAGAGATGGAAGAATATGCCCGTCAGATGGAGAGCAGCAACGCATATCTGCTTGATTTGGTAAATAATGTGATTGATATAGCCGACATGGACTCTCAGACGGATGATATACCGAAGAAGCCAGTGAGTGTAGATGCGTGTTGTCAGGAATGTTTAGGATTGATTCGTCAGAATCTGAAAGAAGGAATCAAGTTGCAATATATGCCTTCTTCCACTCCGGTCGAAGTGTGTACGGTTGAAATCTGGATGAAGCGTGTGCTACTCGGTTTGCTGAACAATGCCAATAAATTCACGGAAACCGGATTTATACGTCTGAGTTATGAAGAAGACAAACCGAATCGTCTGGTACGTTTCATTATCGAAGATTCCGGTCCCGGAATTGAAGAGCACTTTCGGGATGCGATTTTCGAACGCTTTGCAAAGGCGGATACCTTCACTCAGGGCACCGGGCTGGGATTGTCTATTATCCGTCAGATCATGGAATTAGTGGATGGAAATGTCTATCTGGACACCAGCTACGCGGGTGGTGCAAGATTTGTTGTCGAATGGCCTCAATAATAGTTGGAGATAGTATCTGCATCTATTATCTTTGCACCACATTATTTTATGACTCAAGAACATTATGAATCTGAAAAACTATCTTTTCTTATTAGTTCTGCTTCTGGCGGCAGGAGTAAGAGCGCAGGCGCCATCGGGCAATGCATATCCTAAACGTGAGTTTCGTGCTGCATGGATACAGGCTGTCAACGGACAGTTTCGCGGTGTTCCCACAGAACGACTGAAACAAACACTGATTAGCCAGTTGAACTCGCTTCAAGGGGCAGGTATTAATGCGATTATCTTTCAAGTGCGTCCCGAAGCGGATGCGTTGTATGCTTCGCAACATGAACCGTGGAGCCGTTTTCTGACAGGGACACAAGGACAAATGCCTTCGCCTATGTGGGACCCGATGCAGTTCATGATTGAGGAATGCCGGAAACGGAATATGGAGTTTCATGCCTGGATTAATCCTTATCGGGTGAAAACCTCCCTGAAGAACCAGTTGGCGCCGGAACATATATATAATCAGCATCCGGAATGGTTTGTTACTTATGGAGACCAATTGTACTTCGACCCGGCACTTCCCGAGAGTCGTGAATATATCTGTAAAATCGTGACGGATATTGTGTCCCGCTATGATGTGGACGCTATCCACATGGATGACTATTTCTATCCTTATCCTATTAAGGGAGTCGATTTTCCCGATAACGCAAGTTTTGCCCGTTATGGCGGAGGCTTTACTAACAAGGCGGACTGGAGACGTAGTAATGTGAATGTGTTGATTAAGAAATTGCACGAAACCATTCGGGGGGTGAAGCCGTGGGTAAAGTTCGGAATCAGTCCGTTCGGAATCTATCGTAATCAGAAAAGTGACCCGTTGGGAAGTAATACCAATGGCTTGCAGAATTATGACGATCTGTATGCTGATGTTCTGCTTTGGGCGCGTGAAGGCTGGATTGATTATAATATTCCGCAGATTTACTGGGAAATCGGTCATAAGGCGGCCGACTATGAGACATTGGTGAAGTGGTGGGCTACGCATTCGGAGAACCGTCCGTTATTTATCGGCCAGTCAGTGACAAATACGATTCAGCACGCTGACCCGCAGAATCCTTCTATGAATCAGCTTCCCCGGAAAATGGCTTTACAGCGTGCTTATCAGACGATTGGCGGTAGCTGTCAATGGTATGCGGCAGCTGTTGTTGAAAATCAGGGAAGATATCGCGATGCGCTGGTTTCGGAATATCACAAATATCCGGCATTAATCCCCGTATTCGACTTTATGGATGATAAGGCTCCGGACAAGGTGCGCAAGATGAAGAAAATATGGACTGAAGACGGCTATGTGCTTTTCTGGACTGCTCCGAAAGCTGAAACGGAAATGGATAAGGCTGTGCAATATGTGGTCTATCGTTTTGGCAGAAAAGAAAAGGTGAATCTTGACGACCCTTCACATATTGTTGCTATCACTCGTAATCCTTTCTACAAACTTCCATACGAAACAGGAAAAACAAAGTACCGCTATGTGGTGACTGCGTTAGACCGTCTTCATAATGAATCGAAGTCGGTTAGCAAGAAAGTAAAACTGTGATAAAAGTAAAACTGTAATAAGTGAAGAATAGAAAAAGAGGCTGACTAACAATTCAGTAGTATCTTCAATTCTCCTCCTTCGGGAAGGAGGAGTCCCCGTAGGGGGAGGTGGTAGGAAAATACATAAGTCGTTTATTTTCAATATTGTGTATCCGCCTACCACCCCAGCAATTAATAAAGCAATAGTCCTGCAATGCCGCAGGCTATAATCATTAATATAGGATTAGCTTTATATTTTCTGGTTCCGATGAAAGCGACTAGAAAGATGATAATACTGATAACGAATGAGTAAGTGTCAGTTGTCGGTGAACCGAAATTTTCTATATTCATCAATACCAGTGCGGCGGAAGCCAACAGGCCGACAACTGCGGGACGCAGTCCGCTAAATATGGATTCTACTACCGGATGTTTCTGATATTTCAGGAAGAATTTGCTAATGGTCAGCATCAAGATGAAGGAGGGGAGGACTACAGCAAAGGTAGCAATGACCGATCCCACGACACTCCCCGTAGAGGTGAATCCGACGTACGTAGCCGCATTAATCCCGATAGGTCCCGGTGTCATTTGGCTGATTGCAACAATATCCGTGAACTCCTGCGAGCTCACCCAACCATAACGGGTTACTACTTCCCCTTGAATCATGGAGAGCATCGCATAACCTCCTCCAAATCCAAAGAGCCCGATCTTAAAAAACGTATAGAATAACTGAAGATAGATCATCTCTTTTTAATTTTTTACCATGAATCTTGAATAATGAACAGGGAACGATAACTCTCGACTCTCCATTCTCAACTTTCTACTTTTCTAAATTTTCCCCAGAGGAAGCCTCCCACTCCCGCAGCAATAATAATCCAGATAGGCGAGAACCCCAATAGCCAGATCAGCAGTGCCGAAACAACAGGAATCCACAGGTTGTGGCGGTTGATTTTAGCGGACCGGCCCATTGTGAAAGTCGGGGCGGCAATAAGTGCCACTACCGCCGGTCGGATTCCTTTGAAGATGCGTTCCACAATCGGGTTGTCTTTAAAACTATGGAAAAATAGAGCAATCGCCAATATAATGATGAAGGAAGGCAAAATTGTTCCTAATGCTGTGATAATACTTCCTCGGATACCACGCAACTTGTATCCTATAAAGATAGAAATATTGACTGCCAAAATGCCCGGAGCAGATTGGGAGATAGCCAGCAGGTCGATAAAATCTTCCTGCGCAATCCATTTCCGCTTCGTAACAATTTCATTCTCAATAAGCGGCACCATTGCGTACCCTCCTCCGATAGTAAAGGCGCCTATTTTAAAAAAAATTCCAAATGATTCGAGATAGATGTTCATTCTTTCTTTTCTCCTCCTTTCTTGTTTGTTCTCTTTTCTTTGCCGTATTGGCTGGGACTTACGTTAAAATGCTTCTTGAATACTTCACGGAAGTATTTCGCATCACTGAATCCTGTCATTTCTGCTATTTCTGTTATGCTATGTGTGTTCTCTTTCAATAATTGCACGGCATACTTCAACCGGATCAGACGGATATAATCTCCCGGAGCCTGGTCGGTCAATGCCCTGAGTTTGTTGTAGAAACTTGTACGGCTCATGCCTACCAGGTTGCAAAGTACATCTACGGTAAGGGCCGGGTTATCTATATTGTCTTTTATATGCTTTTTGACGTTGGCAATAAACTTCCAGTCAATGTCCTGTGAGCAGTTGATGCATTCGTCATCTTCTTCCTCATCATCCAGCTCCAGATTGGCATACTTACTGCGCAAAAGAGCACGGTTAGTCAGCAGATTGTCGACAGTCGCTTTTAATATACCTATATTAAACGGTTTCAAGATGTATTCGTCGGCACCGATTTTAAGTCCGGACAAGATATCTTTCTCATTATTCAGAGCTGTCAGCAGGATAACCGGAATGTGCGATGTCTCTATGTTGTTTTTGAGTTCCTTGCATAATTCGTCTCCCCGCATTTCCGGCATCATAATATCAGAGATAACCAACTCCGGTTTGTATTCGGGGATGATCGTCAACGCTTCTTTTCCGTTGGAACACGTTTGTACAGTATATTCTTCTGATAATGTCTGCAACAGATAGTTGCGTAATTCATCGTTATCCTCCACAATCAGAATCCGCCGGTGTTCACCGTTCAACTTCTTATGTGCGTTTTCGTATATTTCGGGTGAGGGAGCAGGTACATTGCTTAGGGTTCTGTTTTCCTGACGTTGTTTGCTCAGTGTTGCCAGATGTGCCTTACGGAAACGCTTGCTGTCTTTCGGGAAAGATACCTTGATAACCGAACCTTGATTTTCCACACTCGACAAATTAATCTTACCTTTATGCAGCCGCACTAATTTCCAGACAAGCATCAGTCCGATCCCGCTACCCGTCACTTTGGAGTTGATTGCATTGCTGCCACGGAAATGCAGCTTGAACAGTTTTTTCTGTTCGCTGGCCGGAATTCCGATTCCTGTATCCCTGACTTCGACGCTCCACGAGTCTGTATTGTCGGACACGAAAATCTGTACATTACCGTTTTCCGGAGTGTACTTCAAGGCATTCGAGATTATGTTTTTCAGGATTGATTCCATTTTTTCCTTATCAAACCATACATTCATATACCTGAAATTACTTTCGTGGGTGAAGTTGATATGTTTGATATTGGCGTACTGCTGGAAAGCATTGTATATTTCGGTTGTAAATGTGTTCAGTTCATGTTCCGAAATATATAGTTCGGAGGAATATACGTCCGCCCTCTCGAAGTTTATTAGATTGGTGGTGAGACGTAGCAGGGCATTTACATTCCGTAATGCAGTATTCATATTGGATATTCCTTCCTTGCTTAGTTCTTCTTTTTCACGAAGATCTTCCAGTGGCGCTTTGATAAGCGTCAACGGAGTACGGATGTCGTGTGCAGTGTTGATAAAGAAATGAATCTTTTCGTCGGACACTTTACGTTGTTTCCTTAGGATCAGAATACGTAATGAGACAGCAGCGATAAAGACAAGGATAACGATATAGAGCAACATTGCCCAAACGGTCAGCCAAAAAGGCTGGGCGATGATAATATCTATACTCCTTTCTTCGAGCATAATACGCTGGTCCTCATTGGAGATAGCACGTACCCTTAACGTATATTTTCCCGGTGCGAGGTTAGTATAACGGATTGTGTTTTCTGTCCCCGGTTTGCTCCATTCTTCGTAAAAGCCTTCCAGTTTCCAGGAATAAAGGACATTAGAAGGATAGTCATAGTTGATAGAAGAAACCTGTAACGAGAAAATATTCTGGTTATATTTTAATTTCAGCTCTTTCGTATTGTTGATACTTGCCTTTAGCGGGGAATTTTTGTCTCCCGAGTAGATCGTTTGATAAAACAGTTTGAAATCGCTGAATATCATTTTGGAAGAATAGGTTCTGGGAAGTTTCATGTCTTTATTGAACTCTACTGCCCCGTTCGAACTTCCGAAAATAAAGTTGTTGTTCTTTCGCAGGGTACCGGACAATGCATTGAAATGTGTGGTCATAAGTCCCATTTCTTTTGTCCAGTTGTGAAATGTTTTTTGGTTAGGATAAAAGCTGGTCAGACCGCTTTCCGTGCTAAGCAGAATATCTTCGTCAGCGTCTGAAAGCAAGGTATAGATATTGTTGGAAATCAATGCGCAATTTCCCGTATGATAATGAGTGAACAGTTTGGTGTGAGGATCGTAAATTAATAATCCGGAGCCACTGGTTCCTATATATAGCGATCCTTTCTTGGTCTGGTATAAAGAATATATATAGTTTGATTCTACGGGAAGTTTGATACGTTCATATTTACCCGATTCTTTATCCAATAAAAACAATCCGGTCGCACTGCCTATCCACATACTTTTGGCATCGCGTTCGAGAATTGCAGTAATGGAGTTCAGTCCGTGGTACAGTTGTATATTTTTAGTGTGTACATTGATACGTTTCAGATTATAAAATCCTCCGCTCCAGATATTTCCTTGTGAGTCTTTACGGATATCACGTATATACTTATCCGGGCGTATGTTCTCATATGCATACGAAGCCGGAGTAAAATAGCTGACATTGGAAGATCTCTTGTCTATCTGATAAATGCCGGAGAAGTATCCGCCGGCCCAGACAACTCCGGGAAGCACTTCGCACAGGGTAGTGAAAATATGACTTCTGCTATCCTGGTTCTTCTCAAAAGAACTGAGGAAGGAACGCCATTGTCCGGTCTTGGAATTTAAGAGACTGATTCCATTATTGGTTCCGAACCATAAGTCACCGTCACTGTCTTCGATAATCGAATTAACCTGGTCGTTTATCAAAGACTGTCTGTTGCCGATAGAATGCTTGATCCATTTATAGCTGGAATAGCGATTATTCTGTACGGTGATTCCGATAGGGTAGTTCGCCAACCATATCCGTTCTTCTTCTATATAAAGATCATTGATACTGTTGCCGTTCATGCCGTTATTACTGTTGTAATCAGCAATAATGTAAGGCTCCATCTGATAGGTTTCAACATTCATTTTATGTACACCGCCGCCATCTGACGCTATCAACAATTCTTTGGCGTTTAAGGGCTTGATTCGTGTAATGCTGATATCTTTCAGACTATGTGGAGGTTGTGTGACGGACTTGGTCGACATATCATAGATGAGCACTCCCCGTTGGAAAGTTCCGATAAACAATTTACGAATCTTTGTGTCGAAATGTAGATTGAGTATTTGTGCTTTCACATTCTCCAGCTTGTCGCAGTGAATAAGTTCCAGTGTGTTGTTTTCCAACTTGGCATAGTGGATTCCCATTTCCGTGCCAATGAAGTAATGTGTGTCGTCAATCTGTTCGATGTCATTGATTTCTTCACTGATGTCATTCTTTATGTGAGTGACTTCTCCTGTATCCGTGTTATAAATAAAGATAGTTTCCTCATTACACAACCAGATATGCTTGCTCTGATCGAGCCATGCGAAACTTACCGGAGCCGGCAAATCACGGAAGTTCTCTATGGGCAGTTTATATACGAGTGTGAAGCAGTCGTGGATCTGGTCATACCGGAATATCTTTCCTTTTTTCCCGATTTCCCATAATACATCTTCCTTATCAATATATAGCCAATTGAGGTTCAGTAGCGAATTAACCTCTACGTCACCGTCCATTAGTTTGTATCGTTTGAAATCTTTTCCATTGTATCTGTCAATACCTTCATGGGTGAGGAACCACATATATCCGGTTCTGTCTTTCTGGATATAGTAAACTCGCCGGTTGCTTAGCCCATCTTCCACTCCAATATATTGGTACGTCTGAGCGATACAGGTTAGAGGAAACAATAAGATTAGAAAAATCCATTTTTTCATATAAATAGGACTTTTAAGGGTTATTGAATCTTGTTCTGAGGGGGAAAGTTTGACAAAATTAAGAAGATTTTTCGACACTACAAAATTTTGGAGTAAGGATTACGTCGTACTTGAATTGAAGCGGATGAGGAGCTTTTTCAGCTATTTGTATTTAGTGCTTATTTGTGGAACTTTAGTTGTATATAAACGAATTTAGGTAGTAGGAATATTGGGATAAACTAAAAGGCTGGTACTTTTTGGGAAGTACCAGCCTTAAAAAATATAAAGCAATTATTTATCTCACCTTTTCTTCAATCCACTTGCGGGCATTGACAAATGCTTCAATCCACGGAGTTACCTGATCGCTGTTTTTGCGGTCTGCCGGATAACAACCGTTCTGCCATGGGAAGATAGCGCGTTCCAAGTGAGGCATCATAGCCAGATGACGGCCGTCGGCGCTGGCAAGTCCGGCGATAGAATAGTCGGAACCGTTCGGGTTTCCGGGATATTCGTCATAGCTGTATTTTGCCACTACATTATATTTGTCTTCATCGTAAGGCAGAGAGAATTTTCCTTCTCCGTGAGCTACCCAGATACCTAGTTTGCTACCGCTCAATGAACCGAACATAACGCTGCGGTTGGTAGGGATAGTCAGGCCGACAAAGGTAGACTCGAATTTATGGGAATCATTGTGAAGCATCTTACCTTTCTTTTTGTGTTCAGGATTGATAAGTCCAAGCTCCATCATCAACTGGCAACCGTTACAGATACCCAGTGACAATGTATCTTCACGAGCATAGAATTTATCGAGTGCTTCTTTTGCCTTTTCGTTGAACAAGAAACCGCCTGCCCAGCCTTTGGCTGAACCAAGTACGTCGGAGTTGGAGAAACCGCCGCAATAAACGATCATGTTTACGTCTTCCAGTGTTTCACGTCCGCTGATAAGGTCGGTCATTGTCACATCTTTCACGTCAAAACCTGCCAAATAGAGTGAATAAGCCATTTCGCGTTCGCCGTTCGTTCCTTTTTCGCGGATGATAGCTGCGCGGACACCGCTCGGAGTACGACGGTCCGGAGTAATACCGTATTGAGAAAGTTTGCCTTTGAATTCTGGCATGAAAGCAAATTCAACCGGCTGCATCTTGTAGTTTTCAAAACGTTTTTTGGCGCAACCGTTCATGGATTGTTTGCGGTCGAGCAGGTAAGAAGAAGAATACCATACATCACGCATATAGTCGATACCGAATTGGTAGGTAGCGTCTCCTTTGGATACGAGGATGTGGCGTTCGTCGGTAGGTTTACCCAACTTCAGGTAGCCTACGCCTGCGTCTTCCAGAATCTTCTTCACCTCTTCTTTGTGCTTGTCGCTGACCTGGATAACAATACCCGGATTTTCTGCAAACAGAATCTTGACAATATCCTGTTCCTTCATCTTGTCGAGGCTGATTTCCATACCGCCTTCCACATTGGCGAAGCACATTTCGAGCAATGTAGTGATCAGACCACCGGCAGAAATATCATGTCCGGCAAGAATCAATCCTTTGTTTACCAGTTCCTGTACGGCAAGGAAAGCATCGCGGAAATACTCTGCGTCTTGTACGCAAGGCACATCGTCACCCACTTTGCCCAATGACTGTGCAAAGGCGGAACCGCCGAGCTTCAGTTCGTCGAAGCTGAAGTCAATATGATAAAGAGTTGTTTTTTCGTTGTTTACCAATACCGGAGATACAACCTTCTTCATGTCGGAAACTTCGCCGCCTGCCGATACAATTACTGTTCCCGGAGAAATTACTTTTTCGCCGTTCGGATACTTCTGCGTCATAGACAGAGAATCTTTTCCGGTAGGAACGTTGATTTGCAGGGCGCAGCAGAAGTCGCTCAATGCTTTCACGGCAGTGTAGAGACGAGCGTCTTCACCTTCCTGTGAACGGCAAGGCCACATCCAGTTGGCAGACAGGGAGATGCTGTCCATGCCCTCTGCCATAGGAGCCCAGACAAGGTTAGTCAGTGCTTCGGATACAGAAAGTATAGAACCGGCAGCCGGATCGGCCAATGCTGCTTGCGGAGCGTGTCCGATAGAGGTAGCGATACCTTTCTCGCCACGGTAGTCGAGTGCTACGACACCACAGTCGCTCAACGGCAACTGAAGTTCACCTTGGCATTGCTGACGGGCTACTTTACCTGTTACCGAACGGTCTACTTTATTGGTCAGCCAATCCTTGCAAGCCACTGCTTCGAGCTGCAATACATTGGTCAGGTATTCATGCAGTTGAGACAATTCGTATTTCGGCATTTCATAATGACGTTCTACGGTTTTGTCTATCATATATGTCTTGGGAGATGAACCGAACATCTGTTCTACGGCAAGGTCGAACGGACGTACACCGTCAGCTTGTTGGAAAGCAAAGCGGTGGTCGCCTGTCGTTTCTCCGACTACGTACATCGGGGCACGTTCACGTTCTGCAATCTTGCGCACATGTTCGATAGCTTCTTCTTTGATAAGAAGTCCCATACGTTCCTGGCTTTCATTGGCGATGATTTCTTTGGCAGACAGCGTTTTGTCACCGATAGGCAACTTGCTCATGTCGATCAGACCGCCGCATTCTTCCACCAATTCCGACAGACAGTTGACGTGACCTGCCGAACCATGGTCATGAATAGAAACAACCGGATTCACATCTTCTTCACAAAGGGCACGGACTACGTTGTTGGCACGTTTCTGCATTTCTGCATTCGCACGCTGCACGGCGTTCAACTCGATACCACTACTGTAACGACCGGTATCTACTGAAGATACGGAACCGCCGCCAAGTCCGATTCGGTAGTTGTCACCACCGATAACGACTACTTTGTTTCCGGCTTCCGGTGCGCCTTTCAGACAGTCGCGCTGTGTACCGTAGCCTACACCTCCGGCAAGCATGATAACTTTGTCATAGCCGTAAACCTCATTGTTCTCTGTATGTTCGAAAGTCAGTACCGAACCGCAGATCAGTGGCTGGCCGAACTTGTTTCCGAAATCGGAAGCGCCATTGGACGCCTTAATCAGAATCTGTTCCGGAGTCTGGTACAACCATTTGCGTACCGGAAGGATTTCTTCCCATTCGCGGCCTTCGTCTGTGCGTGGGTAAGAAGTCATGTAGACAGCAGTACCTGCAATCGGCCATGAACCTTTACCACCACCCATACGGTCACGAATTTCACCGCCTGTACCGGTAGAAGCACCGTTGAACGGTTCTACGGTTGTCGGGAAATTGTGAGTTTCCGCTTTTAGCGAGATAACACTCTTGATGTCCTTGATCTGGAAGAAATCAGGTTTTGAGTGGTCTGCCGGAGCAAACTGTTCAACAACCGGACCTTCTGCAAAGGCTACATTGTCTTTATAAGCAGAAATGATTTTATTCGGATTTTCTTGTGTAGTCTTTTTAATCATCTGAAACAAGGAGGATTCCTGTTCCACACCGTCGATGATGAACGTTCCGCCGAAGATCTTGTGACGGCAGTGCTCGGAGTTGATTTGTGCAAAACCGAAAACTTCGGAGTCGGTCAGTTTGCGTCCGAGGTCGTTTTCTACTTTTTTCAAGTAGTCCATTTCTTCTTTTGAAAGAGCAAGGCCTTCTTTTTCGTTGTAGTCCTCAAGGTCTTCGATGTAGATAATTGGTTCCGGTTGGCGGTTGGTAGTGAATACGTTTTGGTCGAGTCCTTTGTACATGCGTTGCAGCATCGGGTCGTGGTCGGCGTTTTCATCCTTTACGGGAAAATACTCCTCGATGCGGGTGATACCTTCGAGTCCCATGTTTTGGGTGATTTCTACTGCATTCGTACTCCAGGGAGTAATCATTTCACGGCGTGGACCGACGAAACAGCCTTTCAGGTTTTCTTCACTTTCCGTCACGGCTTCTCCAAAAAGCCAGCAGAGTTTATTACTTTCGTCCGGGGTGAGCTGATGATTGCTCTCTACGGCAATCACGCTCTTGGAAGGGGTTCTGAAAAAAAGAATCATGT
>OHBA01000975.1_pt1 | contig 12250 bp, 3 predicted proteins | sample 1577281 | NCBI WGS metagenome assembly OHBA01 (sample SAMEA3879579, study PRJEB24766) | human gut metagenome | biome: human-associated habitat; feature: feces | place: USA | collected 1985/1987
CGGCACTTGGCAAACATATCGGAGGATTTCTGCGCGTCCGATGTGGAAAGACCAGCCACATTCCGCATTTTTGTGTATAAAAACAGGTTCTTGTAGTTGTGGGCCTCGTCCACAAACAGCCGATCCACGCCCAGCTGCTCAAAAGTCACCACATCGTCCTTGCGGCCTTCGGCTTGAAGCTTTTCCAGTCTGGCCTCCAGAGATTTCTTGGTGCGTTCCAGCTGCTTGACGGTAAACCTTTCACCGCCGCTGTACTTCACCTCGGCAATGCCCTCGGTGATCTCGTCGATCTGCTCCTGAAGGAGCCTCTCCTGGCGCTCCCGGCTGATGGGGATTTTCTCGAACTGGCTGTGACCCATGATGATGGCATCATAGTCGCCGGTGGCAATGCGGGCGCAGAACTTCTTGCGGTTGTGGGTCTCAAAGTCCTTTTTGGTGGTGACAAGAATGTTGGCGGAGGGATAGAGCCGCAGAAACTCCGACGCCCATTGTTCGGTCAGATGGTTCGGCACCACAAAGAGGGATTTCTGACACAAGCCCAGGCGCTTACTCTCCATGGCGGCAGCCACCATTTCAAAGGTTTTGCCAGCGCCTACCTCGTGTGCCAGCAGCGTATTGCCGCCGTACAGCACATGAGCGATAGCGTTTTTCTGGTGTTCCCGCAAGGTGATGGCCGGGTTCATGCCGCCGAAAGTAATGTGTCCGCCGTCGTATTCACGGGGACGGGTGGAGTTCATTTCCTCATTGTACTGGCGGACCAGAGCTTGGCGGCGGTCCGGGTCTTTCCAAATCCAGTCTTTGAAAGCGTCCCGGATCGCTTGCTGCTTTTGGGCGGCCAGGGTGGTCTCTTTGGCATTCAACACCCGGCGCTCTTTGCCGTCTGCATCCTCTATGGTGTCGTAGATACGGACATCCCGCAGGTTCAGGCTGTCCTCCAGAATCTTGTAGGCATTGGCACGGCTGGTTCCGTAGGTGGTATAGGCTGCCACATTGTTCTGGCTTACAGAGCTTTTGCCGGTGATCTGCCACTCAGCGGTGAAAGAAGAATAGTTGACCTCGATATTGCGCTGAAGATAAAACGGCGTGTCGAAGGTCTCATACATAAACTGCTGGATGTACTCTTTGTCGATCCAGGTAGCGCCCAGGCGCACCTCAATCTCCGACGCATCCAGGTCTTTGGGCTGGGCAGCGGTAAGGGCCTCCACATTGACTGCAAAGGAAGGGTCCTGCTGTGCGGCCCGCTGTGCCTGACGCAGCTTGCGCCGCACATTGCCGGACAGATACTCGTCGGCGGTCACATAATGGGGAGTGCCGTCTTTCTCCAACTGCCCAGGTACACGGAAGATCACGCCTTTTAGCTCGGCGGCCAGTTCGTCGCCGGTCTTGCCGGTCAACTCCGCCATATACGCCATATCGACAAAGGCTTTTTCGGAAATTGATACGGCCAGAGCTTCACTTGCGGTATCCACAGTGTCCACCGCCTTGTGGGGCTTGATGGTGCGCTTGGTGAACATATCCGCCTTGCGCTCCAGCTTGCCGTCCTCGTCAATGACTTCCAGCGCGCAGAGCAGATAGTAGCTGGAATCATCAGCAAAGGCCAGCCGGTTCGCCCGGTCATTGATAAGGCCATATTTTGCAGAGAAGCTGTCATAGAGCCGGTTCAGTTCGGCCTGTTTGTCCTGGATGGCGCTGTCCGGTGTGGCGGCGTCCATTTGCAGATCAATGAGCTGCTGGACACATTCCCGCAGACCCACCAGCCCCTTCACACGGGCTTCGGCGGTGGCATTCAGGTCAGGCCGTACCATACGGCTGTTTTCACGGTAATACACATCGCCGTCCACAACGGTGTAGGAGTAATTTTTCACATTGGGGTCAGCAGGGATAGAAGTGTCGATGGCTTCGCCCTCGCCCAGCTCCGGCAGCTCGGCCTCCTGGTAGGTGCCGCGAATGTACTTCACGGCATCATGCAGCTGATCGGCAAGCTCCAGCCCCTCGATGGGGTTCACGGTGTAGTCCATGCCGTGGGCGGTGCTTTCCGGTTCCTGTCGGCCCAGCACCATTTCCGGGTGGTCCAGGAAATAGCGGTTGATGGCAAAGCCGTCCTCGGTCTGCCCGGTCTGCGTCCACTCCGGCACGATGTCCAACGGACGGTCACGCTTTTGCAGGAAGATGATGTCCGAAACGACCTCGGCACCTGCGTTCTTTTTGAAAGCGTCATTGGGCAGACGGATGGCCCCCAGCAGTTCGGCGCGCTGAGCAAGATACCGGCGCACGGTGGAATCCTTGGCGTCCATCGTGTAGCGGCTGGTGACAAAGGCCACCACGCCACCGGGACGCACCTGGTCCAACGCCTTGGCAAAAAAGTAGTTATGAATGCTGAAATTCAGCTTGTCGTAGGCTTTGTCCCGAACCTGATACTGGCCGAAAGGTACATTGCCGATGGCAAGGTCATAGAAGTCCCGCCTGTCGGTGGTTTCAAAACCGGCCACGGTGATGTCGGCCTTGGGATAGAGCTGCTGGGCGATCCGCCCGCTGATGGAATCCAGCTCCACGCCGTACAGACGGCTGTTCCGCATTTCCTCCGGCAGCATACCGAAGAAATTACCCACACCGCAGGACGGTTCCAGGATGTTGCCGGTCTCAAATCCCATACGGCCCACAGCCTCGTAAATCGCTTTGATGACCGTAGGGCTGGTGTAGTGCGCGTTGAGGGTAGAACCTCTGGCAGCGGCATATTCCTCTGGGGTCAGCAGCTCCTTCAGCTGGGCATATTCCTTGCTCCAGCTTTCCTTGTCAGGGTCAAAAGCATCCGCCAACCCGCCCCAGCCCACATACCGGGAGAGGACTTGCTGCTGCTCCGGCGTTGCCTGCCCGGTGGTTTCCTCCAGGTATTTCAGCAGCTTGATTGCCTCGACATTGGCCTGGAACTTGGCCTTGGGGCCGCCTTCGCCCAGGTGATCGTCAGTGATACGGAAATTCTCGGCGGTGCGACGCAGATTGGCCTTGTATTCCTCATAAGAGGCTTCCTCGGCAGCTTTGACATTGGGGAAGGTCTGCCACTCGCCGTTTACCTGAATGGAAACGGGGTGTTCGTCCAGCACTTCATCCGGGGTTTTCTCCAGCTCGGTGACAGGTGTAGGAGGCTCCGGCTCATTGGTTCTCAGGGTCTGAACAACCACATCATAGGGCAGATGGTTCTTGTCGCCCGGATAGACAGCCACAGTCTCGGATTGGAAGGTCGGAGCTTCGGCAGCCGGTTCGGGGCGTTCCTGCCCAAAACCGTCCAGCTGACGGGCATACATCCCGCGCAGCAAAGGCGCAACCTCGCTCCACTGGAAGAACAGCATGGCCAGACGCTTTTCATCTGCATCCAGCACTTCCAGCTCAATACCTTCCGGCATCGTGCGGTAATCGGCGGTCTCGCCGGTCTCCAGCTCCATCGTTTCCACGATGTTGGGATAGGCCCGGCTCAGCCACAGGGCCACCTCCTGGTTGCTCTTGCCGTTGCGAAGAAGCTCGGAAAGCTCCGCCTTGTCCGCCTCACCAATCAGGCCATGGGCCAGCACATCCCGAAGGTCCTGGTCCACCGTATCCAGATTTGCAGGCAGGAACTCGGTATAGAAGTCATTGCGGTTATCCTCCCGCAAAAGCTGCTCAAACCGTTCCCGGCTCTCAGCCCGGTAGATGGGATAGCTCATGCCGGTGGGCAGCAGCTGCACCGTGTCATCCCGCAGCTCCGTGATCCGGTGGGCGAGGTCATCCAGATAGACAATATCCCCCACATTGTATGGAGGGACTGTTGGATCATAAGAAGTCCGTTCCCGGACCGTGCCACGGGCCGCAGCATATTCTTCGTCTGACACAGGAACACGCGAATCGCCGGAAGAAGGCTGTTCCGGCTGGTCGGCTTGAGTGGTCTCCCTGGATATGGCCTCCACATCCGCCATAACACGCTGGATGAATGGGTCATTATCCAGTTTTTCCTCATCCACCAGTTCACCATTCACAATGCCGCGCTCGGCCAAAGCCTCCCGAATGGCGATGGGGTCGATGTTGTCGAACCGGTCCTGTTCCGCTTCGGTGTAGAACCGGTCCTCCTTGATAAGCTGAGCGATCCGGCGCTGTACCTTGGGCCAGGGCAGCACCGTTCCTTCGGGGCTTTCCGGGCGAACCGAAAACGGGGTTTTGCCATCGCCGCCGTCAAACTCATGGGCCAGCCATGCAGCGGTATCTTTTTCCCGCCCATGTTTCTCCATGTAACGGACAACGGCGTGTTTACTTTCGATTTTGCCGTTCCAGTCCTGGATAGCCTTGTCGATGTCATTGTCCGAGAGAGGACGCAGCAGCTCATGGAGCTTGGGATAGGTCTCGTCTATGACTTCCCGATGAAGGCGCTGCCGGAACTCCGGGGTGTCAGAATAGAGGCGAAGCAGCCCCATATTACCGGACCCCAGAACAGCACGGCGAATAGCGGCGTTGCCCTCGATCACGGCGTTCTCGTAGTCACTATGACCGCAGGCGTTCCGGTATCTGATGTCCTGGGTAACAGCCTCCAGCACGATGGGCTTGTATTGCTCATGCAGCTCCCGAATCGTAGGGGCTGCGTTTGCTTCGGTATCCCGGAATACTCTGGTCCCGTCTGCGCCAAACTCCGCTTCCTGGGCATTGATGTGCTGTTCTGCCTCATGGTCGATAGAGGGCATGGAATATTCCTGACGCTCTTTGCCGCCCTCCGGGACAGCGGAAATGGTCACATCATGCTTATCCCGCAGCTGTTCCACAACCTGCTCCAGCCGGTTTGCCGGAAAGCCGCACATTTCCACACGGCCACCGCCGGGGATAGCGCGGGTCGTGAGATTGAGGTCCAGTTCCGCAGCAGCAGTTTTGGCGTCCTCACCGTATAGCTCAAAGAAATCGCCCATCTGATACAGGACCATATCATCCGGGTGGCGCTCCTTGACGCCGTTGTATTCCCACACAGCCGGGTCCGGCTGCTGGGCTTGCAGGGCATCTTCTTCCGCCAGGGCCTTTTCTGCCTGGATTTTGTCATACTCCGCCTGTTCCTGTTCGGTGAGATAGCGTCCCTTCTGGATCAGGTCGGTAATCCGTTTGGCAACTTTCTCCCAGGTGAAATGCACATCCGGGCAGCCGTCTTTTTTGTAGTGCAGACCTTTTCCGTCGTGGCTTTCATCGCTTTTCATTGCACCGGACAGGGCATGGGAGTGACCGCCAATACCATACTTATGTTTGAGAAAATCCACCTTTTCCTTATCCGTATGGGGTTCCTGGAAAAAGGTGAAAACTCGGCCCTTACCGCCTTCAAATCCGCTGCCTCTGGTCATGGCGGCGTCGATCTCGTCCTCAGAGATAAACTGCTTGACCGAAGGTACTTCCGTCAACTGAGAGGTAAAGGTGGTGCGAGGCAAGGACAGATCTCGCAGGTTCTCCCAAATCTCTTTGGGCTTGTGGTAGTGGAAGCGCAGCAAATCCCGATCCTGTTGGTAGGCCGTCCAGAACGCGGCATATTCTTCCGCAAGGTTCTGGCGAAACTCCGGGCTTTTCAGCTGTTCGGTGAGCCATGCAGATTCCTCCGGGAAACCGCGCCCCGGATTGTTGGCAAGGCTGGGCAGATACCCGGCTTCTCTGGCTTCCTCGCTGAAATCGTGATACAATTCCCAGAATCTTTCCGCAAGGAGGGAGCGTTCATAGCCCGCTGCCTCAGCCAGCTCCACATTGGTGGCAAACTGGCCGTCCTGCAAAAGCTGGCCGATACGCTCGGCGGCACTCTCCCAGGAAATGACCTGGGCGGACTTATCGTAACGGGCAGTTTTGCCGTGGGAAAGATGGATTCCATCCTCGGCATACCATGCAGTGATGCTGCCGATCCCATTGCCGCCATGGTACAGATTTTTCAGGGTGTCTGCGATCTCGGCGGTGGACTTCTGCTCCTCAAAGGCCGCGACAATGCGCTCTCTCTGGCGATAGGTGTTGCCGCCCAGCCGCAGCACATGGTCGATGTCAGCCTGGGCAAAAGAAAAAGCAGAGGATGTTTTCACATTCTCTGCTTCATCTATGATTCTGATTTGTTCTGCTTCGGAGAGGAAGAAACTCAGCTGTGAATAAGCTCCGCCATCAGAATCTCCTCGGCCTGGGCCTTGCAGGTGTTCATCAGGCCCACCCACTTCATCGGGTCTCTGGCTTTCAACTGCTCCGTCGCGCCTGCTGCCGCCGCCAGCTGGGGCATCATCTGCTCCAGACGGCTCTGCGCTGTCTCGTCGATCTCGATGAGGTGCGGGTACAGCTTCTCGGTCAGCAGCAGCTGATTGTAAATCAGGGGCCGGTGTTCCTTCAGGTACGCTTTCCGCATCCTGCCGTACTTGCCCAGGGGCTTCTCCGGCTGTTCGGTCAGCTTCAGGTCGGGAATCTGATAATCTCCGTTCATGGTGTAAGTCAGGTTGTTCTCCATGCGTAACACTCCTTTCCGCGAGTTGCTCGCGCTCATAGTTCTGGATGGTGACGCCGATCTGCCGCAGCACCTGCTGATTCATCTGGCTGACCGCTGCGCCCAACGCCCCAACCGTGGCCGGGGTATTGAAATCGAAAATCGGCATGAAGTCCTCATGCTGGAAATATTGTTCCGTATCCAGCCCACAGCGGGACATCAGGGCGTAGGCAATGCTGACGGTGGCGGCGGACTTAAATTGGACTTCGATGTTGAGATCATCGTACTCCTCCAGGAACGAACCGTCAACGATGTAGCGGAAGTCCTGCTGATGCTCGTCCCAATACTCACTCGCCAGTTTTCCAGCCACATCAATGAGCTGCTGGGCAAGATTGTCACCGGCAACGCCGTAGTTGCGTTCCAGCATGGCCGACACAGGCCCAATGTGCTGTTCCTCCAGCTGCCACAGCCAGGGGGTACGGGAGTGTTCGCGGGTGCCGGTGTCGGAAATATCGAACACATAGCGCAGGCGGGGCTTGTCGCCGGAATCGTCCACCAGGGCAATACCCTTGGAGCCACGGCGCACATACCGGCCCATTTTTTCATTCCATAAATCATACTCGGCGCAGGCGGTGGCATCCGGGCGCTGGGCGTAAATCATCATTTGCTCGTGGAATGGGTATTTATAAAGGCGGGCGGCGGTGGTGAGAAAAGCCGTCCACTCCTTCCAGCTGCCTACAAGCTGGGTCGATACCTGTTCGGCCATCTGCCGGTAAAATTCAGCTTTGGATGGCATGGTTTTCTGTCCTCCCTTCATGTTGAATAGAAATGGGACGGCATATCAGGCCGTCCCATCAGGTCTTTATGTGTGTTTTTTACTCGTCGAAATCTGGGTACAGCTCCAGTTCGGCAAACTCGGTGTCGTTCATAGCTTGGAGTTTACCCAGGGCGCTGTCCGTCAGTTCCCGCAGCTCGGCTTCCTCCGGCGAAAGCTCACCGCGCATCTCCGTCAGAGCGTCGATCAGCCCGGTGCGACTGCCGGTGTTGTAGATGCAAAGAAGGTTCGTTTCCTCAAAAGTGAAGTTTCCCATATCAAATCTCCCTTTCCGCGCTCTTTTTGGGCGCTGTCTTTTTGTGTTCCGCCTTGGGCTGGCTTTTCAGCTGCTCCATGACGGACTTTTTCTTTTCCCGGTCCTCCCGGTGGGCAGCGGCAGCCAAATCCATGAGAGAGATCGGCTGGCCGCTGCGGGCCTGCTGTTCCAACTGGGCCACTGCCGGCTCCTTGGGGCCGTTGTTGATGATCCCGTCGATCATGCCGTAATCATCTTCCACCGCCATTTCCGCATTTCTCAGCGAATTTTCCGGCAAGAAACCTTGCACCTGGGTGAAACCAACACTGTCGCAGTAATGACAGGATACCTGACCATTCTGCTTGATGGCAACGATGTCACTGACGCTCATAGACGGGCTGTGAAAATCCACCGGTTTTTGCAGATTGAACTGCTCATACAGCCTTTCCAGCTGCTCCATGGTACTGCCAGAACCGTCCAGAGGGGCGGTATAGATAAGGTCATAGTTACTCCGCTCTACGGACAGATTGTGCGATTGCAGCCAATCCAGATTCATAAAACGCACATTCTGCGGGTCATCCTTGCTCACCTGATAAATAGCAAAACAATTTCCCTCATGGGAAAGAAATGCCTGTTCTCGTTCCAACTGCCGATCCTGTCGTTCCAAAACTTTTTCGTGAAACTCCGGGCTTTCCTCCCATTCCTCGCGGGACACAGCAAAGATACCGTCATGGGCGTCCAGGTCGGCAGTGTCAAAGGCCATTTCCGGGTTTTCACCCTCCTGGACGATATAAACGGTCAGGTCTCGCTCCATCAGCTCATAGGCTCGCTCTTTGGAGAGGGGCAGAAGGTCACCGTCCAGGTAGCCGCATTTCTCCAGATCATCCTGAGTCAGTGCCGGGTCCGGCATGGGATACTCGTCCAACGCCTGCTCCTGGGCATCCGGCAGCTGGGTGGCGGCAGCTTCTGTGGTCTGCTGGCTGACCTGTTCCTGCATCTGGTGGTAAGCCGCCTCCTGCAAAGTCTCGATCATGGACAGCGGCGCATACTTGATGGACTTGCCGCCCATCCCCAGGTCCTCGCAGATATGGCTAACCGCTGTGGAACGGCCCATATCCGGCCCGTCCAACTGGCCGCCGTCCATCTGCTTCATGGTTGCCACATCGTAGAGCGTGTAGTCCCAGCCGGTGTCGCAGGGCTGAACATGAAGGTAGCTGGTATCATCCAGCACCAACAGGGCCTCCCGGTACTCGGCGCTGGGCTGGACACTTTCGGTATTTTCCGGCTCGGTCAGCTGTTCCGGTTCAGTCATCGGCACCAGCTGATCCAAGCGTCCCATAAGCTCGGCAGCTTTTTGGGTGGTTTCATCCGGTTCATCCTCGTTCACGATATTCTGGAGCCATTCGCGTACACCGCTGGCATCTCCGCTTCGGAGTGTGGCAGTCAGTTCGTGCAGTGCGTCCTCACGGCTATCTGCATTGTTCCGATACTCATAAGGGTCATAATCGAAAGTGAACTGGTCGATGTCTGCTGCCAGCTGCTCGATAGAGTCCTGCTGCGGTTCCGTGGCGGCAGTCAGGTCAATGCCGCGCTCCTTGCAGATTTCCTTGTAGTTGCGCTCGATGTCGTTAATCAGCTCGCAGGAAGTCTTGTTGATGGTCTCCAGACTGGCCCGCAGCTCCTTCAGCTCCTTGTCCTTCGACCAGGAAGCGATGTAGCCAAAACTGTTTTCGCCGGTCTGGATGCCGAAATACTGACAGACCGCATAGGAAATGCTCTCGGCCTCCACTTCCTCGGTGTTGCGGTTCTTGGCGGCCTGTTTCACCGCCGTCAGATCTTCCTCCACTTCCAACCGCCACTCAAACCGATTCTCGTCCACATAGCGCCAGCCTTCCTCGGCGGCGGCCTGTTCCGCCTCTGCTTCGGTGGCGAAGTCCAGACGGAAGTCATGCTTGGTGCCGCCCTCGCTCACCATCACGATCTTCCAGGTCGGCTCCGCTTCGTACTTTTTGGGGTCGTGGAGCTTACTGTGCGCGGTCTCATGGACAGCGGCGGAAACAGTCTGCACCTCGCTCATGCCTTCCCGGATGGCGATCCGCTGCTGGTCAGAGGAAAAATAGCCGTCCATGTTCTCGGCCATCGGCTCAAACTCGATGGGAACGGGGGCCGAGCGGCGCAGAGCTTCCATGAAAGCCTCATAGTGCGGCACCGTCCCGGACAGGCTGGAGGCCAGCTCCGGCAGGGGCTTGCCGTCCGTCTGGCTCACATCAAACACCTTCACCGGGCGGAACATGGGGATTTCGATTTCCTTTTCCTCCATGACCGCCTTGCCATCCGCGTCCAGGATGGGTGCATGAGTATCCGGGTCGCGCTTCATTTCCTCGATTTTCTTTTTGTAGGGCGTGGGGGCGATGATGGTGATGCCATGCTCGCCCTTTTTCACATGGCGCTCAAACTGATTTTTCCACTTGTTGAACCCGGCCACCAGGGTGGCGTCCGGGCGCTGCATATAGATGAGCATGGTGTTGTTGACGGAGTAGCGGTGGAACTTGGACATGACGGACAGATAGCGCATATACTTCTCGCTCTCAAACAGTTCCTTGATACCCTGTTCAATGCCCGCTGTGATCTCTTGTAACCGTTCTCGATTGGTGGTCTTATCAGCCATGAATTTCACTCTCCTTTCCAATTTGGCTATTTCTGATTGATGTTCGGCAATCCACAGCTTTTGCTCCTCCGGGCTGTTCTCCAGAAAAAAATCCAGCAGATAGCCCACATAGTCCTTTTTCTGGATTGCCTCCATGAATCGGGGATGTGGATTTTCCTCCGGTGTTTTGGGTGTGTAGTCCGTTTCCCACTTGCGGAGCAAATGAAAGTAGTCGGCCAGGACACGAAAGGCATGGTCTCGGTCCTCCTTGAATTTCTGCGCCTCGGATTTCTGCCGGACATAACGTCGCCGGGGAGGGGCCTGACTGTCATAAGCCAGGCCAAAATCCTGGGCCAGCTTCTCGGCGGCCTCTTTGGGGGACAGATTGTAGAGCCTCGCTGTGAAGTCAATCACATCGCCGGTGGCTCCGCAGCCAAAGCAATAAAAATATTCCTCGTTCAGCTTCATGCTGGGATTTTTGTCATCGTGGAAGGGACAACAGGCCATGCCGCTCCGGTTGACCTCGATTCCGTACATCTGCGCTGCTTCTCGGACGGTGATGGACTGCTTGACAGCCTCAAAGACACTTTCAGCCATGCTTACTCATTGCCTTTCTTGGGGGTGGGCGGCCTGTATCCGGCAGCCTTGGCCAGTTCACTGGCTGCCTTACGGCGCTCGGCGCTGTAAGGTTCCCGGACGGACACACAGCGTTTGGGAACGAGAAAGGTCTGGCGGTCCTTTTTCACAATCTGGTCCGGGTATTTCTCTGCCAGTCGCCGCAGCTTCTCCAGCAGCCGGGGGTCATGGGTATAGACCTCGGCGGTGGCTTCGGCCTGGTTGTAGAGGATGATGGTTTCCTGTTCATAGCGTGAGAGCTTCATCGTTTGCCACCTTTCTGCTGGTCAAACTCCAGCTTGAAGTTGGCGTACTGCCCATCATCCGCCAACACCACAGTGGCATCGTAGGTCTTGCCGGTTTTCTCGGAGTACAAGCCCCTCACATGAGCGCGGCCATCTTTGAGCAGTGCCGTTACGATGGCTTTGGTAGGTTGCTTGTGCTTCATCTCCCACCACTTGTTGTTTTTCCAAATTGCAAATTTGCAAGATTCTGTCTGACAGAAGAAGCCTTTTTGCATTTCTGCAACCTCTCCGCCACAGCGGGGGCATTTGCCCACCACTTCGTGGGAAGGGCTGAACAAATACTCCGTTCCCTTGATAGCTTGATAGGTTCCCACAAGTTCTTTGAGCATGGCACTAATCCCAGCCATGAAATCCTCCGGGGCCAGCTCGCCACGCTCGATCTCACCCAGCCGGTACTCCCACTCAGCAGTCAGAAGGGGCGATTGCAGCTGCTCCGGCAACACGGTGATAAGGGATACCGCGTCATGGGATGGCATGAGCTGCACGGTTTTCTTGCTCTTTTTGCGCTCCAAAAAGCCGGTGGAAACCAGCTTTTCCAGAATCCCGGCGCGGGTGGCCGGGGTCCCCAGGCCCTTGCGCTCGGCATCCTCCGGCATATCGTCCTTCCCGGCAGTCTCCATTGCGGAGAGTAGCGTATCTTCGGTGAAGTGCTTGGGCGGAGTGGTCTTGCCCTCCTTGACGGCAGCACCAGAAAGGGGCAGCGTCTGACCTTCAGACAGCTCCGGCAGAGCCTTGTCCTCGGTTTCCGGCTCCACATTTTTCAGCCCTGCGCGGTATACAGCGTCCAGCGCCCGCCAGCCGTGATCTTTCACCGTGCGGCCTTTGGCGGTAAACTCCGCACCGGCGCACTCTACAACAACGGCGGTTTCTGCAAAGGTATAGGGTTGGGCCACGGCGCACAGCAGCCGCAGAGCCACCAGCTCCAGCACCGCCTTTTCGCCCACCGGCAGGCCGGTCAGGTCCGCGCCCTGGAGGTTGCGGGTAGGGATCACCGCATGGTGGTCGGTCACTTTCTTGTCGTTGATGACCTGGGCCGCATTGCAGGCAAGCTCCATACCAGCGGCAAAGGGCAGCGCCCCAGCAGTGAGCCGGACCAGCTCCGGCAGACTTGCTGCCATATCCGAAGTCAGGTAACGGCTGTCCGTCCGAGGATAGGTGCAGAGCTTCTTTT
>OHBA01000979.1_pt1 | contig 12199 bp, 8 predicted proteins | sample 1577281 | NCBI WGS metagenome assembly OHBA01 (sample SAMEA3879579, study PRJEB24766) | human gut metagenome | biome: human-associated habitat; feature: feces | place: USA | collected 1985/1987
CATCATCATTCCCTGGCTGAAAGAGAATTACGGTGACCCTGAGATCATCGCCGTCTCCGGCGACGTGGGACAGGGCACCGAGCTGGACGGTCTGGAGGAGAAGGCCATCAAGACCGGCGCCTCCAAGCTGTACATCGAGGACCTGACTGACGAGATGGTGGATGAGGTCATCATCCCCTCCATGATGATGGGGGCCAAGTATGAGGACTATCTTCTGGGCACCGCCTTCGCCCGGCCCATCATCGGCAAGCGGCTGGTGGAGATTGCCAAGAAAGAGGGGGCTGACGCCATCTGCCACGGCTGCACCGGCAAGGGCAACGATCAGGTGCGGTTTGAGCTGGCCATCAAGCGCTTTGCCCCTGAGATGAAGATCATCGCTCCCTGGCGGGAGTGGGATATCAAGGGCCGGGACGAGGAGATCGACTATGCCGAGGCCCACAACGTCCCCCTGAAGATCAGCCGGGAGACCAATTACTCCAAGGACAAGAACCTGTGGCACCTGTCCCACGAGGGCCTGGATCTGGAGGATCCCGCCAACGAGCCCCAGTATGACAAGCCCGGCTTCCTGGAGATGGGTGTGTCCCCCGCTATGGCTCCCGACGCCCCCACTTACGTCACCCTGGACTTTGAGAAGGGCTGGCCTGTGGCCATCGACGGGGAGAAGATGAAGGCCAGCGACATCATCCGCAAGCTGAACGAACTTGGCGGCAAGCATGGTATCGGTATCGTTGATATCGTTGAGAACCGTGTTGTCGGCATGAAATCCCGCGGTGTCTATGAGACTCCTGGCGGAACCATTCTGATGGAAGCACATCAGCAGCTCGAGGAGCTGGTACTTGACCGTGCTACCATGGAAGTGAAGAAAGATATGGGTAACAAACTTGCCCAGATCGTTTACGAAGGAAAATGGTTCACACCTTTATGTGATGCAGTCAGAGCTTTCGTTACCTCCACGCAGGAATATGTAACCGGTGAAGTTAAATTCAAATTATACAAAGGCAACATCATCAAAGCCGGAACAACTTCTAAATACTCTCTGTACAGTGAGTCACTCGCAAGCTTTACAACCGGTGATCTTTACGATCATCACGATGCTTCCGGATTCATCACACTGTTCGGACTTCCATTAAAAGTTCGCGCTATGAAGATGCAGGAGATCGGTGAGAAAAATAAATATGAGGACTAATCACAGGATGTGATTATGGTTCTATTAATTCATAGCGGACAATTTCCTATGAAGTAAAAAAACAGGAGCTTGTGCTCCTGTTTTTTTACTTTATACTGCCTTGTTCTGCCATCCATGAAAGAACCTGATTGTGACTGTGCCTCTGACATCTATGATTCTCACTGTCTCAGTGCTTCTACCAACAATTTTTCAAGATACTCTGCTGCCGGTGTAAGTGCCGCCTCATCCGCATAAAACTTTGGATGATGGTTCGGATAACCGACACCCGTTCCCACGTTGATAAAACAGCCCGGAATCTTTTCGAGATAAAAAGCAAAATCCTCTCCACCTGTCGAATTACGCTGTGGAACAACCTCAAAGCCACTCTCTTCTGCCACTTTTTGTGCAAACGCACTCCACGCTTTCTCATTGACGGTTGCAGGCGGCCCCGGATACCACAACAATTCCGCATTTGCGCCATATGCCGCTGCTGTGTGTTCCGCAATCTCACGCATGCGTCTTTCTATAAAGATACGATCGTCTTTTTCCATGGAACGCACGGTACCCTCCAGTTCCACCTTATCCGGGATCACATTCCAGGTATTGCCGCCATTAATCCTCGTCACACTGACAACACCTGTATGGAACGGATTTAAGTTTCTGCCGACAATACTCTGGAACGCCTGTATCACAGATGCAGCGACTAGGATCGTGTCCACGCCCTCATCCGGGTGTCCTCCATGGCAGCCTGTTCCCGTGATATTTAACTCAAACCGGTCTACTGCAGCCATGACACTGCCCGCGCGGATTCCCAGCGTTCCAACCGGAAGATATGCCGCCGTATGCAGCCCAAAGATCGCTGTTACATCCGAGAACACACCGGTTTCAAGAACTGTCTCCGCACCATGGGAAGATTCCTCTGCCGGCTGGAACAGAATTTTTACATTTCCCTGTAACTCCTCTTTCCTCTCCTGTAACAGCAATGCTGCTCCAAACACCGCCGCCGTATGAAAATCATGTCCGCAGGCATGCATTTTCCCCGGAGTTTTTGATTTATAGGGAAGATCGGTTTCCTCCGCGATCGGCAGTGCATCAATGTCACAGCGCAGTCCATAAGTTTTTCCCGGTTTTGCGCCGCGCACGATGGCGGTCACACCGGTCTTTAGCGGTATCTGCAAAATCTCAATGCCTGCCGCCGCAAGTTCCCGTTTGATCCGTTCTGTCGTCTCATATTCCTCATAAGACAGCTCCGGATGCATATGAAGTTCCTCAAAAAAACCGGTAAGTTTCTGTTCTAATGCCTTTCGTTCCATACTCTTCTCCATTTCTACACATTCTCACGTTCTGCCCGCAACGCCGTCTATTATAACAAACGATCGCCTGCATGCTCCGCAAACGTTCTATCTGTTATCCCTCTCATCATTTCTGTGGTTTAAATTTTTATTCGCTTTCATCCGCCGCCTACCTGCGTCCACCGGATGGATCAAATGCATCACGCAATGCATCGCCAACAAAGTTGATGGAAACTACCAGCACAACGATCATAATTCCCGGTGGAAGCCACAGCCACGGCTGTGAAGTCAATACCGTGATAGACTGCGCCCCGTTTAACATATTTCCAAGGCTTGCCATCGGCGGCTGTACACCCATGCCAAGGAAACTTAAAGCCGCCTCATCCAGCATGGAGATCGCCATAACAGATGTTGCATATACGAGGATCGGTGCAACTGTGTTTGGTAAAATTTCTGAAAATAAGATATGACGAAGCGGCATCCCTGCCACCACATTTCCCTTGACAAAATTTGTTTCACGCAGACTTAAAACATTTCCACGCACCAGTCTCGCCACACCCGGCCAGTCTACAAATCCAAGGATCAGGATAATGCTCCACAAACCCGGTTTAAAGATTGCCGCCGCAACGAGCACAAGAAGGATATAAGGAAATGACATCACCATATCCGTAAAACGCATCAGGATCATATCCGCCACACCGCCAAAATATCCCGCGATCAGACCGAGTACCACTCCGATTACCGTGGAGATCACTGTTGCAAGGATTCCTACAAGCAGAGAAATTCTGGTTGCGTATAAAAGTCTGCTGAACACATCCCTGCCGATCTGATCCGTTCCAAGGATAAATTCCTTACACGGTGCACCGCTGAAAGTTCCGACGATCGCATCCGGATCAAACAGAGCAGCCAGACCGACAACCACCAGTATCACAAGGCTGATCTTTGCAAGATGATGTGCACGGAAACGCCGCATCACAGTCTGCATGTATGTTTCATTTGCATTAACTTTTTTCTTTTTTCTCATATAAGTTCAACCTCTTTACTGAAGTTTTATCGTCGGATCTACCACCGCATATAAAATATCCGTCAGAAGATTGCCGAGCAGTACCACGATCGCCGAGAGCAGACAGACGCCCATGATGACCGGATAATCACGGTTTGTGATCGCACTCATTGTCATAAGTCCAAGACCCGGCCAGGAAAAGACCTGCTCCACGATGATCGATCCGCCAAACAGTACCGGTATCTCCATTCCAATGACTGTCACGATCGGAACTAAAGCGTTGCGCAGCGCATGTTTATTGATGACCAGGAAATGACCGATTCCCTTTGCCCGCGCTGTGCGCAGATAATCCTGCTGTAAAATTTCAAGCACCGCGCTGCGGATATATCGGATATTGGTTCCTGCCATGGAAACTGCAAGCACAATGACCGGCATAACCATGTGTACCGCCACGTCCGCCGCTCCCCCGGATGTTCCAAGTGTCGTCATTCCTCCGGAAGGCAGCCAGCCCAATTTTACCGTAAACAGATAAATAAGGAGCATGGCAAGGAAAAATCCCGGAATACTGCTGCCAAGGAACGATAATGTTACCACCGTATAATCGCCTTTCGAATACTGATGGATTGCGCTGTAGATCCCTGCCGGAACCGCAAGCAGGATGCTGACAAGCAGTGACACTCCCATCAGAAGCAGGGTCGGTCCAAGATGACTCGTGATCATAGCAGCAACCGGCTGGTAATTTTTAATGGAATATCCCATATTTCCATGCAGAAGCTGCCCCAGCCATACAAAATACTGTACATAAAATGGTTTGTCGAGCCCTAATGCTATCGCTTTTGCCTGTACAGCAGCCTCCGAGACGCGTGGTCCCTGCAGCATTTCAAGCGGACTCCCCGCCATGCACATGATCGCATAATCGATCACGGTAATGCCGAGCAAAACCGGAATTGCGATCAGGATACGTTTGATAATATATTTCGTCATAATATTCCTCATTCCTGGATGAAAAAATGTATGTTACGCAGTTTCTGTCCCCTCGTAATAAGGACACGCCACCAGATGATCCGGTTTTTCCGCCATCGGCAGAAGCATCGGCTCACTCACACTGCAGTCTTCTCTCGCATACGGGCATCTCGGATGAAACCTGCATCCCTTCGGCGGATGTACTGCAGAGGCAACCTCACCTGTCAAAACGGCTGACTTTTCTTCCCGCCGTCCCGGATCTGCAACCGGTGCTGCCTGTGTCAGTGCTTTTGTATACGGATGTACCGGATGCATAAATACCTCTCCGGCATCTGCAATCTCAACGATCTTTCCCAGATACATGACTGCGATCCGGTCACTGACATAACGGACTGCACCAAGCCCATGACCGACGAACAGACTCGTCAATCCCAGTTCGTTCTGCAGCTCGCGGATCAGGTTTAATATCTGTGCCTGGATCGACACATCAAGCGCACTGACCGGTTCGTCACACACGATAAACTCCGGCTTTAAGGACAACGCTTTTGCAATTCCGATACGCTGTCTCTGACCACCTGAAAATTCATGCGGGTATTTTAGAAGTGCACTTTGAGGCAGACCAACCATATCCAGAAGCTGTTTTAAGTCTGTATCGATCGTTTTCTTATCGGATACACCATGATATAGCATCGGCTGTGCTAAAATATCATAAATATGTTTTCGTGGATTGAGTGAAGAATAGGAATCCTGAAAGATCATCTGAAGATTGGTTCCCGCCTGTTTTCGTGCCTTTTTTTCACCGCGTGTGAGAGATTTTCCACCTATTTTTTCCCCATGATAATAAATCGCACCGTCAGTCGGCGAGAGCAGTCCCACCAAAAGCTGGCCGATCGTGGACTTTCCACAGCCTGATTCTCCAACCAGTCCAAGGGTCTCGCCCTTTTTTATTGAAAAATCAATGCCGTCCACGGCCTGTATCTGACTGACGGTATGGGTAATGATACCGCCCTTGATATCATAATATTTTTTTAAATTCTCTACTCTGATCAGTTCTTTATCCATTCCTGTTTTAACTCCTGTCAGCCTTATGGCAGCGCACGAAATGATCCTTTTCTATCTCCCTCATCTCCTGCTTCTTTTCACAGCCTTCCCCGGCAAATGCACAGCGGTCCGCAAACCTGCATCCCGGAATCTGGTCATAATTTTCCGGTACGATTCCCGGAATCGATGCAAGCGTCCTTCCGCTCTCATCGTAAATGCCCGGAACCGTATCAAGCAGTGCTTTCGTATACGGATGTGCCGGATGATAAAAAAGATCCTTCACAGATGCCATCTCGATGATCTGTCCCGCATACATGACAAACACACGGTCCGCCATCTGCGCCACAAGTCCGATATCGTGTGTGATCAGGATCACAGACATCCCAATCTCTTTTTGCAGATCCCGTATTAGTTCCATGATCTGCGCCTGGATCGTCACATCAAGTGCCGTCGTCGGCTCATCTGCGATCAAAAGTTTTGGATTACAGCAAAGTGCCATCGCGATCATCACTCGCTGACGCATTCCGCCGGAAAGCATATGCGGATATTTTTTCATTGCAGCACGCGCATCCGGCATACCGACTTTCTCTAAGATCGTGACCGCACGCTCTCCTGCTTCTTTTTTTGACAGATGCATATGAATCCGGATGCTCTCCGTGATCTGGCTTCCGATCGTAAACACCGGGTTTAACGATGTTAAAGGATCCTGAAAAATCATCGTCATCTGATTTCCGCGGATCGTATCTAACTGTTTTTCATCCATATCCAGCAGATTTTTGTTTGCAAAGAGGACAGAGCCGTCAACGACAGCTCCGCCCCTTCCTAATAATCCCATAATAGACAGTGATGTCACACTCTTGCCACAGCCGGACTCACCAACGATACAAACCGTCTCTCCTTCTGCGACATCAAAACTGACATGATCCACACTGATTTTTTTCCCAAAATCCCCGGTAAACTCTGTGGTCAGATCATTTACCTGTAATAATTTTGACATTGATTTTCCCGTTCCTTATTTCGTAATTTCCCACTGTTCCACATTGTTAAAGAAACCGTACACACTTGGTGTGGCATTTGAAAGACGTTTGTTGACAGCAGCCTGTGCGCTGACAATATAAGCAGAGAACATCGGAACATCTTCCTGTACCTTCTGATCCACAACGGAGTAAAGCCCTTTGATCTCATCCATATCACTTGTTGTCTGTGTCTTTGCAAGTGCTTCATTGACCCTGTCATCCCCGTATCCGGTCCAGCTGTCCTCGCCGCCTAACAGCCATGCCACATCCGGATATGGATCAACCGGTGCATAGGTGTACTGTACTGCTAAAATATCATAGTCATTGGTGCCTGCGACGGACATCAGTGTTGCAAAATCTACAGTCTGCACTTCCACTTTAATGCCGACTGCAGCCCACTGTGCCACAAATACATTCGCAGCATTTACAAATGCACTGTCACCAGAGTTCACATAAAAGCGTAAGGTCTGTGATCCGTCCCATCCGGCTTCCGCTAACAGTTCTTTTGCTTTCTCTACATCCTGCTCTACCGGAACGATACTGTCATCATAGAAAGGACTTGCAGAAGACAGAAATCCATCTGCAACTTCCCCTTTTCCTTTTAAAAGCTGTTCTAATACCATCTTACGGTCGATTGCATATAACATTGCCTGACGCACACGCACATCCGGAACATTTTTTGTCTGGATAAATACGGACTGGTTGGTCACCGGTTCTCCGTATACAACATTTACATTGGAAAGTGCCTCAACACTATCATAATCTTCCTCCGGGATGACACTCATTGTCGGCTGTGTAATATCAATCTCGCCGGACTGTAATCCTGCATAAAGCTGGCTGCCGCTCACGATCTTGATATTGAGTTTTGCGATCTTCGGTGCACCTTTCCAATAATTTTCATTTGCTTTATAAGAAATATAATGGTCGACATCGAAATCTGTTACCATATATGGTCCGCTGACGACATCCGGGTGATTGAACCATTCTGCAGTCTTTAACTCTTCTTCCGTGTACTGCTCGATCACATGTTTTGGAAGTGTCATCAGATAACGCGCATAAGAATTCTCAAATGTGGTCAGAGACATCTCCTCTTTTGTGGTGAACTGTACGGTCGCATCATCGATCGCTTTGATACCATCAATGCTCTCTGCTCCCTCCTCGGTAAAGCCGTCATCGCCCACACCCTCAAATACATAGTACATCATGGAAGTATTGCCAATGACTGGCGATGTCAGACGCAGTGCCGTATATACGACATCATCTGCCGTGATCTTCTCCCCGTCTGACCAGGTTGCTTTCTCATCAATATGCACGATAAAATTTTTGTTATCTTCCGTCGTAACAGAATCCGCGATTTCTCCCTCAAATTCCAGATTCGAATTTAATTCTACCAGTGGAAGAAACATCAGGCTGGTCGCATATTTATTGGTCTCTCCGCCATCCATCAAAAGCGGATTTAACGTTCCAAGTGTATTGGTCACACCGATATTTACAATATCATCCGAAACCTCTGCTGTCTCTGTTGCCGCCGCATTTTCCCCCTGCGGCTGACTGCCTGTATTGCCGCCGGAAGTTCCACATCCAACAGCCGTAACTCCCATCGCAGCTGCGAGCACCAGTGCTGACAGGACCTTTTTCCATCTTCTTTCTTTTCTCATAATTTCCTCACTTTCTGCGAAAAACTCCCGTATGCCCGCTTTTAGCATATATAATAGTACTTTTCGCATATTATTTCTAGTAATCCACTAGGAATTAGGTAAATTATATTTTCTATGTTTTAAATTGTCAATCCTTTTTTGTTGAAAGATTGACAAAAAATTCATGGCTGATTATAGTATTGCTTAGAATAAAGAAAAGAGGCAATACACATGAAGAATCTGCTAATTTACCAATCCACCGAATATGACTGCGGTCCGACCACACTGACAAATGCCATCCGCTATCTCTTTGACCGCGAAGAAATTTACCCGGATATCGTCAAATATATTATGCTCTATTGTCTTGATTCTTATAATGAAGCAGGCGAAGTTGGAAAACGCGGTACATCCGCATCTGCCATGATGTTTTTGAGCAACTGGCTCACACAGTTCGGACAGGTAAAAAACTTCCCGATCTCCTGCAATTTTCTCGCTAAGGACGAGGTTGTACTCTCTGAAAACAGCCGCATTATCGGTGCCTTACAGCAGGGCGGTGCCGTTTTGCTGCGTGTTTACCTGGAAGTTCCTCATTATATTCTTCTGACCGGTATTTCGGGCAGTGATATCTATGTGTTCGATCCTTATTATGAAGAACCGGATGATCCGGAACTCGACAAAGAATTCTTTGAGGAAGGCATCACCTTTATCACAGATCAGCCAAAACGTGCCAACCGCCTGATCTCCATCACACGGCTTTCCGGCACCGGCGTCGGTTTTTATGAAATGGGACCATATAAGGAACGAGAAGCAGTGATCCTGTTCAATACAAACACCCGAAAAACACCGGAAAACAGTATTGAATATATCATATAATAGTATCTAATATCAAAAGACCTTTCTGGATCTCATCTTCACCCAGTCTTCCATAGCCAAGTAAAAGAATCGGTTTATGTGGTACAGTTCCGGCAAAATTGTTTTTTTCACTTTCTATGGAAGCATTTTTATTTCTCACAGTTTCATTACAGCTCTGCTCCGATTTCCGTACAACATATTCACTGATTCCATAGATACGGATTCCTTGTTTTTCCGCCAGATCACATATCTCTGTTTCTTTTTTTTCAGTATTTACCTGTACTAAAACATGCAGTCCTGCATGATCTCCGTAAATTTTTTCTACCCAGCTTCTCTTTTTTAACTCTGCAAGCAGGAAATCATGTTTTGCACGGTAGATCCCCCTCATCTTATTCAAATGACGTTCAAAATGTCCCTCTTCAATAAAGGCACGCAGTATCTCCTGCTGAATTTTGGGAACGGTCGTAGAATAAAATCCACATTTTTCATGATAACGTTTTAACAATTCCGGTGGAAGCACCATATAACTGATTCGAAGTGACGGCGCAATGCTCTTAGAAAAAGTTCCAATATAAATCACTTTTTCAAAATGATCCACGCTTTGCAGCGACGGGATCTCTTTCTCCAATGCCCATTTCAACAATTCCAGCCTTTGTTTTAACGGCATGACCGTTCCAAGAGGGAACTGATGGGAAGGCATGATATAGACAACATCCGGATCATAATTTCTGACCTTTTGTGGATCTATTCCATCTTCTTCCACCGAAACAAGCGTCATCTGATATCCCATATTTAAAAATGTATGATATGCCTGCAAATAAGTTGGATTTTCCATGAGAACCCGCTTATTTCTTCCTAAAATCTGTGTCAGTAAAATCTCAAGATATTCATTTCCTGCTCCGATGATCAGCTGATCGGGCTGACAGTTCACACCTCGCGCCTGATGCAGATATGCTGCAATCGCCTTTCGAAGCCCATAGTCCCCCTGTCCATCCCCGGATAACAGCAATTCTTCCCTGTCATCTAACAGTGCATTTTTATTTAATTTTCTCCACACATTATATGGGAAATGCATGGTATCGATTGCATATGGGGAAAAATCAATAACATGGCTGCAAGCTGTCTCTTCCTGCTCTTTTTTTCCAAATGTAAATGTATGTTTGAAATCTTTTTCTATATGCCCAAACTCATACAGCTCTGTAATATCACACACAAAAAAACCCCTGCAAGGTTCTGCTTTGATGTATCCCTCTGCAAGGAGCTGTTCATATGCCATTTCGACGGTACTTCTGCTTACCGACAAATGCTTTGCCAAAAGTCTTGTCGACGGAAGCTTTTCCCCAACAGGAATTTTTCCCTCAATGACATCCCGTTTGATATATTCGTATATTTTTTCATAGAGGGGAGCTTTCGCTCCCCCCTGTAAATCAATCATTATTTCAATCATAATGGAATCTTCCGCGATCACAATAGGACTGTTGCAGATAGGGCGGTCTCCCATCTTATCTACATCTGCCACCTGTATAGTTGTTTCCGGTGCGATCTCTGCCACGATCTTTTCTTTTAAATCATATGCACGGTCTTTCATCTTTTTCGATGCAGAAGGTGTAGCCTGGATTCTTGAAATACACTTAGAAGCCACATCATATTTTTTGAAATGATATGCCATTGCCGCAAGAAGATAATCTACGGTACACTGATCCATTCCACACATTGGAAACATCTCTGTAGACATTGCTTTCATAAATCCCTCATATGCCTGCTGGTAAAATGCCTCTTCCTGCTCTTTTGCCTCTTTTTTCTTCTCTAAGGTCTCCGGATCTGTTCCTTTTAACTCCTCTGCCTTCCCACGATACAGCCAGGAAAGTTTTAAACATGAATAGGCCTTCTCACTGGTCTTTCCTTTTTTGACGATCGTATTGAAAAGTGCAAGCTTATAACGCTCGATTGCCTGATCATAGTCTAAGACGGCAGGTTCATCGGAACCTGTTGGTTTGAAATTGGCACAAACCTGTTCCTTGATCAGTTTGATCTGTCCTGATGTCACATGCTCGAAATAACGGTTCATCGCTGTATATCCGCAATACGGGCAGGATGCCACATCATATTTTAAAGTGTCAATGTATTCGAAACGCGGACGCAGATCCAGATCCGGCTCTAAACGTTTGATTCGTCCGTTCTTGATCATTTTTGTCTTAAATACCTTGTCACAGACAGTACAACGGATTGCCTTGTCTAACAGAAAACTGTCCTCTGTCGGAGCAGCCTCTGTTTTTCCACCATCAGCGGATGCTGCCGGCTTTTTTTCATCCTCAAACAGATCCGTTGTGTTATCTGCTTTAATACCAAATTTTTCCAATCCTGCAAATAAATTCATTTGTATTTCATATCCTTTCCTGTTACGCCCGTTTCAGGGCAAAAATGCAAATCATTACAATGCTATGCATTAGGCAGTTTAAATGAGCTCTTAAGTGAAACGATCCGGTTAAATACCAGATGATCTGCGGTCGAATCTTTCGCATCCACACAGAAAAATCCCTGTCTTACGAACTGGAAACTGTCATATGCTTTTGCATCTTTTAAATTTTCCTCAACAACACAGTTTTTTAAAACAGTGAGGGAATTTGGATTCAGATTCAGACTTCCGTCCTCATTATACACTCCTTTTTCCTCATCTACAATGTTTTCATAGAGACGAATTTCAGCCGGAACTGCCTGTGCTGCAGATACCCACTGGATGGTTCCTTTTACTTTTCGTCCGTCCGGGCTGTTTCCACCTTTAGATGCCGGATCATAAGTACAGTGGATCTCCGTCACCACGCCATTTTCATCTTTTACGAAACTGTTGCAGGTCACAAAGTATGCGTTCATCAGACGTACTTCGTTGCCCGGAAACATACGGAAATATTTCTTTGGCGGCTCTTCCATAAAGTCTTCACGGTCAATATAAAGTTCGCGTGAAAATGGAACTTTACGCACACCAAGTTCCTCATTTTCAAGGTTATTGACTACCTCAAGATACTCTGTCTCTCCCTCCGGATAGTTGTCGATCACAACTTTGACCGGATCTAAGATCGCCATCATACGGGGACGTTTCATCTTTAAATCTTCACGGATACAGTACTCTAACATGGCATAATCCACAGAGCTGTTTGCCTTGGAAATACCGCAGAGTTCCACAAACATTTTTAAAGATTCCGGTGTAAATCCTCTTCTGCGGAGTGCAGCAA
>OHBA01000983.1_pt1 | contig 12195 bp, 8 predicted proteins | sample 1577281 | NCBI WGS metagenome assembly OHBA01 (sample SAMEA3879579, study PRJEB24766) | human gut metagenome | biome: human-associated habitat; feature: feces | place: USA | collected 1985/1987
CTGATGCCCGGCACCAAGCAGGTCGCCGCAGGCTACTGCATGTACGGTCCGCAGACCCAGCTCGTCCTCACGTTCGGCCGCGGCGTCGTGATGTTCACGCTTGACCCGACGACCGGCACCTTCATGCTCACGGCCGAAGACGTCCGCGTCGACCGCTCCGCCAAGGAATTCGCCATCAACTGCTCCAACATGCGCCACTGGGAGGATCCGGTCAAGCGCTACGTCGCCGAGCTCCTCGAAGGCAAGACCGGCGTTCGCGGCAAGGACTTCAACATGCGCTGGGTCGCCGCCATGGTGGCCGAAGTGCACCGTATCCTGCAGCGCGGCGGCATCTTCATGTACCCGCGCGACCACCGCGACCTCACGAAGCCGGGCAAGCTTCGCCTGATGTACGAGGCCAACCCGATGTCCATGCTCATGGAAAATGCCGGCGCCGCCGCCACGAACGGCCACCAGCGCATCCTCGACATCGTTCCCGAGAAGATCCACCAGCGCGTGGCCGTCTTCCTCGGTGCGGCCGATGAAGTCGAGCGCGTGACGTCCTACCACGCCGAATAATCCCAGCCTCCACCCAGGCGGGATACACACCGAAAAATCGGGGCGCCTCCCGGAAAGGAGGCGCCCCGATTGCATTATGACGGTGTCGTCAGGAGACTTAGAAGAGGTCCTTGAAGACGCTCTTGCGGGCGCTGCTTTCTTCGGCGTCCGCCTTCTTTTCAGCTTCTTCAGCCAGAGCCTGCGTCGGCACGGCGGCGGAAACGGCGGAGGGCAGCGTCTCGACGACGCGCTTTTCCATGGCGCCGATCTGCGTCTGGACCTGGGCGGTCAGCTCGCCCTGAGCCCTCTTCTGGTCGTCGAAGAGAGCCTTGTAGCGCTCTTCAGCACGGACGGCCTCCTGACGGACGGCGGTGAGCGTCTCGTCGGAGCGGGCCGTCATGAGGGCCTCCAGCTTTTCAATGCGCTCGAGCAGAATGCGGTTGCTTTCGGCAAAGCGGCTCTTTTCGGCGTCGTCAGCCACGGTGCGGGCGTTGCGAGCCTCCTTGTAGGCGGCGCGAAGCTCAAGCGTGACGCTGGCCTGCTGCCAGACCATGTAGACGAGCAGCACGAAGACCACCGCGGCGAAACCGCCCACGACGAGAACGCCGAGCGGAGCCTGGATTTCGGTGTAGATCAGGTTGACGGGCGTGACGGTCGAGAGCGCCGTCCAGTTGATGACCAGAAAGACCGCCATCAGAATGAGGACGAACAGCAGAAAAATGGTACGAATCTTCATAAGGGCTCCGAAGCGTCCTGCCTGAAGTGATCGGCAGGACGAAGACGAACTGAGAACGCCGCGCTGCATGCACGGCCCCGCTTCACGGACAACTGTCCCGCGCTCCGCCCCCAAGGCGTCGCCGGAACGGCGCTATTTCGGGTTCATCATAGCAAATGCACAGTGCGACGAGGCAGGGTAATTGCCCGAAACTCCGTCAAAACGCCTTTGACTGATCGGGATCCCAATACTATAGTGTTAGGTTAGGCTAATTCTGACGGAGCGCCTCCCGAAGCGCACCCGCCCTTCCCACGCTCCGCCCACGCCCCGTCCGACCGGACGGCGGCCAACACGACTGAGGCAACATTTCATGCGTACCGATTCCCGCTTTCCCCGTCTTCACATCGTCGACCATCCCCTCATCGAGCACAAGCTCTCCCTGATGCGCGACAAAAACACCGGCACGCAGGACTTCCGCACGCTGCTCCATGAAATCGCGCTCCTGATGGGCTACGAAGTCACCCGCGACTTCCCGACGAAGCTCGAGGACATCGAAACCCCGATCTGCGCGACCAAGTCGCCCATGCTCGTCGAAAAGGATCCCGTCATCGTTCCAGTCCTGCGCGCCGGCCTCGGCATGACCGACGGCCTCCTCGCCCTGCTTCCCGCCGCCCGCGTCGGTCACATCGGCGTCTACCGCAACGCCCAGCACGAACCCGTCGAATACCTCGTGCGCCTGCCCGACGCTCCCAACAGCAACTACATCGTCGTCGACCCGATGATCGCAACGGGCCACTCCGCCGCCTACGCCATCGAGATCCTCAAGCGACGCGGCGTCAGGGGCGAGCAGATCCACTTCATGGCGCTCGTCGCCGCCCCCGAAGGCATCAAGGTTCTGAGCGAAGCCCATCCCGACATCGACATCTTCGTTGCAGCCCTTGATGAAAAGCTCAACGATCGCGCCTACATCGTGCCGGGCCTCGGCGACGCAGGCGACCGAATCTTCGGCACCCTCTAACAAGGCGCCTCAACACTTCAGGACGGCTGGACATCCGGCCGTCTTTTTTTTGCCCGCCATTTTCATGATTTTTTTGACCATAATTTTTACGGGTTTACCCTTGAGTATTGCTATTTGTGAGTATTTTTGACCGCTTCAACTCCGTATAACTACGCAAAACTACCAAAAATCGGACTCGAAGCCACTCGCCTAGTCTCATTTCATTTGATAAAAGTCAAACTTACATAATCCTTAAGGGCGCATCATACGGTCTGACATGATCTGCCGGCTTTCGTCGGCGCTTAGACCCCCATAGAACCGGCGCGGACCCTGTCAAGCATCCGCCCGGATTCCATGAACCAAACAAAGCTCACAAAGGAAAGACAAATGTCTACCCCTGATTCCGTCAAGTACTCCAACACCCCGACCGCGACTGAAAACGTCTGGGGCGCCGGCCTCAAGGACGCCAAGCGTCAGTCTCCGTCCACGGCTCTCGCCGACGTCGCCCAGTCCGTCACGGGCGTCATCCTCGGCATCTTCCTGTTCTGCCACATGGCCTTCACGTCCTCCGTGCAGATCAGCAAGGACCTCTTCGCCAACCTGATCAACACCTCCGGCGGCATGTTCATGTTCGCTGAAGAACAGGCTTGGCTGCACGTCGTCTTCGTCGGCTTCATCACGCTCTGCGTCGTGATCCACGCCTTCTGCGCCCTTCGCCGCTTCCCGACGTCCTACCATCAGCTCCGTGACATCAAGGCTCACTACAAGATGCTCCGTCATGAAGACACGACGCTCTGGATGGTTCAGCTCGTCACGGCCTTCCTCCTCTTCATCTTCGTGTTCCCGCACCTCATCTCCATGCTCTGCAACCCGCATGGCTTTGACGTGAACCTGATCGGCGTCCACACCCATCACATGGGCATGATCTACACGTTCGTGTTCCTCGTCATCACGGAACTCCACGGCATGATCGGTCTGTACCGCCTCGCCGTCAAGTGGGACATCTTCGCCAAGAACCCGGAAACGGACATCATCGACCAGCGCAACGGCGACCGCGCCGGTCTTCGTAAGACCTTCCTCTTCATCGCCCTTCTCATGATCGTCTGCGGCACGCTCACCGCCTGGAAGAACTACTCCATCGGCGCTGAACTGATCGAGAACGGCCAGGAAGCCACGCGTTACGTCCTCGCTGACGAAAACAACTGGTGGAAGTAATCAGTACTCGGGCTGACAGCGAAGTTCTCCTTCAGCCAACTGAATACTGACCAAAAAAGAACTCCCGCGGGACTTGCTCCGGCGGGAGTTTTTTCATACCCTCTCGGCATGACCACCATCAAATCCACCCGCACGCCTCTCTGGAGCCGCCTCGCACAGACGCTCGCAGGCGACATACTCTCGGGGCGCCTCCCCGTCGGCAGTCTCCTGCCCACGGAGGCCCAGCTCATGAACGACTACGGCATGAGCAGGCACACCGTGCGCTCCGCACTCGCGGAGCTCGTCCATCTGGGGCTCATCAGGCGCTCTCCCCGCCGCGGCACGATCGTGACGGGTGACGGACGCGGAGCCGAATTCACGGCCAGCCTCGTCCCGTCGCTCCCTGCCGACGCAGGCGGGCGCACACTTCTGAGCATCCGCCGCATGATCTGCGACGAGGACACGGCCGCCCGCACGGGCTTTGCGCTTCTCACCCCGCTCATCACGCTCACCATGCTCACGAAGGGACCCGACGGTCGTGCCGTCGCCCGCACCGAGCTCTGGGTGCGCGACGCCGCAAGGGACCTCATCCCATACCTCACGCCGCAGAGCCCGCGCTCCGTCCTTGCGCTTCTCGAGGAGCATGCGGGCGTGCGCTGCCGCTCCATGCACCAGAGCGCCGAAGCCGCCGCACTCGACGAGGCGTGCTCGAAGCTCTTCGGCGTGCCCGAGGGCTCTCCCGCACTCGTCGTGACCCGCACCTATCTCGACCGCCGTCCGGTGCCGCTCATTCACGCCGTCGAAACGCGCCCCGCCGGCGTCAGGGCCTGCGAGACGGTCTTCCTTCGATCGACAGCCGCACGGACGGCCGAACATGAGGGCTCACCCGCATCGGAACCTATACCAACGGACTAATCGAAACCGACTTTCGACCGATTTTCTTCGTAGGGCGAAGTGCCTATCATGGCTGACACCGTGATCAAACACCCTCAAGCCATGCTTCAGCTTCGTCTTTCCAACTTCAGTGTCGCCTATCAGGGCATTCCCGCCGTCGTCAACCTCTCCCTCACGCTCACCGCGGCGACGGTCAATCTTGTAACGGGCGTGATCGGCGCAGGAAAGACCACGCTTCTCAAGGCCCTCTCGGGCATGATCGGGCACACGGGCAGCATCGAGCTCACCGAGGGCGCCAGGCGCTTCGGTGCCGATGGCGCGGGCGCCCTGCTCCAGCCCCTTTCGCGCAGCCTCATCTCCCCCTACATGACGGTCACGCAGTTCCTGCAGATAGGCCTCATGCAGAACACCTGGCAGCTTCCGCCCGATGCAGGCGAACGCGTCACCGACGCACTGGCCCGCTGCAGGCTCCCCGATCTCCGTCCTCACGCCCGAACAGTACCGCCTCGCCGAGGTCGCGCAGCTCTTCGTACAGCAGCCGCGCGTCATCCTTCTTGACGAGCCTTCCCGCTGTCTTTCAGCCGAATCGGCGACATCAGTATTAACCTGTATTTCCAAGTGGGTACGAGACACCCGCAACATCGCCGTGGTGGCCGCCGAGGGCGTCATCCCCGCCGCAAACGTCGACCGCATCCTCACGCTTGAGCGCGGCAAGCTCATGAACGCCTGATTTTCCTAGGGGCGCATGGAGAAACGTTAAGAACGCCCCCGAACCTACCTCCTTATCAAAGGATCCTTGATTCTTGCCCGAACTAAGGCATCCTCCTTATTCAGTCTCCTTAGAAGGAGGTAGATAATTGGTGATAGAAATCGTCCGCCCGGACCAGTGGCAAAACTTTGTCACAAGGCGGACGCTCATCATGGCCGCCAAACCCCTGCGGCCGTCACTTACTGAATAAGGCAAAGACATCATGGCTCAGACTCCCGCATTTAAATATGCGCCCATGTTCCAGACCGGCGAAGACAAGACCGAATACTATCTTCTGACGAAGGACCACGTCAGCGTCGGTGAATTCGAAGGCAAGAAGATCCTCAAGGTCGAAGCCGAAGGCCTCACCAAGCTGATCAACCGCGCCTTCCACGACGTGAACTTCATGCTCCGTCGCGAACACAACGAACAGGTTGCCAAGATCCTCTCCGACCCTGAAGCCACGGCCAACGACAAGTACGTCGCCCTGATGTTCCTCCGCAACGCCGAAACCGCCGCCAAGGGCATCCTCCCGTTCTGCCAGGACACGGGCACGGCCATCGTTCACGGCGAAAAGGGCCAGCAGGTCTGGACCGGCTACTGCGATGAAGAAGCCATTTCCAAGGGCGTCTACAAGACCTACACCGAGGAAGCCCTCCGCCAGTCCCAGAACGCTCCGCTCACGATGTACGAGGAAGTGAACACGAAGTGCAACCTTCCCGCCCAGATCGACATCGAAGCCACCGAAGGCGCCGAGTACAAGTTCCTCTGCGTGGTCAAGGGCGGCGGTTCCGCCAACAAGTCCTACCTCTATCAGGAAACGAAGGCCGTCCTCAACCCGGCCAAGCTCGTTCCCTACCTCATCGAAAAGATGAAGAGCCTCGGCACGGCCGCCTGCCCGCCGTACCACATCGCCTTCGTGATCGGCGGCACCTCCGCCGAACGCACGATGCTCACGGTGAAGCTCGCCTCCTGCCACTACTATGACGGTCTGCCCACCACCGGCGACGAAACCGGCCGCGCCTTCCGCGACGTCGAGCTCGAACAGCAGCTCCTCGAAGAAGCCTGGAAGATCGGCCTCGGCGCCCAGTTCGGCGGCAAGTACATGGCCCACGACATCCGCGTCATCCGCCTGCCGCGCCACGGCGCCTCCTGCCCGATCGGCATGGGCGTCTCCTGCTCCGCCGACCGCAACATCAAGTGCAAGATCAACGAAGAAGGCATCTGGGTTGAAAAGCTCGACGACAATCCCGCCCGCCTGATCCCCGAAGAACTCCGCAAGCCGGGTGAAGCCGGCGGCGTCACCATCGACCTGAACCGCCCGATGAAGGAAGTTCTCGCCGACCTGACGAAGTACCCCGTCTCCACGCGCCTGCTGCTCAACGGCACGATCATCGTGGCCCGCGACATCGCCCACGCCCGCATCAAGGAACGCCTTGACCGCGGCGAAGGCCTGCCCGACTACATCAAGAACCATCCAGTCCTCTACGCCGGTCCCGCCAAGACGCCGGAAGGCTACGCCTGCGGCTCCATGGGCCCGACAACCGCCAACCGCATGGACCCGTACGTTGATCCGTTCCAGGCTGCCGGGGGCTCCATGGTCATGATCGCCAAGGGCAACCGCACCCAGGTCGTCACCGACGCCTGCAAGAAGCACGGCGGCTTCTACCTCGGCACCATCGGCGGCGTCGCTGCCGTGCTCTCGAGCGACTGCATCAAGAGCATCGAATGCATCGAGTATCCGGAACTCGGCATGGAAGCCGTCTACCAGATCCGCGTCGAAAACTTCCCGGCCTTCATCCTGGTCGACGACAAGGGCAACGACTTCTTCCAGCAGCTCAAGCCTGTCACGATCGCCTGCAAGAAGGCCTGATCTCCGGCTCACTGACTAACTGAAGTCACAAGGGCGTCCTTTCATACGAAAGGACGCCCTTTCACTTTGGGAATACCCTTTTAGAGGTTAGGGTTAACCCAAATCCAAATCATCTGAAGGCAAAAACGGGCGGAGAAGTCACGCGCCGCAACCCTGCCTCGACGTTCGACACCCCTTCTTACAATTGCTCCCCCGTTTTCCACATTCCTTCTCCCGCTAGGGAAACCCATGAGAAAATCACCCTTGTGCGACAGGATAAGGGAACCGCCCTAGGGGTTTACACCATCAGTAACAAGATTTTTCTGTAAAGAAAAAGGGAGATCCCCCCGATTTATGTCCATAGGTCAAAAGAAGATCAGAATTATCCCCCCAGAGGTAGAAGAATCGACACAATTAGCAATGTCCTCACAACTTGACTGCGAGAATTAACATGCTCGGTTTTGACTTCTGGGCGCAACTGGTCATCGTTCTGGTTGCCCTCTTCTACGGCGCCCGCAAGGGCGGCATGGCCCTCGGCCTCATTGGCGGCATCGGCCTCATCATCCTCGTCTTCGGCTTCCATCTGAAGCCGGGCAAACCCCCGGTCGACGTCATCCTGACGATTCTGTCCGTGATCTGCGCCTCCGCCGCCCTCCAGGCTGCCGGCGGCCTCGACTGCCTCCTTCAGATCGCAGAAAAGATGCTCCGCAAGCACCCGCGCGCGGTCTGCTTCCTCGCTCCGTACCTCTGCTGGTTCCTCGCCCTTCTCTGCGGCACGGGCCACGTTGTGTACACGATGCTCCCGATTATCTACGACGTCGCCATCAAGAACGGCATCCGTCCGGAACGCCCGATGGCCGCTTCCACCATCGCCTCCCAGATGTCCATCATCTGCTCGCCGGCCGCTGTTGCCGCCGTGTCGATGATCGCCCTCTGTGACGGCTACCAGGTTGGTGGCAAGGCCTTCGGCTTCATCCAGCTCTTCAGCATCACGATCCCGGGCGCCCTCGTCGGCCTCTTCGCGATCTCCGTCTTCTCCATGTTCCGCGGCAAGGACCTCGACAAGGACGAAGAATTCCAGAAGCTCATCGCCGATCCCGAACAGCGCAAGTACGTCTACGGCGAAACGACGACCCTCATCGGCAAGACCTTCCGTCCGGAACAGTGGGCCTCCCTCTGGATCTTCCTCGCCACGGTTGCTGCCGTCGCCGTCTTCGGCATGTTCCCTGAACTTCGCCCGATCATCGGCAAGAAGGCCCTCTCCATGACGCTGATCATCCAGATGTTCATGCTTACCTGCGGTGCCTTCATCGTGATCTTCTGCAAGACCCGCGCTTCCAGCATCGGCAAGACCCCGGTCTTCTCCGCCGGCTGCGTCGCCATCACCGCCGTGTTCGGCGTGGCCTGGATGGCTGACACGATGTTTGCCGCTCACCTTGCCGACCTCAAGGCCGTCATGACCGAAATCGTTCGCCAGTATCCCTGGGCCTACGCTCTCGTCCTGATCCTTACGTCCAAGCTCGTGAACTCTCAGGCTGCCGCCGTCGCAACCATCGTTCCGGTCGCCCTCTCCATCGGCGTTCCCCCGGGCCTCGTGGTTTCCTGCGCCGCCGCCTGCTACGGCTACTACATCCTGCCGACCTACCCGTCCGACCTGGCCGCTCTCCAGTTCGACCGCTCCGGCACGACGCACATCGGCCGCTTCGTGATCAACCACTCCTTCATTCTTCCGGGTCTGATCGGCGTGTTGACCGCCACGGCAACGGGCTATGTCCTTGGCCTCATCTACGGTTTCATCTAATCTAAGAACTACACTGAGGACAACAGATGCAACCTGAGCCGGCAGACCACCGGCTCCGGCCAACAAGCACAGTGAAGGGACAATGCGAAAGCATTGTCCCTTTGCATTTTCAGGTCTTCCCCGCCGCCTCCTCGCCCCGCAGGACCGCCCTTTCCTTCTTTTCCCTCTTTCATTTCCGCCCTATCATCAGACGACCGTCACGCCCCAGGCCCCGCCCGCCAAACGCACGCACGCAAACTCGCGCCGCTTCTTCAGGCCCCTACATCCATCCCTGCGCATGGACGACAAAAAGGCACGCCTCCCAGCGGGAAAGCGCACCTTTTCTTCAGTTCAGTTTTGGGATTACTGCAGATTCGCTCAGAACCTGCCTGCGGTCTTCACCTTGAAGCCGTGTTCCGACGCCCAGACGGCGAGCTCCACGCGGGAGCGGAACTTGAGCTTCTTGAGCGTGTGCTTGACGTGAACCTTCACCGTTCCCTCGGAAATGCCCAGGCACTTGGAGATCTCGAGGTTCGAGATCCCCGCGGCCACGTAGCCGAGCACGTCCTGCTCGCGGCTGGTCAGCTCGCTCACGCGGCGGACCTCCTCGACGGCGTAGGAGTCGCCGCGAAGCTTTTCGGCAAGCGCCGAAGTGACCTTCTCGCTCACGGCCATGCCGCCCTGCGCGGTCTTCCTGAGCTGTTCGACGAAGTCGCTCGGCGTAATCGTGCGAAGCAGGTAGCCGTTCGCCTCAAGGCGGATGGCCCGCATGAGCTGGCCGGAACTGTCAGCCGAGCTCATCACCATCACGACGCGCGTGGCGGGCTGGCGGTACTTGATCTCCTTGAGAAGATCAAGCGCAGAGTACTCCTCGGCCTCGAGGCTCATCACGACGATGTCGGGGCCGAGCGAGGAAAGGCCGAGGGCCGTGTCGCCCTCGCCCGTCTGGCCGAGCACCTGAAACTCCCCGGTTGCGTTCAGGAGATCCGCCATCGCCTTGCGAAAGAGCGGATACTCGTCCACGAGCACGACCGAGATCAGCTTGCTCCTGTCCATAGCAACCACCTTTAGTCGAACTGACGAACCGTCTGCCAAAGGAGGTCGGTACCTGTCATGAAATCCTTCATGATCATTTCCTCATGAGGATTGTGCGAGCCGTTCTGGTTGGCGATGAAGATCATGCCGACGGGAATGCCGGCGGCGCCGATCACGGCGGCGTCATGGCCCGCGCCCGAGGGCAGGCGCATGCACGGAATGCCGTTGTCTTCGGCGGCCTTGTAGATGCGGTCGGAGAGGGCCTGATCGACGAGACCGGGGGCCGTGTAGAGCGGCTTGTCGAAGTCGAAGCGCACGCCGCGTTCCTTTTCAAGGGCGGCAGCCTCTTCGAGCAGCAGCTGGTGGAAGCGCTCGCACGTGTCGGCGCTCAGGCTGCGCATGTCAAGCGTGAAGCTCACTTCTCCGGGAATGACGGAGATGGCGGCGGTCGCACCCGTGCGGATGACGCCGACCGTGAAGACGAGGTCTTCGCCGCGGTCGAGCCATTCCTGCCAGTGATTATCCATGCGGCTCAGAAGCGCCGCCGTGGCCATCACGGCGTCATGACGGAACTCCTTGTTCACGGCGCCCGAGTGGGCCGTTTCGCCGTGGCACACCACGTTCTTGTGGCGGACGTTGCCGCGGATGCCCGTGACGACGCCGACGCGGACCTTGTCGTTGCTCGTGAGCGTCGGACCCTGCTCGATATGCAGTTCGACGAAGCAGGCGATCTTCTTCAGATCGACGATCGGCGTGCCGGCGGTGAGCTTGCTGGGATCAAGGCCGCAGGCCGAGATGCACTGGCCGAGCGTGATGTCCTCCGTGCGGTGGCGCAGCATCAGGTCGGACTGCGTCAGGCGGCCCATCATGCCGAGCGAGCCCACGTAGGCCTTGCCGAAGTAGGAGCTTTCCTCGCAGCGCATCATGAGGACCGTGTAGTCGCGCTCGAGCTGGACCTGATGGCGGTGCATCCACCAAGCGACCGTGAGCGCGGCGGTCACGCCGGCCAGGCCGTCGTAGTTGCCGCCCTGCGGAACGCTGTCAACATGGCTGCCTGCAACGAAGGCGGGAAGCGTGCGGTCGCGGCCGGGCATCGTCATCCAGACGTTGCCTGCGTCGTCGGCGCGGACTTCAAGGCCGATGTCGCGGCCAAGGCCCTGCAGGTAGTGCAGGACGTCCGTCTCAAGCTCGCTGTAGCCCTGACGGGAAACGCCAAGCGTGTCCGCCGACATGCGGCGGACGGTGTCGAAAATCGCCTTTGCATACTTCAGACCTTCGGTCTGCAGTCCAGTAACTGACATTTGCTGTCTCCTTCATTGTCGGATCGTCGTTTTCAGGGCTTCAGGTTGTCTTTTACGTGCACTCTTTCCGGCGCATGCAGTCGGCCCATGTTGGAAATACTATCAAGGGATTACAGCCTACCCCCTAAGAGAGAGAAGGAAAGCACCATTTCTTTGACACGAGATAAAGGAGCGGGGAGGCTTCACGTTTCTCATGTTGCTTTTAGGCTTGAGGCGTGCGCGAGTAGGCAAAAAAACGAACGATCCCTAGGCAGTCCGCCTTACGGTTTATCCTGATGCGGATTTCCACCAAGAGGCACATAATTCTCTTATCGACCTTTGCCCTCGACTCGCTTTCGCCTTCAATACCCCGAAAGTGATAGAGGACGCACTTTATGGAAATTGAGGAGAAGTCCAATGACCTGCACCTGCGCCTACCATGACCAGCTGATCGAAATCCGCCGCCATCTTCACACGATGCCGGAGGAAGGCTGGAGCGAATTCACCACGACCGCCTTCATCGTCGGCAAGCTGCGTGAATACGGCTACGAAGTGCTGCTCGGCAAGAAAGTCATCAATCCCGACAACTGCCTCGGCCGCAACCTCAAGGTTGTTGAAGCCGGCCTCAAGCTCGCCCGCGAGAACGGCGTGAGCGAAGAGCTCCTCGCCGAAATGGACGGCCTCACGGGCTGCGTCGGCGTGATGGACACGGGGCGTCCCGGCCCCACGCTCGCCATCCGCTTCGACATCGACTGCGTCCCCGTCACGGAATCCACCGAAGACTGCCACATCCCCGCTCGCGAAGGCTTCATCTCCAAGCGTCCGGGCCTGATGCACGCCTGCGGCCACGACGCCCACACCTCCACCGGCCTGGCCGTCGCCCACTGGTTCGCCGACAACGTCGACCAGATGAACGGCAAGATCAAGATCCTCTTCCAGCCGGCTGAGGAAGGCGTCCGCGGCGCCGCCGGCATGGCCGCCTCCGGCATCCTTGACGACGCCGACTACTTCCTCGGCGCCCACATCGCCATGATGTGCAAGTCCGGCGAAGTCTCCGTCAACCCCTACGGCTTCCTCTGCACGACGAAGCTCGACGTCACCTACACGGGCCGTCCGGCTCACGCCGGCGTCGAACCCAACGCCGGCCACAACGCCATGGCCGC
>OHBA01000987.1_pt1 | contig 12163 bp, 8 predicted proteins | sample 1577281 | NCBI WGS metagenome assembly OHBA01 (sample SAMEA3879579, study PRJEB24766) | human gut metagenome | biome: human-associated habitat; feature: feces | place: USA | collected 1985/1987
GTGTCTCCCAGAGCCTCCATACAGGTGGCCGCGTAAAAGCCGCACATGGGCTGTATACGGCCGTCCCTGGTCCTCCACAGCACCGCGTCCGCCCCCGGTTCCCAACGCTCCATCAGAATTACCGCCATCTCTTTCCTGAATAAAGGCATATCACATGAGACAAAGAACAGCCCCTCAAGTCCTGTGCGCTGAAAGCAGGACCATATACCGCCCATGGGGCCAATCCACTCTCCTTCTGCCCCCTTTACAGTATCTTCAATCACTTCCAGTCCGCCTTCCCTGCCACCGCTGCCTGCATAACAGGCCCGGGACAGGTAGCACGGGATGTCCAGGGCCTGAAGCTGCTTCTGGATATGCCCGCGGAAAGACTCTCCCTTAAAGTCCAGTCCTCCTTTGTCGATACCGCCCATACGGCGTCCCTGTCCTCCCGACAAAATCACACTTCCCCACCCATGCCTCATGTCCTGCTCCTCCTGTCATGATATTGTCCTGTCATGGTTTTCTTCTCCTGCCTCCCCGCTCTCATTCCGGTTTTTGGACTGCTCCTTGGCCTGATACATGGCCTCGTCCGCAGCCTTATACAGAGTCCCGTAATCCATCCCGTCCTCCGGGCACAGGGCAGTGCCGATGCTGGCCCTGATTCCCCTGATTCCCCAGGTGGATATACGGACTGCCAGAAGGCTTTCCTGTATCTCCCCTGCCTTGCGTTCTCCTGTCTGCCGGTTAAATGCCCCCGGAAGGAACATGACAAATTCATCCCCGCCAATGCGGGCCACGATATCATTCTCCCTGCATGTCCTTTTCAGGACCTTTCCCACCTCGGTGAGTATGGCGTCCCCTGCCGCATGGCCCATGGTATCGTTGATGTTCTTAAAATGATTTAAATCCAGCATCAGGAACAGGCCCTGGCCCTTTTCCTTCAGCATCCTGTCTATCAGTCTTTCACCGGCCTTGTTGTAGATTCCCGTGAGCACGTCCCGCATGGCCTGCTCCCGGAGTGCCTGCTCCCGGCTTCTCTGCCGTGAAATATCCGCCAGCTTTCCCACCACCTTTACCACTGCACCTGTGTCCGATGGTATAGCCTTATAATGGCAGCCAAACCAGTGATATTCACCGGAGATGCTCTTAAGACGCAGTTCTGTATACTGGACCCTGTCTTCCCCTCTGCCGGGCCTGCCTCTCAGCATATCCTCCATCACCTTCCTGTCCTCCTTAAGAAACAGGTCGGTCCGGACCTTCTTTCCCGTGACATGGCTGATTACCAGCTCCTCCAGCTTCAGGATGCGTCTGGCATTGTTGGTAAATTCCAGGGTATCCTTTCTCCTGTCATATTCAAACAGGGCTGTGTCGGAAAACTCCGCCAGCAGTCCGTACTTCTTAACCTCCAAATCCATACTGCTCCTGTAACGCAGGAACAGTACAACGATCGCACCGCCCAGCACAGCCGTAAGGCCAATCAGGAGCAGACTGGCATAGATAAGCTCTTTCAGAATATTGTCGTAATGAATGGCCACATCCGGAGAGCGTACAAAGTTCACAATGTACCACTCATTGTACCCCAGGGAATCCCAGGAAAAATAGTAGGAATCCCCCTTCCCCTCAAACATGAAGCTGTCTGAATCGTCCCCATAAAAGCATTCTTCCATCTGCTCCACTACTTCATCCGTAATGCCGGCTACCTTTACCGAATCAAACAGGTTCCCTGTGGATATATCGCCCCGGTTATGGTTCTCACTGGCAAGGATGGTTCCATCACGTCTCACTATGAGAGTGCTGCTGCGTGTAAACGCACTTGCCTCAGGAACCTGTTCCGTGATAGCCAGGGGCTCCAGTCTGGTCTGCAGCACTCCAATCACATTCCCATTCTTCCAGACCGGTTCCGCAACCGTGAACACCGACTTGTTCCCGGCCTTCTTCCAGTCCCATATATCGGACACCACACCTGTTCCCTGCTCAAGCTCACCAAACAGGCTCCAGTCACGTTCCGACGCCTGCTGGACCCTCAGCCTTCTCTCCAACTCCTGCAGGGTCACATATTCTATCATATAGTCCCTGTTCTGCAAATTAAGCTGGTCCAGATATCCGTTCAGGGAATCCTGGGTATATTCCGGGACAATCTGTTCAACCAGGCCGGAAATCCCTTTCAGGGTATTCCAGGCATCTGTAATGGAACTGTTCAGGTAACGTTTCTGGGCCTGGGTATAAGAGGTCAGGTTAGCCGCCACCATGTTTCCGAATTCCCCTGCCAGCTTCCCCCGCTGATTGTAAAAAACACCGCTGGCCGTCAGTGCGAGCACAAAGCAGAACGTTAAAAAGGCCGCGGCATGCCATGTTCCAATTAACTTTCGTTTCATAGCTTCCTCTTGTCATAACTAAATGCCTTTGTATCTTTTATAAAGACACTTTCACATGATATCAATTTATATGATATCATTTATGACAGTCCTTGTAAACACAAGGCAGGCCGCCAATTAGGCCCACCCCCCTGCCATCTGTTTCCAGTCCTTACCATCCTTAAAAAGGCTCCGCAGCAGCGGAGCCTTCCATCCTTATAGTATGGTTACTGTTTCTAGGTTATGGATGCATCGTAAATCTCCTGAATGGACTGGGCCAGCATCCGGTCAAACTCACCCTGGGTCTGTTTAGCATTCAGGCCTTCTGACAATGCCCTGGAAAAGCTGGCAATCAGTCCCGGGCTGCGGCTCAAGCGCTCATTGGCCTCCTGGCGGGAATAGCCGCCGGACAAAGCCACCACGCGCACCACATGGGAATCCTCCATAAGGTCGCTGTAAAATCCATGCTTATCCGGAATGGACAATTTAAACATCAGCTTTGTATCCCCTGGAAGCTCCGCCAGGTGCTTCTTGATTTCATCCTTCATAATCTGCTCGGACTCAGCCTTATCCGGGCTGTAAATATCAATCTCAGGCTCCAGAATAGGAACCAGTCCTGCGGCTGCAATGCGAAGCCCGATTTCAAACTGCTGGTCCACTATCTGCTTGATTCCCGCTGGATTTGCCTGCTTAATCACGGAACGCATCTTGGTGCCGAAAATATGGCGCTCCACTGCGCGGGCAAGGAGCTCATCCAGTCCCGGTATGGGCTTCATCAGCCTGACTCCGTCCGCTTCCTCCGCCAGACCCTTATCCACCTTCAGAATGGGGATGATACCCTTCTCCTCCCACAGATAATCCGCAGTCAGCTTATCCCCTATCTTCCGCTCCATCGTATTCTCAAAGAGAATGGCTGCCAGGATATGGTCTGAGGTAAAGGAGGGACTGGTTATGATTCTGGTACGCATCTCATGGACCAGCTGAAACATCTCCTCGTCATTGCTGTACTGGTCCTCCTCAATTCCGTAATTCTTCAACGCCTTCGGTGTACTGCCGCCGCTCTGGTCTAACGCTGCAATAAACCCTTTTTTCCCGCTCATGATTCTTAGCTGTTCCTGGTTCATATAACTACCTCTCTTTCTTGATGGAATATATGGTAAAGACCGGAAGCACCCCAGGGAAAGGGGATACCTCCATACTATAAGTTCTGCTGAAACTGGACGCGGGGGCAGATATCAAAGACTTGAAACATGTTTTATAACTTACCTTTATTATAGTAAAATCTGTTCCCCATTGTCAATAGAGGGTTCTGAGGATTTACAAATTGTGGGACCAAAATCGGACGGGAACCAAATGGCCGGGGAACAAATGGCCGGAAACCAGAATGGCCGGGGACCATCCAAAAGCAAAAGGCCGGAATCCCGTATAGAAACAAGATTCCGGCTCTGAACATTCTTCCTAAATCTTCAGCAGGCTGCAAGCCAGCTGAAAATATATAATCAGGCTCACCGCATCCACGATGGTGGTGATAAGCGGGGCAGCCATGATGGCCGGGTCCAGATGGAGAACCTGGGCCACAATAGGCAGGACACAGCCAATGGTTTTGGCCAGCATGACGGTGGCTAAAAGGCTCAGTACCACTGTAAGGCAGAGCATTTCCTGTCCCGGAAAACGGATTACCAGCTGTATATAATTGACCAGTCCCAGCAGGACGCCCACAATGACTCCCACCCGCAGTTCCTTCCAGAGAACCCGCAGGATATCCCCGGCTTCAATCTCTCCCACCGCCATGCCGCGGATAATCATGGTGCTGCTCTGGCTGCCCGCGTTGCCGCCAGTGTCTGTCAGCATGGGAATGAAGGTCACCAGCAGCGGTATAACCGCAAAGGCCGCCTCGTACTTTGCCAGGATGCTGCCTGTAATCATGCTGCTGATCATGAGAATCAGAAGCCAGGCCAGACGGTTCTTTGCCAGGGCAAACACGCCCGTCTTAAGATAAGGCTTCTCGCTGGGAAGCATGGCTGCCATCTTCTCAAAGTCCTCTGTGGCCTCCTGCTCCATAACATCCACCACGTCGTCCACGGTAACGATGCCCACCAGACGGTTCTCATGGTCCACCACAGGAAGGCTCAGGAGGTCGTACTTACGGAAGCTCTCCGCCACCTCCTCCTGGTCGTCTGTGGTCACGGCCTTGATCACATGTGAATCCATGATGTTGCCGATGACTTCCTCATAGGGATGCATCAGCAGATCCTTGACCGTCACCACACCCTCCAGGGCCCTCTTGGCATCCATGACGTAACAGGTGTAAATGGTTTCCTTGTCCACGCCGTGCCTGCGGATATAGGCAAATGCCTCCTCCACGGTCATACGCTTCTTCAGACCCACATACTCTGCCGTCATTATGCTTCCGGCGCTGCCCTCCGGATACTTTAAAAACTGGTTGATCAGCTTCCTGGTGTCCGGCGTGGAGTTCTTAAGCACACGCTTGACCACATTGGCCGGCAGTTCTTCCAGCATATCCACGGCGTCGTCCACGAACAAATCATTTACAATGGTGCTGAGCTCGTAATCCGTAATGCTGTTAATGATGTGCTCCTGCTTCTCCACCGGCAGGCAGGCAAACACATCGCTGGCCAGCTCCTTTGGGAGCATACGGTAGACCACCACGGTCTTTTCCGAATCCAGCTCCTCGATGAACGCGGCAATATCCACCTCATTCATCTCAATCAGCTTTTCCTTCAGTAACCTGAGCTGCATTGTATCTAACAGCTCCATCAGCTCTTTTAAATCAAAATTCTCCTGCATCTTATTCCTTCCATGAATGGTGACATCATGAAAGCAGCGCGCAAAATGCCGCAGCCCTGCCGCGAACAGCCGGACTGCAACTACAAAATAGCCATAATTACAGACTCCTCCTGTAATACATGGCTATCATCATAAACGTATATGAATCCTATCATCAACGGCAGTGAAAGCAAAGCGGAATCAAAGCCCCTGGCCCAGCTCCCACTACCACACGCTTATGATAATTGTCTGCTTCCAACGTATGACTTCGACCTTCCACTCCGGTTCACTTCCTTTCATTTTTAAATTTAAGTCCTTATCTAGCATACCAGCACCCGGCTATAAAATCAACCCCCAATTTCCTGCTTTCCTTTTCACGGCAGAGAGCATTTCCCCATATCATAGATTATATTCCATAAATACAGGAGTGACTTATTATGATAGAATCCGCAGTAGTGCTGACTCCGCTCCACTACGCTTATCTCATAGGCGTTATCGTTATCCTGGCAGTGATGGTCCTCAAGAAGGATACCCCTGCTGTCTGCATTGCCTTCCTGTTCATCCTGGGCCTCATCGGCCTTAAATCCCTTACAGGAGGCATTATCACCGTATTCTCCGCCGTCCTCTACGCGGGCAGGGAATTCATGGAAGTGCTGGCCACCATTGCCCTGGTCACCTCCCTGTCCAAATGCCTGAAGGACCTGGGAAGCGACTATCTGATGATGGTTCCCATGGCCGGCATTATGAAAACACCTTCCCTGACCTGGTGGATCCTGGGGCTTACCATGTTCCTGTTTTCCCTGTTCCTGTGGCCCAGTCCCTCGGTTGCACTGGTGGGAGCCATCATGCTGCCCTTTGCTGTAAAGGCAGGCCTAAATCCCTTAGCCGCAGCCATGGCCATGAACCTGTTCGGACACGGCTTTGCGCTGAGCTACGATGTGGTAATTCAGGGCGCTCCCGCTATCTCAGCAGGCGCAGCAGGCCTTGACACATCCTCTATTCTCCGTCAGGCATGGCCTTTATTCTGGATGATGGGCATTGTCACTGTCCTCAGCGCATATGTGTTAAACAGGAGCCGGCTGGATGCCAGAGGCCCCAGGCTCTCCATCCAGGCAGAACCCTCCAGGCCCCAGGGACATAAGAAGGCCGCCCTGTTCCTGGCTGTCTTTACCCCGATTGCCTTTGCAGGGGATATTATCCTCATGCTGCTGTGCGGCCTGAAGGGCGGGGATGCCACCAGCATGGTCTCCGGCACCGCCCTCCTTATCACCTGCCTGGGCGCTTTGCTGGGCTTTGGGAAACAGTCCCTGGAAAAGGTCACCGGCTATGTCACCGAAGGGTTTCTCTTTGCCATCCGCATCTTTGCTCCGGTTATTATAATCGGTGCCTTTTTCTTTTTAGGAGGGGATGGAATCACCTCCATCATGGGGGAACGGTTTAACCGTGGCATCATGAATGACTGGGCCCTGTGGTTGGCGCAGAATGCCCCCCTTAATAAATATATGGCGGCCTTTATACAGATGGTGGTCGGCGGACTGACAGGTCTGGACGGTTCCGGTTTTTCAGGCCTTCCCCTGACCGGCGCCCTGGCCAGGACCTTTGGAACCGCCACCGGCTCGTCTGTACCGGTGATGGCGGCCCTGGGCCAGATTACGGCTATCTTCGTGGGCGGCGGCACCATCGTGCCGTGGGGACTCATCCCGGTTGCCGCCATCTGCAATGTAAGCCCGCTGGAACTGGCCAGAAAAAACCTGATACCGGTCTGTATCGGCTTTGCCTGTACCTTTGCCCTGGCATGCTTCATGCTTTAACACCAAACACATTTCCACATCATGACAGGAGGAATGAATTATGTGCGGAATTGCCGGTTTTTATAACCCTCATGACCATTACCTGAAAGAAAAAGAACACTATGAATCTGTCCTGCAGGCCATGGCAGAACGCTTACGCCACCGTGGCCCCGATGACGCCGGACGGTGGCTCTCGGAACACGGCGGCCTGTCCCATGCCCGCCTGTCCATCATTGATCTGGCCGGAGGTCACCAGCCCATGGTGAAATCAGGCTCCGGACAGACCTTTGCCATTGTCTACAACGGGGAACTGTACAATACCGATGAACTGCGCCGGGAGCTCATGGCCGCGGGCTGCTCCTTCCAGACCTCCAGCGACACGGAGGTCATACTGGCAGGCTACATGGAATACGGCCCTGACTTTGTAAAGCGCCTGAACGGCATCTTTGCCTTTGCCGTCATGGACACGGCCCATAACCGTCTGTGCCTGTTCCGGGACCGGGCCGGGGTAAAACCGCTGTTCTATACCATCAGGGACGAAGAACTGATTTTCTCCTCTGAGCTCAAAGGAATCCTGGCCTATCCCGGCGTCAAGGCGCAGTTAGACCGCAGGGGACTGAATGAAGTGTTCTCCATCGGGCCTGCCAGGACCTATGGCTGCGGTGTGTTTAAGGATATGGAAGAACTGCTGCCGGGACATTTCCTTATCTGTTCGGCAGATGGAATCCGCCAGCAGAGTTATTGGAAGCTGGTCAGCCGTCCCCATGAGGACAGCTATGAACGAACCATTGAGAAAACGTCATTTCTGGTGGAGGATTCCGTGCGCAGGCAGATGGTTTCAGATGTGCCCATCTGTACCTTCCTTTCAGGCGGCGTGGACTCCAGCCTGGTATCTGCCATCTGCGCAAAAGAACTGAAAAAACAGGGAAAGCGCCTGACCACCTTCTCCTTCGACTTTGTGGACAACGATAAATTCTTCCGGGCCAACTCCTTCCAGCCCTCCCAGGACCGCCCCTATGTGGACCAGATGGTAAAATTCCTGGATTCCGACCATCATTACCTGGAATGCGGCAACCTGACCCAGGCTGACCGTCTGTTTGATTCTGTCCTGGCCCATGATCTGCCCGCCATGGGGGATATCGACTCCTCCATGCTCCAGTTCTGCTCCATGGTCAAGGAACACAACAAGGTGGCCCTTACCGGCGAGTGCGCGGATGAGATTTTCGGCGGTTATCCCTGGTTCCATAAAAAGGAGTGCTTCGAAGCCCGCACCTTCCCATGGACCATGGACCTGGCTCCCAGAAAGGTTCTGCTGGACGACAGCTTCTTAGAATATCTGGACATGGACCAATACGTACAGGACACCTATGAGCGCTCCGTGGCGGAGACACCTGCACTGGCTGAGGATTCCCCGGAGGAAGCCAGACGCCGTGAAATTGCCTGGCTGAACCTGCGCTGGTTCATGCAGACCCTTCTCAACCGTATGGACCGCACCAGCATGTACTCAGGTCTGGAGGCAAGGGTACCCTTTGCCGACCATCGGATTATAGAATATGTCTGGAACGTGCCCTGGGATATGAAGACCAGGGACGGCGTGGTCAAGAACCTGCTCCGCCAGTCAGGAAAGGGACTTCTTCCGGATGAAATACTGTTCCGCAGAAAGTCCCCTTATCCTAAAACCTATGACACTGCCTATGAAAAGCTGCTTGTGGGCCGTGTAAAAGAAATGATGGACGACAGCCACTCCCCGGTCATGGATTTCCTGGACCGTAAAAAGCTGGAACGTTTCCTCACCAGCCCCTCTGATTATGGAAAGCCCTGGTACGGACAGCTCATGGCCGGCCCCCAGATGCTGGCCTACATCCTGCAGGTCAACTTCTGGCTGAAAACCTATGACATTGAAGTGGTGGGCTAGGAGTGAGGCTTCATATCAGGCTCGTAAAACGCGAACTGATTCTTACCCCGGCGCTTGGCTTCATAGACAGCTATATCCGCCTTTATGAGAAGGGAATCGTAATCCCTTCCGTCCCTCGGGCACACAGCCCCTCCGATGCTGCAGGAGAGCCCGCAGCCCTTCAGTTCTAAATCCGGTATGCGGCTCACTGCCTGGCACAGGCGTCCCGCGCATTCGCCTGCCTCACCAACGGACGTGACGCCCGATAAAAAGGCCACGAACTCGTCGCCTCCCACCCTTCCGATTATGTCGGAAGTGCGGAGGACCTGGCGGAAGCACTCTGCCACAGAACACAGCACCTTATCCCCATACCGGTGGCCAAGGGTATCGTTCACTGTCTTAAAATTATCCAAATCGATAAAAAGCAGCACAGAAGGCGGCATCACCGCGGCCTCCCTCAGGGCTGTGTTGATCTTGGCATTCACTGCCTGGCGGTTATACAGGCCTGTAAGCCCGTCCCGATATGCCATATAGTTAAGCTTCTCCATATTGTTGCGAAGCTCCCTGTTCTGGCGGTCCAGCTCATCCCTCTGCTGTTTCTGTATCAGATGCGCATGGATTCTGGACTGAAGCTCCTTTTTCACAAAGGGTTTTTTGATGTAATCGCATGCCCCCATGGAGAATCCCTTTACCACATCCTCATCGCTGGACTTGGACGTGAGAAAAATAATGACGGCATTTTTCCGGTCCATATCCTGTAATGTGTTATACAGCTCATAACCGTCTGCATCCGGCAGGACTACATCTAAAAGTATTAAATCCGGCTGGCACTGCCTCAGCTGTTCCTGGGCCTCCAGGCCGCTGTGAGCCTCACAAATCGTGATATTCTCCTCTTTCAGTGCTGCCTTGATTTGCTCACAAATCAAAAGACTGTCATCCACAATTAGTATTGTCTGTTTTTCATCCATGGACATTATTTCCCCTCCCGGCTTTACAATACGATGGCTGAATGCCTGACCGTATTCACTTCCAGCCTTCCGTTTTCTGCATAAAATAGTATGGTTCTGCCGTAATCATGACCCGTATCCTGGGCTACCAGACGGATTCCTTCCCGGGCAAGGCTTTTCCTTACAGCCGCCACATTCTGCTGCCCTATATCCATCTTTCCGGACGACGGGCCAAACATTCTGGCGCCCCCGGCAATCTTTGCAATCAGATCTGCGGGCCGTGCTCCCTGCTCTCTCATCTGATTCATCAGCTCATGTATGCCCTCATCGGCAAACTTGTAGGCGTTATCCCAATGGGCTGAATACTTCCTTCCCGGAAGTATAATATGGGCCATGCCCGCTATGCGCTCCCTGGGGTCGTAGAGACAAACCCCCACACAGGAGCCAAGGGCATAGGATATAAGCACCTGATTTTCCCTGGCAACCTTTCCTTCCGCGATTCCCACAATGATTTTATCCATAGCGCTGCTCCCTGAGCCGTGAAAGCATAGTTCCCAAATCTTCCTGCTCCGGAAGGAAGAGGATTCGTCCCTTAAAGGCTTCTCCAGACATATGGAATATATTTTCTATGAGAAGTATGTCATCGCTTACAATTACCCACCTGGACATGGGATAGGTGAGAATTGCCCCGCCCATATCAATGCACAGCTCCGGCACCGACACATCCATATCCATGTCCATGAGCTGGGACAGGGCGCGTATATATGAACCGCACATAATATTGCCAAGTTCACTAATCAGGGAACGCTCCATATCGTCCAGGGATGTCAGGTTCCTCTCCGCCTCTCCCAATATGGTATTCAGCACAGTTTTGGTGAAAGTCTCGCTCAGCATAAACAGGAAAATCCCTTTTAGCTGGCCCGTAACTTCAATCAGAATGCCGGTCTGCAATTCCTCCGGCTGTTCCAGAAGCTCATGCATCTTATAGTACTTTACCACTTTAAGGGAAGGCAAATCCAGTTCAATGGGCTGTTCCATCATCCGCGACAGTGAAGTCACTGCGTTTCCCGTCCCCACATTTCCTATTTCTTTTAATATATCCATGGATATCTCATCCAGCTGTACATAACCATCCATACCCTGTATCTCCCGTGATTATAATTCAAACTTCTCCACCAGCTCCTTCAGTAGCTGGGCCTGGGCAGACAATTCCTCGCTGGCCGCCGCGCTCTCCTCGGATGTAGCTGAATTTCCCTGTACAATCTCGGAAATCAGTTCCACGCTCTTTCTTATCTGTGTAATGGCATCCGCCTGCTGTACGGATGTCTCTGAAATCTTATCCATCTTATGGCTTACCTGTCTGGCGCCTTCCACGGAAGCCTTCAGGGTTTGGGCTGTTACATTCACTGCTTTCATGCCGTCGCTTACCGCATCGGAATTCTTTTCAATCAATTCAGCTGTCAGCTTGGACGCGCCTGTGGTCTTGGTTGCCAGCCGCCTAACCTCCTCCGCCACAACAGAAAATCCCCTGCCTGCCTCTCCTGCCCTGGCCGCCTCAACAGCAGCATTGAGCGCCAGTATATTGGTCTGGAAGGCAATATCCTCAATCTGTCTGACTATGCCTGTTATCTGTCCTGAATTGTTCTTGACCTCATGTATGGTCTTCATCAGGGATTCCATCTGACCATCGCATTCTTCCAGCTTCTGTCCCACCAGGGCTGCCTGCCGGCTGGAATCCACTGCGCTGTCAGCGTTATTTTTTACGCTCTCAGCAATCTCATTGATGCTGACCGCCAGCTCCTCGATGGAGCCAGCCTGCTCAGAAGCCCCCTGAGCCAGAACCTGTGAACTGTTTGACACCTGCTCCGCTCCTAAAGACACCTGTTCCGCACTGTTATTTATCTGTTGCAGTGAACTGCGCAGCAGGCGGCTTATTTCCTTAAGCCCATTGCTTACTGCCACGAAATCACCCTTGAATTCCACGTCAGATTGGTAATTAAGCCGCCCATTCCCAAGAGCAGTCAATCCGCTCTGTATCTCAGACACATAGCTGTAAAGGACCTGCGCCGTATGCCGGATATCATCCGCCAGCTGGCCCAGTTCATCCCTGGACCTGTACCTGAGGGAAATATTCAGTTTCCCGTTGGATATGGTATTTGCCGCCTCCTTTACCTCATTGATAGGGCGGACAATATTTCTGGTTATTATGATGCATATGAAAATTGTAGCAGATATACATACCACGGACAATAGAACCAGCATGGTTATAATCCGATGGTTACTCCGGTGCTCCGCGGCTATGCTTGCCTCGGTTTCCTCTGATGCCCGGTCCACCACTTCCGTGAGCACTACCCTTACTTCATTTGAACGGGGCAGGTATTCATCAGCAAACACAGCCAGCACCTTTTCGTC